>Ga0209254_10001159_pt1 | contig 23255 bp, 20 predicted proteins | sample FrelakmetDIP11DI_FD_187148 | JGI IMG/M metagenome (GOLD analysis project Ga0209254, IMG submission 187148) | Freshwater lake sediment microbial communities from the University of Notre Dame, USA, for methane emissions studies - DIP11 DI (SPAdes)... | ecosystem: Environmental > Aquatic >...
GCCGCGTTCGCGTTCAAGGGCGTCGGCTGGGAGCCGTTCATCTGGGCGCTGACGCTGGCGCTTGCCGGTCTGCCGATCTATCTCTGGATGCGTCGGCGCGCCGCCGGCAACTAAATTGGGACGTTCACCTTTTTCTCATGGATCGAAGGAAAAAGGTCAACTAACCCAATCTGGAAAAAGGTGAACGTCCCAATTTAGTCGCCGACCGGCCGCCGGCTCGGCTTGTCGTGCCAGCGTTCGCGCGGCACGATCTTCGGCTCGGCGGGATCGCCTTCGTAGGCCGGCGTCATGATCTGCACACCGTACTCGTTGAACACGTCCTGGATGTGCGCGTGCAGCTCGTCGTATCGCCCGATCATGTCGTCTGCGCTCGCCACGTACACGTTCAGCTCGTAGTTCACGGCGAAATCGGCGAGGCCGCGCTGCCGTACGAAGGGCGGCGGATCCGCGAGCACGCCGCCGGTCCGTTCCGCCGCAGTCAGCAGCATGCCCTCGACCTGCCGCCAGGGCACTTCGTAGCCGATGCCGACCGTGGTGTGCAGGATGAGCCCGCGATCCCGGGCGTGGGTGCTGTAGTTCGTGACGACGCTCTGCAGGATCATCGAGTTCGGGAGGATCACTTCCTCGTTCTTGGGCGTGCGGATCCGCGTCACCTGCACGCGAGTCTCCATCACCTCGCCGGTCACGTCACCGATCCGTACGCGGTCGCCGATCGCGAACAGCTTCCGGTAGATCAGGCTGTAGCCGGCGACATAGTTGGCGATGAAGGCGGAGGACCCGATCGACAGCAGCACGCCCGCGAAGATCGACAGGCCCTTGAACGCCTCGCTCTCCGAGCCCGGGATGTACGGGTAGGCCACCACCAGCGCAAAGGCGATCACGCCGATGCGTACCAGCCGGTAGGTCGGGGTCGACCAGTGGCTCTCGAAGCCGTGCACCCGGACCGCCCCGCTCTCGAGGGTGGCGAAGTACAGCCGCAGCATGCGCAGCACGAACCGGATGACCAGGTAGAGCATCAGCAGGAACAGCAACGAAGGCAGTTCATCAACCAGGCCACGCCCCATCCGGCGCAGCGGGTCCAGCAGGTACTCCGCCAGCCGCTCGCCGAGCGGCCGCGTGGCGGCGAACTGCTGCAGCGTGAACTCGACATAGATGTATGTGAGGAGCGCGAACACCAGGAACCGCAGCCCGCGCGCGGCCGCCGCCAGCGAGCTCCAGAGATGCGGACCGGTCAATACATGCATGCCCGGCAGCCGTATCGCCTGGATCCGTGGCATCCAGGATGCCGCCGCAAGGATTTCGATCCGGCGCGCGAGCCAGGTGAACAGCACGATCACCGCGATGAACGCGAGCGTCGCGACCGTGGTCACCTTCGCGCCGCGCAGGGCCTTGCCCGGAGCCCGCGCTTCGCGGTAGCGAGAGATCGTCTCGCGAACCAGGCGCAGCTCGAGAGCCGCGAGGGAGCGCCGGTCCATCTGCTCGAGCACGGCGTCGGCGTCGAGAACCGACCGCAGCAGGCGGTCGCCCGCCTGGATCTGCGAGACGTTGTCCGCCTCGACGATACGCAGGGTTGCCGGGTCGAAAGCCGGATCGCGTGCGAGCGCGAGGATGCGCTCCTCGATGGTGTCGGCCCGCTGCCGGGCGGAAAAGCCCGAGATCCCCCGTACCGCCATGATGGCGCGCCCGTCGATGATGACGGAAGCCTGCTCGAACGCCTCCTCCCCGCCCTCCGCGCGCGAGGCAGGTACGGCTGCGGTCAAGGCCGCCAGGGCGGCCAGCGCATACAATGCGAACCGGATCATGTTTTCCCCCGTGGCATTATCATCCAGCACGCCACCGCCCGGTAGACTGCACCCGCTTTAGCCATTACAGCGTTCGCCCGCGCAGGGCCGGCAGGATTCGTCGCATGTCCATTGCTCTCGACCAGGTGACCAAGCGGTACCAGTCGCTCCCAGTCGTCAACGACGTATCGCTGGAGATCGGCGACGGGGAACTGCTGGTGCTCCTCGGCCCCTCGGGCGGAGGCAAGAGTACGTTGTTGCGGGCCATCGCGGGTCTTGTCGAGATCGACCATGGCCGCGTCTCGCTGCACGGCCGCGACGTGACCGCGGTCGCAGCCCGCGATCGCGGCGTCGGCTTCGTGTTCCAGCACTACGCGCTGTTCCGCCACATGAGCGTGGCGGAGAACATCGAATTCGCGCTGCGCGTGCGCCGCATGAATCGCGCCGACCGCCTCGCCCGGCGCCGCGAACTGCTGAAGCTCATCGCCCTCGAGGACATGGACGAGCGCATGCCGGCCCAGCTCTCCGGCGGCCAGCAGCAGCGCGTCGCCGTGGCGCGCGCGCTCGCGCACCGGCCCGAGGTACTGCTGCTCGACGAGCCCTTCGGCGCGCTCGATGCCAAGATCCGCGAGGAGCTCCGTCGCACGATCCGCAGGATCCAGCGCGAGCTCGGCATCTCGACCATCCTCGTCACCCACGACCAGGACGAGGCCTTCGCGATGGCCGACCGGATCGGCGTCATGCACCAGGGTCGCCTGCTCGAGGTCGGCAGTCCCGACGACCTCTATGCCAGGCCGCGCACGCGCTTCGTCGCCACCTTCCTCGGCGCGGCGAACCTGCTGCTCGGCTACCGGTGCGGCAACGAGCTGCAGTTCGAGCGACCGGCTGACGAGGCGGTCACGGCACGCGAGATCGTCGCCGTCATCCGCCCGGAAGAAGTCGAACTCACGAGCGGCGAGCCCACCTCCGGCCTCACCCGGGTCGGCAGCGGCGTCGTCGAAGAACTGCAGTTCGCGGGCGCCACCGAGCGCCTGCGCGTGCGCATGACCCTGGAGGCGGGCCCGATTCCCGCGACCCCTGACCGGGAGGGAGCCGACGGCAACTCCTGGCTGCTCGACGCGTCGCGCACCTTCCCGGAACAGCGCGCGAGGCCGCTCGCCACTGGCCAGCGTGTGACCGTCAGCGCGCGGCGCATCCATAACCTCCCGACGCCGATCTCGAGCTTCACCGTGATCGCGCGCGATGCCGCCGTGGCGGCGGCACTCAACGACTCGCCGTTCCTCTCCACACTCGCGGCGCGCATGCAGACGCGCATCACCACCCGGACGACCCGGACCGCGAGCGCGCCACCCGGCATGCCGGTGCTCGCTGCTGGTCCGGGCGCCAGTGCCGCGGCGCTCTGGAACCTCGCGCATGGCACCTCGCAGGTCCTCATCCTGCCCGTCGGCGCGGAACTGCCTTCGCGCATCGTCGTGCTGCCTGGCGCCGAGGCTGGCGTCGAATTCCTCGGCGTGGCCGCAAGCCTCCTGCGCCACATCCCGGCCGAGTCGGTGCTGCTCGGGATCCACGACGGCACGACGCCCGCGCGCGAGCGCGCTTCGTGCCTGCGGATCCTGCTCGAGGCGCGCGCGCGCGCGCAGGTCGAGCACCAGCTCGACCTGCGCACCGAGCTGCGATTCGGCGACCTGGACGAGGAGCTCGCGCGCCAGCTCGACGTCGACCTGAGCTCGATGCTCGTGCTCGGACTCGACACGCTGGGCAAGGCCGAGACTGCCCGCCTGGCCGGCCTGATCGAGGGTCCGCGGCTGCGGCCTGTCCTGCTGGTGCACTCGCCGGCCGGGAGCGACTGAGAATGCCCCGCGGCCGCATCGTCGCGCCGAGCCCGTTGCCCGGCTTCGGGTTGACGTTCGGCTTCACTGCCTTCTTCCTGAGCGCCGTTATCCTGCTGCCGCTCGCGGCACTGGTCATCCGCGCGCTCGAGATTCCGCCAGGCGAGCTGCTGCGCCTCCTTGTCGACGAGCGCGCCCTGGCCTCGTACCGGCTGTCCTTCGGCGCCGCGGCGCTTGCGGCCGCGATCAATGCCGTGTTCGGCTTCGTGGTCGCCTGGTCGCTGGTGCGCTACGACTTTCCGGGGCGGCGCCTGCTCGACACGATCATCGACCTGCCCTTCGCATTGCCGACGGCGGTCTCGGGCATCGCGCTCGCGACCGTGTTCTCCCCAAGCGGCTGGCTCGGCGAGCGCCTGGCGCTGGCCGGCGTACAGGTCGCGTACACGCGCCTCGGCGTCGTCGTCGCCCTGGTGCTGATCGGCCTGCCTTTCGTCGTGCGCGCGGTACAGCCGGCGCTGGTCGAGGTGCACCGCGACCTCGAGGATGCGGCCGAATCACTCGGCGCCGGCGGGTTCAACGTCTTCCGCCGCATCATCCTGCCGACGGTACTGCCGGCCCTCGCGACCGGCTTCACGCTCGCCTTCGCACGCGGCATCGGCGAGTACGGCTCGATCATCTTCATCTCCGGGAACCTGCCGTTCGAGACCGAGATCACCCCGCTGCTGATCGTCACCCGGCTCGAACAGTTCGACTACGCCGGCGCTGCGGCGCTTGGCTTCTTCATGCTCGCAACTTCGTTCGTGATGCTGCTTGCGATCAACGCGGTGCAGGGCTGGGGGCAGCGGCGCCTCGGCCTCGGGGTAGCGCGCTGATGGCCGCCGTCGAGAGCATCGGAACCCGTGAGCGGCCGATGACCCGCGGCGCCCGCGCCGCGCGATTCGCCCTGCTCGCGATCTCCTTCGGCTTCCTCAGCCTGCTGCTCCTCGCACCGCTTGGCGCGGTGCTGGCGCAGGCCTTTGCGAACGGCTTCGGCGGGTGGCTGTCGAGCCTCGCGGATGCCGATACGATCGCATCCATCCGGCTCACCCTGCTCACGGCCGCGATCGTCGTGCCGGTCAACACGCTGTTCGGAATCGCCGCCGCCTGGGCGATCGCCCGCTTCGAGTTCCGCGGCAAGAGCCTGCTGGTCACGCTGATCGACCTGCCGCTCGCGATCTCGCCAGTGGTTGCCGGACTCGTGCTGGTGTTCCTGTTCGGGGCGCACGGCTGGTTCGGCGGGTGGCTCATCGAGCGCGGCCTCGGCGTCATCTTCGCCGTGCCGGGTATCGTGCTCGCGACGATCTTCATCTCCTTCCCCTACGTCGCGCGCGAGCTGATTCCGCTCATGCAGCAGCAGGGCAGCGACGACGAGATCGCCGCGCTGTCGCTGGGCGCCCGCCCGTGGACGACGTTCGTGCGCATCACCCTGCCGAAGATCCGCTGGGGGCTCCTGTACGGCGTGATCCTCTGCAATGCCCGCGTCATGGGCGAGTTCGGCGCCGTGTCGGTAGTCTCGGGCCACATCCGCGGACTCACCACCACCATGCCGCTGCAGGTCGAGATCCTCTACAACGAATACGATTTCGTTGCCGCTTTCGCGGTGGCCTCGCTGCTCGCGCTGCTCGCGATCCTCACCCTGGTCGCCAAGACCCTGGTGGAGTGGCGCTCAAGGAGCGGCGCGCGCTGAGGCCTGGATGCGGTCGAACAGGCCGCCGTCGGCGAAGTGCCGCGCCTGGGCACGCTCCCAGCCGCCGAGTTGGTCGATGGTCACCATCGACACCGCCGGAAAGACTGCCGCGTACTTGCGAAGCACGACTTCGTCGCGCGGCCGGTAGTGGTGCCGCGCGATGATCTCCTGCGCTTCCGGCGAGTACAGGTACTCGAGGTAGGCGCGCGCGAGCGCCGCGGTGCCGCGGCGATGTGCGACAAGGTCGATGACGGCGACCGGGGGCTCAGCAAGGATGCTGACCGAGGGAACCACGATCTCGAACTTGCCCTCGCCCAGCGCACGCATCGCCAGGTGGGCCTCGTTCTCCCAGGTGACGACCACGTCGCCGATGCCGCGCTGCGCGAAGGTCGTCAGCGAGCCGCGTGCTCCCGCATCCAGCACCGGCACGTTCCCGTAGAGCCTTGCGAGGAAATCCTCGGCCATCCGCTCCGTCGCGCCCGGTTGGCGGAGCGCCCAGGCCCAGGCTGCAAGGTAATTCCAGCGGGCGCCTCCGGAGGTCTTCGGGTTCGGCGTGATCACCGAGACGTCCGGCCGGGCGAGGTCGTCCCAGTCCCGGATCTTCTTCGCGTTGCCGCTGCGCACCAGGAAGACGATCGTCGAGGTGTAAGGCGTGCTGTTGTGCGGCAGGCGCGCCTGCCAGTCGGGCGGCAACAGCCCGCCCCGCTTCGCAATCGCGTCGATGTCCCAGGCGAGCGCGAGCGTCACGACGTCAGCCTGCAGGCCGTCGATCACCGCGCGCGCCTGCTTGCCCGAGCCGCCGTGCGACTGGCGGACCGCGACGTCCTGGTCCGTCAATTTCTTCCAGTGGGCGGCGAAGGCCTTGTTGTAGTCGGCGTACAGCTCGCGAGTCGGATCGTACGACGCGTTCAGCAGCGCCATGTCGGCGGCGCCCGCTGCCACGACGATTGCCAGGCAGCCGGCAATTAGGCCCAGGCCTCTCACTTGCCGATGCAGAAGGTCGCGAACACCGCCCCGAGCAGGGCGTCGCTCGAGACTTCACCGGTGATCTCGCCGAGCGCCTGGTGGGCCTGGCGGAGTTCCTCGGCCACCAGCTCGAAGGAGGCTTTCTCATTGATTCGCGCCTCCGCGACCTCGAACAGGCTGCGCGCGCGCTCGAGCGCGTCGAGATGCCTCCGCCGCGCCGACCAGGCGCTGCCCTCCGACTGGTAGCCGGCGGCGGCCTTCAACTGCTCGCGAAGCTCCGGCAGCCCCGAGCCGGTGAGTGCGGAGACCGAAAGCGAGAGCCGGTCGTCGAGCGCGGGCGCCGGTCGTGCTTCCGGCAGGTCCGCCTTGTTCCAGACCACGAGCATCGCCGTGCCCGCGGGCAGCGCGGCCTGCTCGCCCTCGGCGAAGCCGCGCGCCGCGTCCACGACGTAGAGCACGAGATCCGCGCGGCTCATCTCCATGCGCGCGCGTCGCAATCCCTCGACTTCGATGACGTCGTCGGTGTCGCGCAGGCCGGCGGTGTCCACCACGTGGATCGGCAATCCGTCGACGTGGATCCGCTCGCGAAGCAGGTCGCGCGTCGTGCCCGGGATCTCGGTGACGATGGCGGCGTCGTGGCCCGCGAGCGCGTTCAGCAGGGAAGACTTGCCGGCATTCGGCCGGCCCGCGATCACGACGTGGAGCCCGTCGCGCAGCGCCCTGCCCTGACGCGTGGACTCCGCGATCGTCGCGAAACGCTGGCCGATCTCCGTGAGTCGATCCTTCACTTCCTGGGACTCGAGGAACTCGGCGTCTTCGTCCGGAAAGTCGATCGCCGCCTCGACGTAGGCGCGCAGCTGCATGACGCGCAGGGCGAGCGCGCCGACCTCGCGCGAGAATTCGCCGGAGAGCGAGCGCAGCGCAGCGCGCGCCGCCTCGGCAGAACCTGCGGCGATCAGGTCGGCGGTCGCCTCCGCCTGCACGAGGTCGAGTTTGCCGTTGTGGAAGGCGCGCTCGGAAAACTCGCCGGGCCGCGCCAGTCGCGCACCGAGTTCGACGGCGCGCGCGACCAGCAGGTCGCTGACCACGGGGCCGCCGTGGCCGTGCAGCTCGAGCACGTCCTCGCCGGTAAAGGAAGCGGGCGCCGGGAAGTACAGTGCGAGGCCGACGTCGATCGTCATGCCGCCGCTGCCCGCGAAGATCGCCACCGTCGCCTGGCGCGCGGCGGGAAGGCTGCCGACGATTTCCGCGGCGATCTGCCGCGTCTTCGGCCCGGACACGCGCACGATGCCGATCCCTCCGCGGCCGGGCGGCGTCGCGGTGGCGACGATGGTGTCGGGCGCCGCGCTCAGGCGCCGGCGCTCGCCAGCACTGCGAGGCCCAGCAGCCCCGGGTGCGGGTGCCCGATCAGGAAGGATGGGATCGCGTGCAGCCATTCCCCGTATTGTCCCTTGTCTTCGAACGCGCGTCGAAAGGCGGCGACATCGAAGCGCCCCGACCACCGCGGCAGGATCCCGCCGGCGAGGTACACACCGCCCCGGGCCCCGGCGACCAGCGCGAGGTTGCCGGCCACGCGGCCGAGCCAGCGCGTAAAGAGCGCGTGCGCCCGCAGGGCATCCGGCTCGCCGCGCCAGGCCGCCGCGTCGATGTCGGTGGCGCCCAGGGTTTTCCCGGCAATCGCGGCGTACAGCCGCTCGAGTCCCGGGCCGGAGAGCACGGTTTCGGCCGAGACGCGGCCGTGCACACGCCGCAGCCGCTGCCAGATCTCGAGTTCCTCGTCGTCCACCGGCGCGAGGTCGGCATGGCCGGCATCGCCCTGGATCACCCGCCAGCCGCCGGGTGCGGGGGTGCCGATCGCGGTCCCGAGGCCAGTTCCCGGGCCCAGCACGACGACCGGCTCGCCGGCGACTGCAGCGCCGCCGCCACAGGGCTCGAGCGAGGCCGCGGGCAAGTATGGAATGGCTTCGGCGATGGCGCGGAAGTCGTTGACCAGAAGCACACGCTCGAGACCCGCGGCCCCGGCAAGCATGGCGGCATCGAGGCGAAAACCGGCATTCGTCAGCCGGATGCTGCCGTCCGGTCCGATCGGCCCGGCGGCGCCGAACGCGGCGGCGTCGACTCGCCTCCCGGCGAGGAAGCGCTCGACTTTCGTCGCCAGGTCCGGCGTCGTCGGGCTTTCCTCGAGTGCCGAAATCTCGAGGGTGCCGTTCGCCTGCGCCGCCAGCGCGAGCCGGGTGTGGGTGCCGCCCACGTCGCCTACGAGAATCATCGTTGCGTGATCACTCGTGCCGCAGCGCCTCGATCGGATCGAGGCAGGCGGCGCGAAGGGCAGGCCAGATACCGAAGACCAGGCCGACCGCGGCGCTGAAGCCGAACGCCAGCAGCAGCGCGTCGGCCGTGACCGCGGTCTGCCAGCCGGCAAAATGCGAGAGCGCTGCGGCCGTCGCGACACCCAGGCCGACGCCGAGCGCGCCGCCAGCGAGGCAGAGGATCACCGACTCGACGAGGAACTGGCGCAGGATGTTGCCGCGGCTCGCGCCGACCGCCTTGCGGATGCCGATCTCGCGCGTGCGCTCGGTGACCGTCACCAGCATGATGTTCATGATGCCGATGCCGCCGACCACCAGGCTGACGCCCGCAATGCCGGCAAGCAGGAAACCGAGGATCTGCGTCGTCTCCTGCTGGGTCGCCAGGAACTGGCGGCGGTCGAGCAGGGTGAAGTCGTTGTCGCGGCCGGGCGCGAGGCCATGCTCGCGGCGCAATACGCGCTCGATCTCGACCATCGCGGCGGGAAGGTGGCTGCCCGGCGCGACCTGCGCGGAGATGGTCTGCACTTCCTCCGATCCGGTGATCCGGAAGCGCGAGGTTTCGAGCGGGATGTAGATGTCGTCGTCCGGGTTGCCGTAGCCGAAGGTGCCCTTGCGGCCGTAGATGCCGACCACCTCGAAGGGCATGTTCTTGACCACGATCGAGGCGCCGATGAGGCTCGCCGCCGGGACTTCGAGCAACTCCGGCACCTCGCCACCCAGCACCGCGACCCGGCGGCGCGCCGAGTCATCCGCGGCCGTGAACAGCCGCCCGTGCTGCAGCTCGTAGCCGTTTACGCGTGCGTGTTCGGGCTGCGTGCCGATGACCTGCAGGTTGAGGTTGCGTGCGCCGAGCCGGACCTGCTGGCGGCCGCCCTGTTCCGGCACGACGGCGGCGAGATGCCGGGCGTCACGGGCCAATGCCTCCGCATCTTCCATGGTCAGGGTCTGCTGGTCCCGGGCGACGCCGCCCATCCAGCGCATGCCGGTCGTGACGGTCAGCACATCCGCCCCGAGCGTCGCGAGTTGTTCGTCCACCGCAGCTTTCGCGCCGCGGCCGAGCGCGAGCATGGCGATCACCGCGGCGACGCCGATGATCACCCCGAGCATCGTCAGCGTGGAGCGGAAGGCGTTGCCCCGCATCGAGTCGAGCGCGAGGCGAACCGTCTCCCAGAACGGCATCAGCGTTCCCGTGCCGTCGGCGCCTGCGGCGCAGTCGTCGTCGGGCGCGGCGTCAGGCCCGGGATGCCGCCGCGGCGGCTGGTGAAGTCCTGGATCTGCTGCTGCACCTCGACCAGGCTCGCCGTCGGCAGCAGCAGCACGGAGTCGCCCTCCGCGAGGCCACCGGTGATCTCCACGCGATCGAGGTCGGTGATGCCCGTCTCGACGGGGATCGGAACCTCGCGTCCGCCCTCGAGCGCGACGACCCACAAGCCCCCACCGAGCGAGAAGGCGCCGCCGCGCTCGCTGCTGGCGCGCGACGACTCGCGGATCCCCGCTTCCGCGCTGCCCATCGCGGCGCGCAGTTCCGCGGCGTCGATGCCGAGGATCCCGGCCGTCGCGTCGATATCCCGCGCGGCGCGCAGCGCCATCACCGGCAGCGTCAGCACGGCATCGCGCCGCGCGACGTCGAACACCGCGTCCACGTTCATTCCCGGGCGCAGCAAGCCGTCCTCGTTCGTGACGTTGATGAGCACCGCGAACATCGTGACATTCTGGTCGACGACGGCCTGCGGCTCGATCTTCTCCACCGCGCCGCCAAACGCCCGGCCCGGGTAGGCGGCGACCTGGATGCGCGCCGGTACGCCGGCGGCGAGCTTGCCAATGTCCGTTTCGTCGACGCGCACCCGGGCGCGCACGCGCGTCAGGTCCGCCATCGTCAGCAGCAGCGTGCCGCCGCCGACATCCTGGGTCGGCGACGAGATCACCTGGCCGCGCTCCACGAGCCGCGTGAGGATAGTGCCGTCGGCGGGCGCACGCACCTCGGTGTCCTCACGTGCGATGCGCGCATTCTCCAGCTCCACGCGGGCGGCGACGGCCTGCGCACGCGTGTTGGCCACTTCGAGTTCGAGCGCCTCGAGCTCGGACTGGTTGATCCAGGCGTTCTCGCGCAGCTGCTCGCCGCGCGCGAGTTGCGTCTGGGCAGTGGCGAGGCGCTGGCTGGAAGCGTTGACCTCTGCCTGCGCCTGGTCGACGCGGTTCTGCGGCGTGCGCGGGTCAATCCGCACCAGGAGCTGTCCGCTCTTCACGCCGTCGCCGGTCTCTGCGCCAAGCTCGAGGATCTCGCCCGAGGCCTTCGACTTCACCTCGACGGTCGCCACCGGCTCGATCACGCCGGAAGCTTCGACGGTGACCGCGAGGTCGCCGCGCGTGACCACCGCCGTTTCGTAATTCGGCGCAGGCGCCTTGGGTGCCCCGCAACCCGCGACCAGAGCGAGCAGCACCGCCGCCCACGCACCCCGCGCCGGAATTTCGGACTGCTGCACCGGCTTCTCCCCTGTTCAGCCCGAGCGCTGCTTCTTCGCCTCCGCCTCGACCACGCGGTTGATCCTCCACTGCTGGGCGATGGAGAGCACCGTATTCGTGAGCCAGTACAGCACGAGGCCCGCGGGGAACCACATGAACATGAAGGTCATGACCACCGGCATGAAGGCGAAGACCTTCGCCTGCACCGGGTCCGGCGGCGCCGGGTTCAGCTTGAACTGGCCGTACATCGCGACGCCCATCAGCAGCGGCAGGATGAAGAACGGGTCGCGGGCCGACAGGTCCTGGATCCAGCCCATGAACGGCGCCTGGCGCATCTCGACGCTCTCGAGCAGCACCCAGTAGAAGGCCAGGAAGAACGGGATCTGCACCAGCACCGGCAGGCAGCCGGCGACCGGGTTGATCTTCTCGCGCTTGTAGAGCTCCATCATCGCCCGCGCCTGGCCTTCGCGGTCGTCCTTGTAACGTTCCTGGACGGCCTTCAGGCGCGGCGCGACGGTCTTCATCTTCGCCATCGAGCGGCCGCTGGTTTCCGCGAGCTTGTAGAACACGAGCTTGATGAGGAAGGTAACGATGATGATCGTCCAGCCCCAGTTGCCGACGTACTCGTAGATCTTCGACAGCAGCCAGAACAGCGGCTGCGAGAGGATGGTCAGCATGCCGTAGTCGGCCGTGAGCTCGAGCCGCGGCCCGGCGGTCTTGAGCTGCTCCTGCAGCTTCGGCCCGACGAACAGGGACTCGGACAGCTCGAGGCTGCCGCCCGCGGGGACGGTGTGCGCGGGCCCGATGGCGCGCAGCAGGTAGTCCATGTCCTCGACGCGCAGCTCGAACTGGTAGGCCTGGCCCTCGGCCGGCACCGTGGCCGCGACGAAGTGGTGCTGCATCGCGGCGATCCAGCCGCTGGTCACGGGCCGCGAGAGCGCGGCGTCTTCGTCGTCCTCGATGTCGAGCTTGCGGTATTTCTCGCCGTCGAAGTACGCGGGCCCGCGGAAAGCGTAGGTCTCCGGGTCCCACATCGAGCGCTTGTTGCCGAGCGAATGGCGCAGGAGCTGCGTATAGGACGCGAGTTTCAGGGCTTCCTGGCCGGCGTTCGCGACCGTGTACTCGAGCCGGACCAGGTAGGAACCGCGCCGGAACACGAATCGCTTGGTGACCGTGAGCCCGGCGCCATCAGTCCAGGTGAGCGGCACTTCAAGCGTGTCGCTGCCGTCGGCCAGGCGGAACTCTGCCGCGGGCGCCGTGAAAGCCGCCCGGTGGTTCGGCTCGTTGCGTCCGGCTTCCCCAGTCGTGAGGCCAGACTGGAACAGGAACTGCGTCTCGGGCGAGTCGGCGTTGAAGAGCCGGACGGGTATCTTCTTCGGATCGTCCTTGTGCTGCGGATACTCGAGGATGTCCGCACGAATCAACTCGCCGCCGGCGAGGCTGAGGTCGATATCCAGCACATCGGTGACGATTCGGACCTTGCCGCTGCCTGCGATCGCACCCGCAACCGAATCCGGCATGGGGGACGCGGACGTCGCGGGCGCGGCGGCGGGCGCCGCATCGCCCGCGATCGCCGGGAGTTCCGCCGAGAGTTCGTCCTGGGGGCTTGTCGTCCCGCTCGTGGGCGCGCTGGCGGTCGCCTTCACAGCCGCGGCCGGCGCGTAATCCTTCATCCAGGCATCGAAGTTGAGCCAGCCGACGAACAGCAGCCCGACCCAGAGCAGCATGCGGATGTTCATGCGCGGCCCGCCTTTTCCGGCACGGGGTCGAACCCCGACGCGGCCCAGGGATGGCAGCGAAGAATCCGCCGCAGCGCGAGTCCCCAGCCCCGCAGCGGGCCGTGGCTCTCGATCGCCTCGAGCGCGTAGGCCGAGCAGGTCGGATGAAAGCGGCAGTGCCGCCCGAGGAAGGGGCTCAGCGTCCAGCGATAGAGATGAACCGGAGCCGCAGCGAGCCGCTTCATGGTTTGGCCCCGATGGTCTGCCAGTGACGCGCGAGGCTCGCGTACACCTGCTGGCTGGTCGCCGCCGTCGCCGGCGCGCGCGCGGTCACGAGCACATCCACGGCAGGCAACTCCCCTCGATGCATGCGGAAGGACTCGCGTATCAGGCGCCGCAGGCGGTTGCGCCTGACCGCGTTGCCGGCCGCGCGCACGCTGACGGCCATGCCGAGCCGGGCCTCGCCTGCATCATTGTTCACGCGCTGCATGACGAACAGGGCATCGCTCAGACGCTCTCGTACCCGCCGTACGCGCTCGAACTCTGCGGCGGTATGGAGTTTCTGGCCGGCCCGCAGCCCGTAACGCCGCGACGTAAGGTCACTCGTCAGCGACGTTCGGTCACGGCCAGGCGCTTGCGGCCCTTGGCCCGGCGACGCTTCAGGACCTGCCGGCCTTTCTTCGTAGCCATGCGGGCGCGGAAACCATGCGTGCGCTTGCGCTTGATCTTGCTCGGCTGGTAGGTGCGCTTCGTGGCCATGATCCCAAACCTTTGAAATTAAAGGGACAACAGACGCTGGAAAGGGCGGCAAGGTTACGGAGTGGGCGCTGGACTGTCAACCGCGCGGGGCTGTGGATAACTCTGGCGCGAGCCCGCCGGCCGCCGTAGACTCCTCCCCTTTCCGGGGCTTCGACAACAACAAGCGGGGCATGCTCGTGCAGGGCACGTTGTGGCATCACTGTCTCAAGCATCTCGAAGCCGAGGTCCCCGAGCAGCAGTTCAATACCTGGGTCCGCCCCCTGCAGGCCGTCGAGCGTGATGGCGAGTTGCAGTTGCTCGCACCCAATCGCTTCGTCGTCAGCTGGATCGAGAAAAACCTCTTTGGCCGCATCGAAGAACTCGTGCGCCACGCCAGGAACGGTGGCAGCCCGCGCGTGCGACTCGACGTCGGATCGCGCCGGGAACAGCCGCCGGCCCCTGAGCCAGGAAACCCGAGTGTTTCCGCGGTAAAGCACAGAGAACCGCAGCTCATAGGCAGCCGATTCAACCCGGAATTCACCTTCTCGAGCTTCGTCGAGGGCAAGAGCAACCAGCTCGCGCGGGCGGCCGCGGTCCAGGTCGGCGAGAACCCGGGCAAGGCCTATAACCCGCTGTTCATCTACGGCGGCGTCGGCCTTGGCAAGACGCACCTCATGCATGCGGTCGCCAACCTCATGCGCGAGCGCAACCCCGCTGCGCGTATCGCCTACGTGCACAGCGAGCGGTTCGTAAGCGACATGGTCCGGGCCCTGCAGCACAACACCATCGCGGATTTCAAGCAGACCTACCGCACGCTCGACGCCCTGCTCATCGACGACATCCAGTTCTTCGCCGGCAAGAACCAGTCGCAGGAAGAATTTTTCCACACCTTTAACGCCCTGCTCGAGGGCCAGCAGCAGATCATCCTGTCCTGCGACCGCTACCCGAAAGAGGTCAACGGGCTCGAGGAGCGGCTGAAGTCCCGGTTCGGCTGGGGCCTGACCGTCGCGATCGAACCGCCGGAGCTTGAGACCTGCGTCGCGATCCTGATGTCGAAGGCCCAGGCGACTGGTGCCGAGTTGCCGGAAGACGTTGCGTTCTTCGTTGCGAAGCGCATCCGCTCCAACGTCCGCGAACTGGAGGGCGCGCTGCGTCGCGTGCTTGCGACCTCGCGTTTCACCGGCCGGCCCGTGACGCTCGAGCTGGCGCGGGAAGCGCTCAAGGACCTGCTCGCAGCCCAGGAGCGCCTCGTCACCATCGAGAACATCCAGAAAACCGTCGCCGAGTACTACAAGATCCGCGTCGCGGACCTGCTTTCCAAGCGCCGCAGCCGCTCCATCGCGCGCCCACGCCAGTTCGCCATGGCGCTCGCCCGGGAACTCACCAACCACAGCCTCCCGGAGATTGGCGATGCCTTCGGCGGCCGTGATCACACGACGGTGATGCATGCCTGCGACCGCGTGAAGGACCTGCGCGAGGTCGAGCGCCGCTCGAGCGAGGATTACCTCAACCTGTTGCGAATCCTGACGAACTGATGTGGATAATGTGTGGGTTGCTCCGGGGCGTTTTTCACTGCACAGCGAATCCACAGGGGTAGCATAGGAACACCGCAGTTGCTGCACCGGATTGTGCTTCACGCAAGCCCTTCTACCCTGTCGCTTTTCCGGGGTTTTCCACCGAGAATGCGCTCCTTCATAACTACTACAGTCATATATACAAATTGCCTGGTGCAACGATGAAATTCAGCGCCGAACGAGAACACCTGCTCGCAGCCCTCCAGTCCGTCATCGGTGTCGTCGAACGACGGCAAACGATGCCGATCCTGGCGAATCTCCTGCTCGCGGCGGAGAACGGCAAGCTCGCGGTGACGGCGACCGACCTGGAAGTGGAGCTGGTTGCGAGCGCTCAAATCAAATCGGGCATGGATGGGCGTGTCACCGTACCCGGACGCAAACTGCTTGATATCTGCAGATCTTTGCCGGACGGCCTGACGATCACGCTCTCGCAGGACGGCGACAAAATGACCATCAAGGCGGGCAAAAGCCGCTTCGTGCTTGCCACCCTCCCCGCCGCCGATTTCCCCGTGATCGATGAACTGCAGCAACAGCAGGGCTTCACGCTCGCCCAGGCGGATCTTCACCGCCTGCTCGACAAGACCCACTTTTCGATGGCGCAGCAGGACGTGCGCTATTACCTCAACGGAATGTTGCTGGAAACAGACGGGAAAATGCTGCGAACGGTCGCGACCGACGGCCATCGTCTGGCTTTGTGCGAAATGGATCTGCCGACCAAGACAGCGGGCCAGCAGGTCATCGTGCCCCGCAAAGGCGTCCTGGAACTGCAGCGATTGCTGGGGACCGAGGGGGATGTTCAGATCACCATTGGCAGTAATCACATTCGCGCCCAGATCGGCGACGTTCGCTTCACTTCGAAGCTGATTGACGGAAGATTCCCGGAGTACGGTCGTGTCATACCCGCCGCTCCGCCCCGCTCCATCGTCGCCGATCGTGAAGTGCTGCGTTCGGCCCTGCAACGCACCTCGATTCTCGCGAACGAGAAATACCGCGGCATACGCCTGGCGCTGAAAAAGAACCAGCTGACACTCCAGGCGCACAACCCGGAGCAGGAAGAAGCCGAAGAGCAAGTCGAGGTGAGCTACAAAGGCGACGATCTGGAGGTTGGCTTCAACGTGGGCTACCTGCTCGAGGCAATCGCCGCGGTTGACGGTAGCGAAGTCGAGCTTGGCGTTACGGACGGCAACTCCAGCTGCCTGGTGCGCTCCCCCGGTACTTCGAGCGCGCGCTACGTCGTAATGCCGATGCGCCTGTAAGGAGCCGGATGCCCCTCGGCAGTTTTCACGCCGAGCGGTTCCGCTGCCTGGCCGACGTCGAGCTGGAGCTCGATCCCGGCGTTAATCTTTTTATTGGGCCCAATGCGTCCGGCAAGACGAGTTTGCTGGAGGCAGCCTTTTTCCTCAGCCGCGGGCGCTCGTTCCGTAGCCACCGCCGCGACGCGCTGATCGCGCACGGGGAAGATTCGTTTCTGCTGACTGGCAAGGCCCTGGGTTCGCCGGCGCCCGTGGCACTGGGCGTGCGTGGTAGCCGCAAATCGACGGAATGGCATGTCGGGGGTGCGGCTGCTGCCGGAATCGCGGACCTGGCCGAGCAGTTTCCCGCACAGATCATTGACCCGGAGGTTCATAAGCTTCTCGAGGAAGGACCGGGTCGCCGGCGCCGTTACCTGGACTGGGGCGTGTTCCACGTGGAACATGGATTCCTGCCGAACTGGCGGCGTTACCACCTGGCTCTGCGCCAGCGAAACGCGGCGCTCAAGCAGGACGCAGACGACACATCGCTGGATGCATGGGACCAGGAGCTTGCCGCCAGCGGTGAAGTTCTCGCGAGGCAGCGAAGCGCCTACCTTTCTCGTATTGCTGCCCCGCTCGCCCTGATCGGTGGAGCTTTACTTGATGCGCCCGTCACCCTCAGTCATCAGGCGGGCTGGGATACGGATGGATCTCTACTGCAAGCGCTTGCGCGCGACCGTCGGCGCGACCGCCAGTATCGAGCGACGCAATGCGGACCACACCGCGCGGATGTGCTGGTACAGGTGGGGGGAAAGCCAGCCAGGGACCGGGTTTCCCGCGGGCAGCAAAAACTCGTGGCTGCTGGCCTGATGCTCGCGCAGCTGGAAATACAGGACCAGGAAAAGCCGGGCCGAGCCGCGCTACTGCTTGACGATCCAGCAGCCGAGCTTGATGAGCACAATCTTTCCAGGCTGATGCGCCTTGTCGAGAACGTGCCAGCCCAACTCTGGATCACCGGACTTCAGGCGGCGGCCCTACACCAGCTGAAGGACTACCGATTGTTTCACGTGGAACAAGGCCGAGTACGGCGGGCGTAACCGCGACGATCTATTAAGGCACGTTTGGCGACGATCGCACCATATTTGGCGATTTTACCGACACGATAGACACACAATCGGCGCAGAACGCTAGAATGAGTAGCCCACGGAGGTCGTGAGCGTGTAATCCGATTCAGCCGCGCCAACCGACTGCGGCCTGCTGTCATAGGCGTGGGTCAGACCGATCTGCGCAAACAGGTCTTTCACGAGTTCGTAGCGCAATTCGAGGCTGGCCATGGTTCGAAAGCGACCGCTGATGGTCAGGCTTGGAAACGCCACGAGGCTCGCGCTCAGCCGCAGCTCGGGCGTATCGAAACGGAAGGCGTCGTAGCCGCCACCCAGAATCAATTCGATGCTCTCGGAAGTCTGGCCGTCAGCAAACTTCTCGAGTGATCCGGCAACCCCGGCCAGGACAGCCACCTCGCGATCGGAGGTCTGTACCAGGTAGCGCCCGCCGCCACCACCGACCAGAGCCCGCCGGTCGAGGCCGAGCTGGTCGTTTCGTTGCAGCATTCCCAGACCGGACGAGAACCAGCGGTTGTCGAAGAACCGGCGGGTTTCCCCGGAGAGCGTCGCTGCGCCCTGTCGGTCCGTTCCTGGCGCATCGCTTTCAGTGACGTCGAGGTTGAAGTCCCAAAGTCGTACGGCGTTCCGGCGCGACAAGCCGGCGCCGAGGGTGAGCTGGCTGATCGAGGTGGAATCGCTGTAAGTGAAGCCGAAGCTGACCGAGCCGTCGACGAGGTCGCGCAGCGCGCCGGCTGTATCCATCTGGGAAATGCGGATCGTGTCGGCAAGCTCGAGGCTGTGCGCTTCATCGCCCTGCGCGATCGTCAGGCGGCCGGACTCGGGGGCGTGAACCAGGCGGCCGAAGTGCCTTTGTCCCGAGGTGAGCTCGACATCGAACAGGAAACGGCTTTCCAGGCTCGCGACCTTGTCCCACTCGATCTGCACCGTGCCCATCGTGTCGGTCTTGAACGTCAGCAGACCCCGCTCGAGGGTCTTGACCTCGCCGGTGAGGCGATCGCCATTCTGCAGGGTCACCACATCGGTCTTGTCCGCAAACGCCGGTGGGGCCGCAAAGATTGCACAGCAGGCCACGACACGTGCGCAGAACAGCAGTGACGAACGCATGGCGAAACTCCGAGTCTGAAAGCACCGAGTCTAGTGCGATTCCTGCTATTTGCGCCCGCATTCCACAGCGGCGCCAAATGGCGCCCGTCATCGCCGGCGGCTAGAATTCCGCGGCTGAAGAACTGGAGTCTCCATGAAAAGTGTCGTGTGGACCTGCGCGCTGCTCCTGCTGGGGGGCTGCGATCGCGCGCCGGATCTGCCGTCGGAGACCGCGACCGCGACTGCGAACGCGAAAGCCGCGAACCCCGCCCTCGGCGCGCACTGGCAGTATCCGCGCGAGCGCGAAATCGCCGGCCGCAGGGTGATCATCCACGCGCCGCAGATCCGCAGCTGGGAGCAGTACGAGCGCTTCACCGCGCAGGTTGCCGTCGAGTTTCTCGAGCCGGACGCGAGCGCGCGTTACGCGGTGCTCGATCTTTCCGGCGACACTGAACTCGACCGCGAAGCGCGGCTCGTGAAAGTTCCGAAGCCGAAAGTGGATCGTGTGACGTTCTCGGGCGGCGAGGGCACGGCCGAGCACGAGAAGCGCATCCGCGCCGTGGTGGAGGGCGAGCCGATCGAACTGCCGCTCGACGTATTCCTCTACTACCTGGCGGACGGCGTGCTCGAAGCGCCGCCCCCCGCGGGATTCAACGTCGAGGCGCCGCCGATCCACGTCGTCGAATCGCCCAGCTTCCTGCTGTTCATCAACGGCGAGCCGGTGACGAGTGGCGTCGGCAGCACCGGACTCGAGCTGATCGGAAACGCGAATTTCCCGCTGTTCCGCGACAGGAAGTCGGGTACCTACTACCTGCTGACGGGCGAGCACCGGTATTCCGCGACGAAGCTCGAGGGTCCCTGGAGCACGGTCGCGGAATTGCCGACGGCGTTCCGCGCGATTCCCGCACGCGGCGAATTCGCGCCGCTTGCCGCCGTCGTCGCGACGACGCCGAAGGCGGGCGCCGCGCCCGCCATCATCACGACCTTCAAGCCCGCCGAGATCGTGGTGCTCGACGGGAAGCCGCGGGGCCGCGAGATCGCGGGCACCGGCGGGCTCGAGTCGATCGTGAACACGGAGAGCCCGTTGTTCCGATTGAGCGGTAGCTACTACCTGCTTGCGTCGGGACGCTGGTTCTCGACCAGGGATCTCGCGAGCGGGCCGTGGAAGTTCACGATGCCGCTGCCCGAGGCCTTTGCGCTCATTCCGGACGACGACGACCAGGCGGACGTGCGCGCCTCGGTGCCCGGCACGCTGGAAGCGCGCCGCGCCGCGCTCGAAGCCGGGCTTCCGGAGAGGAAGACGGTGAAGGCGGGCGCCGCGCCCGACGTGACGATCGCGTACGCCGGCGGCGAGCCGAAATTCGAGAAGATCCCCGATACGCAGGTCGCGCGCGCGGTGAACACCGGCAACGACATCATCCAGTACGGCGACAAGTACTACCTCGTCTACGAGGGCATGTGGTACGTCGCCACCAAGCCGACGGGTCCCTGGGCGGCGACCGCCGACGTGCCTGCCGCGGTCTACGAGATCCCGCCGAGCTCGCCGTCGTACCCGGTCACGCAGGTGATCGTGCAGACCACCGACTCCGGCGACGTGCAGTCGAGCTACTCCGCAGGCTATGCGAGCGGGATGTTCGTCGCCTTCGGCGTCGCGTACTACGGCACGGGCTGGTACTACCCGCCGTACTACGGCGGCGGTTACTACTACCCGTACCACCCGACCTATGGCCACGGCAGCTGGTACAACCCGAATACCGGTGGCTATGGTTCGCGCTCGGTGTATTACGGCCCCTACGGCGGCTACTCGTACAACCAGGGCTACAACCCGAAGACGGGCCGCGCCAGCTACGTGGAAACCGCCTGGGACGGCGACGAATGGGCAAGCTCGGGCGGCACTTACAACCCACGCACCGGCATTTCGAGCCAGACCGACCGCTACTACAGCGAAGACTCCAACAAGATGAAGATGGAGCGCACCGTCCAGGGACCGGGCGGCAACGAGATGGAGGTCAAGAAGAAGACCGATTTCGACACCGGCACGCGCACGACGGAGCGCACGACCGACCGCGGCGGCAGCTCGGAGGTCACGCGCCAGCGCCAGGAGGGCGGTGGCTACACGACTTCCGGCGAGATCGAGACCGCGGGCGGCAAGAGCGCGACGATCGAGGGTGAGCAGCAGCGTGGCGGGGGATCGACGTCGATCGCGGGCAAGGATGGCCAGACGATCCAGACCGAGACGCGCCGCGACGGCAGCCAGAGCGTGACGAAGGCGGAGGGCAGCGGTGGCGGCAGCGCCATCTCCGCGTCCGGCGGGCCGGGCGAGCGCACGACCATCGCGCAAAGCGGCAGCGGCGACGTCTACGCCGGCCACGACGGCAATGTGTACCGCAAGACGGATGACGGCTGGCAGCAGCACGGTGACGGCGGGTGGTCGAATGTCGACACGCCGCAGCGGCCGGCCGGCGCCGAGGGCGCGCAGACCACGAATGCGCCGCAATACGGCGGCTCGGGAAGCCTGGAATCCCGCGACAGCCGCGACGCCTACGGCAGCACGGGCGCCAATGGAACCAGATCACGCCCGGCGACGTCCAACACCCAGCAGCTCAACCGGGACGCCGCGGCGCGCAATGGCGGTTACCAGAACTACCAGCAGCGAAGCTCCGCGGGATCGACGGGTATGAACCGCGGCGCCAGGCCGCGGCGGCGATAGACTAAAAACCAAACAAGGGGCACGACCAATGTTCAACGCCAGCATCCGCGGCTTTGCCGCCGCGCTCACCCTGATTTCCTTGTCCGCGTTCGCCCAGGATTCGGGCAACTGGGACGGGCTCATCGAGGTGAAGCCGAAGCGGGTCGACGCCGCTTTCCTGCTTCCGGGCGCCGACTTCCGCCCCTACACCAAGATCATGATGGACCCGGTCGAGGTCGCCTTCATGAAGAACTGGGCGCGCGACTACAACCGCGATGCCGCGACGATCTCGAAACAGCTCTCGCAGGAAGACGTCGAGCGGATCGCCCAGTCGGCGCGCGACGAGTTCACCAACGTATTCACCGAGGCCTACCGGAAAGCGGGACTGGAACTCGTGACCGCACCCGGCGCCGACGTCCTGCGCCTGAGGCCCGGCGTGCTGGACCTGAAGATCGTGGCACCCGACACGATGACGGCCGGGCGCTCGCGTACGTACTCCATGGAAGCGGGCGAGGCGACGCTGTTCCTCGAGATCCGCGACTCGACCACCGGAGCGCTGCTCGGCCGCGCGCTCGACAAGCGGGCGACCCGCAACAGTGGTCGCTTGCAAGTCTCCAACAGCGTCACTAACCTTTCCGACTTCCGCGCGCTGTTCAAGCAGTGGGCGGATATCAGCGTGAAGGGGTTCGAGGAACTGCGCGCGCATTCACCCGTCCCGGCTGACCTGAAGCCGGGCCAGAAACTGCAGTAAAAAGGCCTATCCATGAAGCATTCCAATCGTAACCACCGGGCCGCTCAGGGCTGCGCGCTTGCGCTCCTGCTCGCCGCAGGCAGCGCGCGCGCCGACAGTTCCGGCCTGGACTGGCTCGGCGTCGTGTATCTGTGGGGCGCGGACATCGGCGCCGACTACCGGGACCGGAGCATCGACGCCAGCTTCAGCGACATCGTCGACAAGCTCGAGATGGGCTTCATGGGGCACGTCGAGGCCCAGGGCGACGACTTCGGGGGCTTTGTGGACTTGGTCTACATGTCGGCCGGCGACAGCCGGTCCGTCGGGCCGGCGAGCGTGCGTGGCGACCTCGACATGACGTTGATGGACGTCGCGATGACGTGGTCCCCGACCGCGGAGCGCTTCACCGGTCCGGAGGTCTTCGGCGGGTTCCGTTACGTCAGTGTCGACGCCCTCGTGCGGGCGACCCTGCTGCCGCCGCCGGACCCGACCATCAACGCCGGGATCGACAAGAGCTACACGGACTTCCTGCTGGGCGGCCGCTACGCGGCGCCGATCAACGAGAACTGGCGGCTGATCTTCAGCGCCGACCTGTCCGCGGGCGACACCGAGGGGACCTGGAGCATTGCCGGCTACGGTGTCTACCGCAACGGCCCGCACCGTTTCTATGCCGGCTACCGGCACCTGGAAGCGGAAGTCGAGGCGCGCAACACCGAGCGCGTGGACATGAGCTTTTCGGGCCCCGCGCTGGGCTACGGTTTCGCCTTCTGAGAGAGGGGCCGATAGACTCGGCAAGCAACTGAAAAACAAGCAAAAAGCCGGACTTTTCTGCTAGAATTTCCGGCTTATGCAAGACGGCTCCGGGACCCCTCCGAACGATACCTACGATTCCACTAAAATCAAGGTGTTGAAGGGCCTCGAGGCGGTCCGCAAGCGCCCGGGCATGTACATCGGCGACACCGATGACGGCACGGGCCTGCACCACATGGTTTTCGAGGTCGTCGACAACTCGATCGACGAGGCCCTCGGCGGGCATTGCGACCGCATCGTCGTGACCATCCACGCCGACGAGTCGGTGACCGTCACCGACAACGGGCGCGGCATCCCGACCGACATCCACCAGGAGGAAAACCGCTCGGCGGCCGAGGTCATCATGACCGTGCTGCATGCCGGCGGTAAATTCGACGACAACTCCTACAAGGTCTCCGGCGGCCTGCACGGCGTCGGCGTGTCGGTGGTCAACGCCCTGTCGGGCGCGCTCACGCTCACGATCTCGCGCGACGGCAAGCTGCA
>Ga0209254_10001160_pt1 | contig 23243 bp, 20 predicted proteins | sample FrelakmetDIP11DI_FD_187148 | JGI IMG/M metagenome (GOLD analysis project Ga0209254, IMG submission 187148) | Freshwater lake sediment microbial communities from the University of Notre Dame, USA, for methane emissions studies - DIP11 DI (SPAdes)... | ecosystem: Environmental > Aquatic >...
GGCCAGTTTTCAGAAGGCAGGTTCTGATGGGCGGATTTCGCAACCGCTGACCATAAGCCGATGGCTGCTTCTTCATAACGGTCAGCGGGTTGGGGAGAAGCCTGTTCGGCAGCGCCACTGCCCTGTGAGCCTGCCCATAAACCCACGACCAGTTGGGGTGTGTAGCCCAGCACCCAGCTGCTTCCATTGTCTAAAGTTCGCCCAATTTTCACGGCTGCGGTACGGTCGATCTCCAGGTAATTGGGACTGCCGAGGCTCGGCCAGCGGGCTGGTTCATCGGCCAGCACGTCCGTGATCAAATAAGAAAGCTGGGGAATCAAGATTGGCCGGGTTTCAGCTTTACTCCAATCGAGGACGACATTACCTTGGGAATCTTCGACTCTCAGGATAGCCGTTGAGCTCAACTCTCCATTGGTAGTTTCGCCGATAGATGCCATTGGCGGACCAGAAAGATCGCGACCGGCTCCTACACCTTGATTGGCGAACACGCCGAAAGCATGTGAGGCCTTTATCAGGCTGATTTCACCGAGCAAATCCAGAGGTGATGATCCTGGCGAAGGCGTAAAACTCTCAGGCAGCAGGCCGATCTGCCGGGAAATGCGCAGGATGTCTGCTGCACTGACCTGGTCGAGAAGCCCCGCTGCGGGTACCAGGTAGTCATTGACCAGTGCTGTTCGCAGGCGGACTGGTCCGTGATATTGCCCGTTGAAATTTTCTACATTCGATGATATATCACCTGGAGGTAAATCCCAGGCCAGCGTGGAAGGACTGAAGCCCTGAGTGAAGGACGCAAGGTAGATAAATGGAGTTGATAGAGTACCAGCAGGATGAGGTTTTAATGAAGAAAAATCAGTATCCGAGACCGGGTATCTGGACATGAGCATAATTTGCCCGGAGCGTGGATCGAGTATCTGCAGCTCTATCTGTGGATTCAGAACTTCAGAATTTACTGAAGGCGGGAATTCAGGCAGCAAGCCGAGCGCCGGGCAATTTTCCGCATTGATGGATACAGTCCCAGCCTGGTTTTCCAGGCTTGCTACCTGGTACCGCGCCAGGCAGTCGATTTTTTGGTAGAGGTCGAAATCCAGGGTCGTGATGACGCGCAGGCCACCGCGCTTGATCTGCAAGCGTCTGAATTGGGTCTCAAGCTGAGACAGCGCCAGGTGCATAAAAACCGGGGAGAGATTATTTTGAGGATTATTGATATTGAATCGTTCCTGATTAGTGAGCGCGCCGCGCATGGCAGGCTGCTCACGCGTCGCGATGATGCCGTCCTGGGGGCTGATGAGCCGGTATTCGAGCATCTTCAGGATGACAGATTTTTGGCGTTCGAGTGCCGCGAGTGGATCGTCGATTGGATTTTTCCACGTATTTTCGGGAATTCCTGCTATTAGCGCAGCTTCTGCCAGGCTGAGACCCGTTGCGGATTTGCCCAGATATAGCCTGGCAGCCGCATCCACCCCATATACCATGTTGCCGTAATCGGCGCTGTTCAGATACCATTCAAGCACCTGGTTGCGGCCGAAACGGCTCGTAAGCTGGAACGCCAGCACTCTATTTCGCAGCGACTCCCGCCATCCGTCCGGTTCTCCCGGCAGCAGGAATTCTAATGCCAGACTCTGGGCGATTGTTGGCTGGTTTTCTAGATACAAACCTGCGAAAGTGAATCCAACATGCTGCCAGAAGGAAGGATCGGTGGAGGCGAGCGTAGCGGAGATCACGGTGCTCGGAATGAGCAGCTGCGGAGATTCACCCTCCAGGAAGAGATAATTCGCTTCAGTGGATACTGAATTTTGCAGCACGGCGATCACGTGTTCGCCAGTGCGGTCGTAAAACCGGGTAGGCTCGAGCAAGGTCCCATCCGGTGGCTGCAGGAGGGTGGGAAGCGCTTCGATTGAGGGGATATCCTGAACCAGACTGGACCAGGCTAGTGAAGCAAAAAACGCAGCGAGAGCAATCAAAATCCCGAGCGCAAAAGCGCAGCCCTGGCCAATTTTCCTGATTGGATTACGGCGGAGAGCTGCCCTTCGCTGCTGCCGCATCTGGGTGATCTGAGTAGGGGTTGTCATGGACTGAGCATGACCAAATTCACGAAGTAGATCAGGATGTTTACTCAGCCTGAGACAGCAATTCTCGAGCAGATTGCAGGGTGCTTTGACTCAGGTTTCCCAACATCTGGGCAAGCTCAGTAAGACGATCCTCACCCTTCAAGTCCTTGACCCTGGTGCTTGTGCGACCGTCTGCAAGCTGTTTTTCTACATGCAAATGTTGTGTACCGAAAGCAGCGAGCTGCGGTAGATGAGTGATGCACAGCACCTGGTGCTTTTGCCCCAGGTGTTTGAGTTTCAAACCTACGACGCTGCCCACCCTGCCGCCGATACCCTGATCGATTTCATCGAAGATGAGGGTAGGTATATGGTCGGCCTGGATCAGCACGTTCTTGAGAGCCAGCATTAGCCGGGATGTTTCGCCCCCTGAAGCGATTTTAACCAGGGGTTTGAATCCTTCACCCGGATTAGGTGCAATCAAGAATTCGGTCTTCTCAAGACCCTGGGGATAATATGCCAGGAGTGGACCTTCAGGGGTGGGAACACCCTTAGGGTCTGGCTGCTGCAGGAAACTCACCTGAAAACGGGCACCAGACATCTGCAAATCCTGAAGCTCGGTTTCAACCAGGCGTTCCAATTCCCTGGCAGCCGTATGCCGTGCCTGGGAAAGAGCCCAGCCGGTTTCCCCCATTGTCTCCACCAGGGATTCTCTCTCCTTCTCCAGCTCGAGGAGTCGATCGGCAGATGTGGAGATCTCGTCCAGCTGCTTTTGAGCCTCCTGAGCGTAATCCAGGATTGCTTCGTTCGACTCGCCGTATTTTCTTTTCAACGAATGGATCAATGCCAACCGTTCTTCGACCTGGTCGAGCCGCCGGGGATTGGACTCAATCCCCTCGAGATATAAGTGCAAGGATTGGGTCAGATCGGTGAGGCTCTCAAATAACGTCCCAAACTGGTCCCGGATCGCTTCCTGCGACGGATCGTAGCGTGCCAGGCTGATAAGGCCGGTCACCGCCTGCCCGATCAAGTCGGAGGCGGAAGGGGATTCGGGTGTGCCTTCATCCAACGCAACCAGCGCGGACTGCACCAGGGAGGAGATGACTTCGGAATTGCTGAGCCGGTTCCTTTCACCGAGCAGCTCTTCTTCATCACCAGGGGTGAGATGCGCAGAGAGGATCTCGTTGATTTGATAGCGAAGCATGTCGGTCCGGCGGGCAGCGTCCTGCTCTGCCTGGTGGATACGCTGAATCTCATGGTCGACGGTTTGAAGGCGGTGATACGCAAGCTGGTATTTGGGCAGCAGGTCTTTGAGCGGATTATGCGGATCGGTCGAGGCGAAGCGATCCAGCAGTCCAAGATGTTGATTGACTTTGAGCAAGGATAGATGATCCGATTGACCGTGGACGTCAACCAGGAGCTCCCCAATTTCCCGCAGCAGGCTTACATTTACCACCCGCCCGTTTACTCTGGCGATGCTGCGTCCATTGGAGCGGATTTCTCGGCCCATGCTGAGCATATCCGGTTGGTCCAGCAGCTCTTCCCGCCGCAAAATGGCATGCAACTGCGGCTGTAAGGATTCGGGGATTTGAAAAAGCGCTTCGACATTGGCACGCTGAGCGTCGGTGCGTACCTGGGTGGCATCCGCCCTGCCCCCCAGGATCGTTTCGACTGCGTCGATGATGATCGACTTTCCCGCTCCTGTCTCACCGGTGAACGTCACCAGGCTGGATTCAAGCTCTACGTCCAGGCGGTCGATAATGGCGAAATCTTCGATGTGCAGCTGTACCAGCATTACTTGATTCGGATGCCTCCCAACCGATAGAGCACCGTAGAAGTTACGATGAAGGCAAAGATTCCGAGATAAATAAAAGGGAGTATGCGAAAGTAACCAGATCCAGTCAGGTAAGCTATGATCACTATACCACTGCCGATGGCAGCCGCAGCGGCGGACGTCAGGGTAAGCTTACGGGATCGCCTGCGGCGGACAACTAGACGCACTGCCTCGGCGATGATCATCCCTGCCACGGGAGCGAGAAAAATGATAAAGAAAGAAATTCGCAATCCAATCAGGCTTCCCAGGTATGAGAGAACCGCAGCCACGATGAATGCCAGCGGGTAATCGTACCATTCGGCGGTCTCGAAAGTTTTCTGGTGAAGGCGGACACAATCCTTACAACGGTAACCAGTAGGGGTCAATACTGCGCATTTCGGGCAGATCGGTCTTTCACAGTTATTGCAGCGCAAGCCAGTGGCAATGTTAGGATGGTTGTAGCAGTATAGTGTAGTAGCGTCTTCAGTCATCGTTGGTTTCCAGTGGAGGGGTTTTTGCTCATATGTGGTGTGAGGTTGCGGTAGAAATAGCCGGGGTCCTGGTTGCGTATGAATTGAACTGAATGTTCACCAGCGAAGGCGTCCACCCGGTCACCATCCAGCAGGTTGACCGGTAATTGACCGTCAGGTGATAGAACTGCATGGTGATCGGTCAGAACGCGGATGCTCACTTTCGATCCTTCAGCGAGCACAATTGCCCGATCGACCGATAAATGAGGAGCGACTGCCACCAGTAATATGTTCCTCAGTTCTGGATGCAAGATCGGCCCTCCTGCTGCCAGGGCGTAGGCCGTTGACCCTGTGGCAGTTGCAGCGATCAAGCCATCGGCAACATATGTGGTCAGATAACGTCCATCTACTTCGGCTGCCAGGTGTACCGGACGCACAAACTGCCCGCGTGATACTACGATTTCATTCAATACTTCCCACTTCCCAAGCAAGGTCTCAGCGCGCCAGTGTTCTGCACTCAGCATCATCCGCCGTTCGATCCAGAAGCGACCTGCGATGATCTCCGGCAGCACATTGCGCCATTGATCCTGGTTGACCTCGGTCAAAAAGCCAAAGCGTCCCAGGTTAATGCCCAGGATTGGAACGCCTGCCTGCCCTCCAAGATGACCTGCCCTCAACATGGTACCATCACCGCCCAGAGCGATGATCAGGTCATACTCTTTGTTTTTGATCCCGGTGTACAAGATTTCGTCCTGTAAATCACCCTGCGAGGAGAAAATGCCCTGCAAATTCAGATATGCAGCAACCTGGGCTGCTTCATGTGCCGCTTCATCCAACTGTGGATGAGCGATCAAGGCGACTCTTTCGAAATATTTCTTTTCCGCTGGCATGTCGCGAGTATTATATTACAGAAGTCTCTGGTCACAGGTTGAGTGGAAACCGCATCCCTGGCAGCGTTTGAGCGACTCATGCGAGCGGTCAAGCGACTTTTTTCTCCCCATCAGCCGCATCTCTTCCAGCAAAACCAACAATTCTGATTCCAGCTGCGAAGTGTATTCGATTTCATACGTCCGGTTCTGGTAATGCAGGATCCCAAATTCTGGGCGCTGCTTATAGAGTCTCTCTACGAGCAGGCAGTATGCAGCCAGCTGGTAGATGTGTGCGTCGTAAGGTCCGGCCTCCACCCGTTGTGATTTGACCTCTACGGGGATCACTTTACCGGAATGCTCGACAAGATAATCTGGCCGTCCGGCGAGTCCCGAGTCTGGATCATAAAGAGCTTTTTCCACCGGCACCCACTGTCGAGTGTCGGCAGCGATGATCTTTCCAGCGGGTAAGCCGAGCGATTTCTGACGTTTTCCCACGATCCACAGCATGATTACTGCGATGATGAAAAAAGCGATCGAAAGGGTTAACAATCAGGGAACCTCCAGGTGATATTGTGGCATGTGCTCAGGATGGGATTATAAAAACCGGCTAGTCAGGTAGATCGCCCCGAGTGCCAGGGAGATGAGCAACAAAGAATATGCCAGCACTCGCAGGCATCCCAGGGAAAACACCATTCGCCCGTGCCGGTAGTGGAATTCGGTTCCCTCGGCCATTTCTGGAAGGTTTGTCGATTGAGAGTCCTGTTTGATGTACCACCAGGCGCGCTGGCAGAAAAGGTAAGTACCGATTTCTGAAGCCCGGATGGTGCGCATTTCTAGGCGGAATTCACCAGGTGGTTCTCCAGTTCTGCCAGGCGCTGCTCCAACTGGTACTGGCGCAGGCTGATGGTCAGGTCGCCGCGCGTGCGTTCGGTTACTCCCCTGACGATATCTGTCAAACGGCGAAGCCCACCAGTGATCGCATCCGGGTAATCCATCGTGATCAGGATGGCATAAATCTCATCCATGTAATCCAGGAGTTTTTCAGCCTGGTGCGTGTCGCCGTGCCGTAGATTGTCCAGGCAGCGACGCCTGAGCTCGCCGGCGACTTCTGCCAGCCCCTGCAGGTAGGTGGCTTCCCCGACGTTCAGGCTTTCCGGATCTGGCAACTGGTCGAACAGGACCAAAGAGTACAGGATGCTGGCTTCTGCAAATTCCTTTAGGGCATCCTGTGTATACCCGGCGTGGTACAAATCACCATATTGGCCAAGCTCCGATTGAAGCAGACGGACCAGCTCCTTAGCCTGTTGGATGTTTTCGCGGGCGGTGTCCTGTTCGTCGCGGTGGATTGCCCGGATGGCATGTGAACAGTGCCTGATTAACGTGCGGGTCTGAGCTAGTGCTCGATCACGGGCCTGGGTGCGTTTTTCGAAAGATGCACGGATGCGCTCTGCAATGCTCTCAATTTTATCCATATTAGATTCTCAGTCTGCTTCAGGTTCCGCAGGTGGTTTGTCTGGTGAATTATGAGGGCGGAAAAGGTTATCGGCCAATGTGGGGTCACCGGGAAGATTTACGGCACCAAAAACCGTTTCATATTTGCTGAGATTGTCCGTCAGGGCACGGAAGAAGAGTTTTGCGGAAAGTGGCGACATGATGATGCGGGAGCTGATATGGGCTTTTCCTTCTCCGGGCAGGAGCCGGGCGAAATCAAAAACAAGCTCCGAGATAGAATGGGAAATACGCACCATGTTCACATATTCAATTTCCAGATCGGGAGGGAGCTCCATGGGTGGAGCCACACGGTCCGGACCCTTTGGTGGTGAGTCGGTCATAGATTTTTGCTCCAGGGAGATGAAATGGGTAACAAGGCAGCTGATGAACTGAGTCAGCTGCCTTGTCGTTGAGATAGAATTTCTTAGAAGGGGATTTCTTCAGAATCGCCTGAAGGCGATATGCCTGCCTCTTCTGACTGATAAGGTCCCTGATCTTCCCGTCGGCTTGGGAGGAATCTGACTGTGGTTGCGAATACTTCAAACGAAGCGGCTGGTGTCCCATCTTGCCGGTTCCAAATTTTTGGTCCGCCTGTCTCTCTATCTGGAACCAACCTGCCCTCGACTAAGACTGGCCTGCCCTTACGTAAATATTGATTGCAGGACTCTGCTTGTTTCCCCCATACAGAAATCTTGAACCAGGTGGTTTCTTTAACTTGCTGACCGCTCGCATCGTTATATTGTCGAGATGTTGCAATACTGAAATCACAAACAGCCTGACCGCTAGGGATGTAGCGCATCTCGGGATCGCGACCCAGGTTTCCCACGATAATTATTGTCTGGTACATGGAATCCTTCCTTTACAGTGAGTGTTCTGTCTTTAGTTCCGGACGCACACCGCCCGGGGCAGATCTGGTAGGACTCACTGCTGTAAGGAAATTGTACACGGAAATAATCCGAGGTGGGAAATCTTTTAAGATTTCTGTTAATCGTTCCTGAATTGAAGGCAGTAGTGGTGAAATGTGTTGCTGACCCAGGCATTTCCCAGTCCATAAGGCGCAAGCCGGATGTCGTCCTGGCACCAGATTCGTTCATCCTTTAAAGTGTATATCTTGCCGAGACTCCGGCTGAGATCCCAGGCCAGGGGATAAATCTTGCCGCCTTTTTTAATATTCTTAACGATAATCGTAAGGTATGCCCCCTGTCTCAGGAAAGGTTTCAGGCCTGCATAGATCTCCACAAGTCGGAACAGGAAAAGATCGTATTCGTCGATATTTCCGAGGTCTGCAGGATCCTCAGAATAAAAGACGTCCAATGATGTGGAGCTGCGCCGGTTTTTCTGGGTCTGAGCTCCATAGCTGCGCAGCATATTCCAATATGGAGGTGAAGTGATCACATAATCGATGGTTGGGATTTGGTGGAGCGCCGAAAGCGCCGGAAAATCCCCAGCATTTCCCTGGATCATTTCCGATATAAGCCCCGCACAGGTATTACCCAGGGTTTTCCGTTCTTGCTCAATCACTTTCCGGCCTAATTCGGCGTAATCGGGATTCAGCTCGATCCCGAAGCTGTGGCGACCTGACCGCAGGGCACCAGCCAGGGCGCTGGCGGTTCCAGCCATTGGATCCAGGATAACCTGTTCGCGCTTGGTGAAGAATTCGATAAATTCCTGCGCCAGAGTCTCCGGGAATTTTGCCGGGTGGCGCAGAAGCTCATCATGCCTGGGCGGCGGGGTGTGGATAAACCATGACTTCTGGAATTTCAACCAGGTTTTTGGATCCAATTCGTTCAGGCGGTTTACAAAAGTGCGTTTGGACATCTCTTGTCAATCAAGTAAGCTATAAATGATCAAATCGGAGAAATTTACAGTCACACGGTCCTCACCTCCTGCCCGTGTGAAAACTCCCAGCCCGCCATTCAGCAGCGAAGCATCATTTATGTTGAAAAGGTGCTGCCCGTTGACGTAGAATCTAAGCTCGTCACCCTTTACCCATACTCCCAACCGGGAGCGGCTGGGAGCGCCAGGAGGTACGGCAGCACTGAGAATGGGAGGAATTGAGGCGGAAGCCTGTCCCTTTAATACCCGGTCGAGCCGGGAGTGTCCATCGCAGGTAAGGGCGAAACGGAATAAATCCTGAAGTGAAGAGACCCTCACCAGTACTCCGTATTCATCTTTGCCCCGGCAGATCGTCGGATTGGCGGTGATTTCCATGTAATAATCATTTTCCGAAAAGTCCTTCAGAATGCTGAAAAGGAAGCCACGCGGCTGGTTGACAGACATGCTCAGCTCGTTGACTCCGGGGGAGATGCTCCCTTCCGGAGACTCACCGGTTTCCCAGTTTTCGAGGCTGCTGAAATCGTCCGAGTAAACCGGTTCACCATGCTCCAGCGGCGGTTGAGGGGTGGGTGTACTGCCTCTCGAGATTGTGGTCGAGCGTGTTGCAGTTGCAGTGGGAGGGAACCAGACAATTGTCGGTGTATCAATTGCGGAGAGCTGTGTTGGGATCTGGGTTGTGAATACGCTGCCTGAAGGACTGGTTGGACTGCAGGCTGATATAAGCACAATTGAAAGAAGGATAAATATCAGCCGGCCAGCTGTTCGAAAGAAAAATACGGGTCTTGAAAGGTGATTTTGACCTCTGGGGGACTCAAATTGAACCAGGTGGCGAGTGACTGTCACTTCCTAACTATACTATGGAATCAAAGTATTGATCCTTGTGTGATGTAAAATAGGATGAATGGGAAGTTATTATCATTAAAGGAGTCAACATGCGCAAAAAAGGAATTCTGATCACTGGAGCGGCAGGAGAAATTGGCGATGCCCTGGTAAAAGCCCTGGCAGAAAAAGGTGCCACCCAGATCGTAACACTGGATTTGAAGCCATTATCTGCCGAATTAACACCCCTGGTGATCCACAACCAGGGTGATTTGATGGACGAGGCGCTCCTGGCCCGCCTGGTGAGCGAATATGAAATCAGCACGATTTTTCACCTCGCGGCTTTGCTGTCCACACGTGCGGAATTTACTCCTGAGCTGGCGCACAAGGTAAATGTTGAAGGAACCATGGGATTGTTGAAACTGGCATCCGAGCAATCTCAATGGCGGGGTGAGCCGGTGTTATTCATCTTTCCCAGCTCTATCGCTGCATACGGGATGCCGAACCTGGGGATTAAAGCCGAATATCCCCGGGTGCGCGAGTGGGAGTGGAATTATCCAACCACCATGTACGGATGTAATAAGCTGTACTGCGAGATGCTCGGCATTTATTACAGCCAGTATTACCGGCAGCTGGCGACAGAACGCCCGGTGATGCTGGATTTCCGGGCGCTGCGTTTTCCTGGACTGGTGAGTGCATTTACGCTCCCAAGCGGCGGCACCAGTGACTACGGACCGGAGATGCTGCACGCAGCTGCGAAAGGGGAGAGTTATGCCTGTTTTGTGCGCGCAGATTCCTGCATCCCTTTCATGTCGATGCCCGATGCCATTAAAGCACTGTTGAAGCTGGCAGAAGCCCCGGCCGCCAATTTGAGCCGCAGGGTTTACAACGTCACCAGCTTCAGCCTATCGGCAGCTGAATTTCGCGAGCAGGTATTGAGATACTTCCCTGATGCGAAGATCAGTTTTCAACCTGACCATCACCGCCAGGGGATTGTCGACAGCTGGCCGTGCGGTTTGAATGACAATGACGCTCGCCGGGATTGGGAATGGCAGCCGGAATATGACCTGCAGCGTTCGTTTGCTGAGTACCTGGTGCCGAATATTATGGAGCGCTACCGATGACAGAACAAATTAAACTCGGTTTTATCGGTCTCGGCCTGATGGGAAAGTCTATGGCGCGCAACTTACTTAAAGCCGGATTCCCACTCATCGTGCATAACCGCAGCCAAGGGGCAGTCGATGAGCTGGTGAAAGAAGGAGCACGCGCGGCCAGCTCCCCTGCGGAGGCAGCCAGCCATGCGGATGTGGTTTTTACCTGCCTCCCTGACACTCCAGATGTCGAATTAGTGGCCCTGGGAGATAAGGGAATCATCGAAGGTGCACATGAGGGCCAGGTTTTCGTGGATCATTCGACCATCAAACCAGCAGCAGCTCGCGCGATTTCTGCCTCCCTGGCCGAAATTGGTGTGCATTGCCTGGATGCACCCGTTTCAGGGGGTGATATTGGGGCACGCGATGGGACATTAACCATCATGGTAGGCGGCCCCATCGAAGCCCTCGAAAAAGCCCGACCGGCGCTGCAAGCCATGGGTAAAAACATCACGCATGTCGGAGAGAGCGGAGCCGGCCAAATCGCAAAAGCCGCCAACCAGATTATGGTGGCTGCGCAAATGGTGGCTATGGGCGAATTGCTGATTTTCGCCAAGAAGACCGGTGCCGACCCACAAAAGGTCGTTGAGGCGATACGCGCTGGCGCTGCGCAATGCTGGACACTGGATGTGAAACCTCCACGACTGTTCCAGGGAAACCGCCAGCCGGGCTTCAAGGCGTACATGCAGGCCAAGGATTTATCGATCGTGATGGATACTTCTCGCCAATACGGCCTGCCGCTGCTGTCTGCTGGAGTCCACTCGCAAATTTTCAATGCTATGCTCGAGATGGGAATGCGTGAGCTGGACAACTCGGCTGTTATTGGGGTAATTGAATCAATAGCGAATGTGAAATTGTTGGATTCATGAGGAGAATTCAGGAAGGGAAATGATGTGAACAAGCTGCGGTTTTCATGGCCCGGAATCAGCGACTACCTGCTTGTTATTCTGGGTAGTATTGCCCAGGCAGTGGCAATCCGGTTATTCCTGGTACCCGGCGATCTGGTAGGTGGGGGAGTGAGTGGAATATCCCAATTGATCAACCACTATACTGGCTGGCCAATCGGATTGATGATACTTCTGGGTAATATCCCATTGTTCCTGCTGGGTTGGCGTTATCTGGGTGGAAGGGGTTTTGCATTCCGGACGGCGTTTGCCGTCGCAGTGATTTCTCTTTTTACCGAGCTGCTGGCACTTTTCCTGCCCGCAGGTAGTCTGACAGACGACATGATTTTGAATACCTTATACGGGGGTATTTTGAGTGGTTTGGGTTATGGTCTGGTGTATCGCGGCCGTGCGACCAGCGGAGGCAGCGATATCCTGGCGCGCATACTGGTTCATAAGCGTGGCATCCCGGTATCTCAGAGTTATTTTCTGACGGATGCAATCGTGATACTTGGTGCAGGTGTCACCTTTGGTTGGGACAACGCCCTGTATGCACTGGTTGTTTTGTATATCAGCGGCATTGTTGCGGAAGCTATTCTGGAAGGTCCGAATGCCGTCCGTACCGCAATTATCATCTCGACCAATCCACAGCCTGTAGTCGACAACATATTGAAGGAAATGGAGCGTGGGGTGACGGTTTTGGAAGGCAAGGGTGCATATTCGGGGGGTGAGCGCGAGGTCCTTTTCTGTGTAATCAACCGGTCAGAAGTCATACAGCTCAAGGCGCTCGTGCATGAGGCTGATCCGAAAGCGTTTATGGTGATTGGTCAGGCACATGAAGCGCTTGGTGAAGGCTTCCGGCCATGGATTCGAGAGTGAGGCCTTTATGTGCCCAGACATGCAACTAAAACCAGTCCTTGACGTATAGGTAATAGCAGGTCGATACAAAATCCACATCACTGGATTGTGAGTGCTCAGGAGCAAACCGGTGCAGGACAACGAACGTGAAACACTGATTCAAGCGCAGCAGGGTGATCCAGAAGCTTTCTCGAGGCTTGTTGATGCCTACCAACGCGCAGTTTTTAATCTGTGTTACCGGATGACCGGTAATGCTGAGGATGCGGAAGACGCAGCACAAGAGACTTTCTTAAGGGCTTACAAGTCAATGCGACGATATGATCTGAACCGCCCATTTTCAACCTGGTTACTCTCCATCGCAGCTCATTACTGTATCGACCAGGTGAGGCGCAGGCGTTTTCAGGTGATTTCAATCGAGGATTTGCCGGTGCCTGACTTGCCAGATTTTTCTCCCGGAATTGAGAAAAGCTTGAGTTTGAAAGAGGACCAACAGCGTATCCGCCTGCTTTTGCAGAGCCTGGAACCCACTGACCGTGCAGCGGTGGTCATGTATTACTGGTATGACTTTTCCTACGAGGAGATATCTCGGGCGCTATCTTTAACCGAGAGTGCAGTTAAGAGCAGGCTGCACCGAGCCAGGAGGTCGATGGCAGAGGCGTGGCTGCAAAGACATTCACAGAAATCGGGTGGACGGAATTTGACAATGTCTCCGGAAGCCATATTACCCGAGAGGATGGCGCCATGAATCACAGAAAATTTGAAGATTTGTTTTTTGTTTCCCAGGATCCTCAGTCTGAAAAACTCGATCCTGAGCAGCTTGCAGAACTGAAGCTGCATCTGGAAGGCTGCCAGTCTTGCCAGCAGCTTGTCGCTGCCTGGCGAGAAGTTGACCAGGCTTTCGAGCGCTCACCAATTGTCCTGCCAGAAACAGGATTCACCAGCCGCTGGCAAATGCGCCTGGAAGCAGACCACCAGCAGATGCAGGGAAGGCAGGCGCTGCTGGTGCTGGCTTTTTGTCTTGGAGCGGTTGTCCTTTTATCAGGTTCCCTGTTTCTGCTGGCCTGGCCCTGGGCGAAAACGCCAGACCTGGTGGCCTGGTTCTGGATATCGCGTATTTTTTCATTCCTATCCATCGCTGGGGGCATTCGAACGAGCGTTGGACTTATCACTAATGCAGTTTCCGGTGCGATACCGTTGGGAGCCTGGATATTACTGGTCGGGCTTGCCAGCGAGCTGGCTGTGTTGTGGCTGGTCTCAATTCGTCTACTCACAAAACCTCGGAGAATCCTGGCATGAAATCAATCAACGCAGTAATTGCGAAACGCTCAATAATTGTCTTTTTTTGCCTGATTGCCTCCTTCTTCAGTACGGCGAGCGCAATCGAATTTCCCGAAGGCATGCGGATGGGGGGGGGTAGCTGGACGGTTCAAAACCCTGAAAATGCGGAGATTTCCGCTGATCCTCCGCAAAAAATCAATGCAACTTTTTTTCAACAAGATGGGGAAGGCCGGATGGTACTGGGAGGTGCCTATACTCTCGGTGAAGATGAAACACTGAACGGGGACCTGGTGATCGCGGGTGGGAATGTAACCCTCGAGACTGGATCCAGAGTTCAGGGTGATATCCTGGCATTGGGCGGTTCGCTGCGGGCGGATGGCCTGGTGGAAGGAGATATACTGGCCCTGGGAGGGCAGGTGTACCTGGGGGAAAACGCGAGCGTGGAGGGAAGTGTGAACATGCTCGGAGGGAGCCTGGAACGTGAGCCCGGATCCCTGATAGAGGGAGATGAGAGCTTCAGTTTACCAGTACCGATGCTTCCGGGTTTGCCAGATAATCTTGCTTTACCAGAAATGAAACTGGGAATACATCCAATCTGGAAGTTGTTCTGGATTCTGATGCGCTCATTTCTATGGGCAGCATTAGCTGTTCTGGTCACCTTATTTCTACCGGTTTCTACCCGCAAAGTCAGCCAGGTGATTTCCGGCCAACCGATGATTGCAGGAGGATTAGGATGCCTGACCGTCATGGTGGCACCGATAATCCTGTTTATCATCGGGATCACAATCATCGGTATCCCTATCAGCCTGCTCGCGGCGCTGATCCTGCTGACCGGCTGGTGCTTTGGCATAATCGCGGCGGGAGTGGAAGTTGGACGGCGGCTGGCTTCGGCATTCAGGCAAGAATGGGCGCTGCCAGTCTCCGCAGCTGTGGGAGCGTTCCTGCTCACCATCGTCACGAACTCGGTTGATGCCGTCGTACCATGTGTCGGCTGGGTTCTATCGTTCCTGGTAGGGCTGTTAGGATTGGGTGCAGTGATCCTGACACGCTTCGGGACCAGTCAATATCCATCCCAGGCCGAGGTATACGACACCACGTCAGGCGAGCTGCAAAATTCGCCGCCTCAGGATGCAGACAAATAACCAGGGGAAAGGTATGCTATACAGCTACCGGTAGCCGAAACGCCGCAGGACGTCAGGGTCGTTGCGCCAATTCGAGCGCACTTTCACATTCAAAGCCAGGAAGACTTTCCGATTACTCATATTTTCGATTTCTTTACGCGCTGAAGTACCTATCGCCTTGAGCATTTTTCCACCTTGCCCGATGACAATGGGCTTGTGAGATTCTCTTTCGACGAATAGAGTAGCTTCGATTAATGCACCACTTGACGCTCGCTCGGTATACTGATCAATACGAACTGCGATGCCGTGAGGAATTTCATCACGCAAGATTTTCAAAGCTGCCTCGCGAATCAAATCAGCAGCCAGCTCCCTTTCGAAAAGATCTGTGAGCTGGTCACCTGGAAAATACGGCTCTCCCTCCGGTAATCTTGCCAACAGGAGCTGGATTAATTCCCCAATTCCATCCCCTCGGGTTGCGCTGACCGCAACAGGCAGTGCTCTGGAGAGATGACTCAGGTATTCGGAAGTGGTATTCTCCATCACTTCTTTCTGAACCAGATCAGTCTTGTTAAGCACCAGCAGGACCGGCAGCTGCAGACTCGAACGGCTCAACAGATTGAAGAGGAGTTGATCTTCTTCATCGGGGAGCTGACTGGCATCGACGACCAGCAAGATCAAGTCACTCTCATCCAGGATATCTACTGTCTCCTGGTTCATCAACTCTCCCAGCTTGTGGCGAGGGTGGTGGAAACCGGGCGTATCGATGAAAACGATTTGAGCAGGGGGCTCTGACAGTGTCAGGATGCCCATTTGTCGTTTGCGAGTGGTTTGCGGGCGCGGAGAAACAGCAGCGATTTTATGACCGACCAGGGCATTAATCAGCGTGGATTTTCCGACATTCGGTTTTCCCAGGACGCCGACAAACCCCGAGCGATGTCCGGTTGAACTTTGATCGTGGTCTACCATGATGTTGATTGTATCAGTAGAAACAACATTAGCAGGTTTTCATTTATTAAAATCAATTCGTTGCTTGACCTATATTATTGATTTCGGTATAATGATCTTTTGCTTAAGGAGATAAGTGCAATTGTTCTCTATCCATACAAGCGAGCTCCAGCATTGAAAGCTCGTTTTCGACCAGGTAAAGACCTCTGCTAGAGGGAAATTCGCACCAGTTATTCAAGTCAGTTGCATAATCATTGATTGCTTTGTACATGACTTCAGGAGTAATCACATGGCAAGACTTTTGCCGAGTAAAACCTACGCGCGTATAGAAGTAGATCTGCAGCTTCCTAATCTGATCGAAGTGCAGCTGGATTCATTCAAACGGTTGAAAGAAGAGGGCCTGACTGATTTATTCCAGGAACTTTCGCCGATCGAGTCATACAACAAGGGAATGAAGCTGTATTTCCCGAGTAATGCGCCTGAATCCAAGGATCTTAAGTTCTGGTTTGGGGATCCCAAGCACTCCATCGAAGAATGTGTGGAAAGGGATTTGACTTATGCCTGCCCACTTTACGTGAGAGTTTTGCTGGCAGGATCCGAAGTACCGGAACCGATCGAACAAGATATTTTCCTGGGAGATTTCCCGGAAATGACTGAGAAGGGCACGTTCATCATCAATGGTACCGAAAGGGTGGTGGTTTCGCAGTTGATCCGCTCGCCCGGGGTTTATTTCGAAGCTCCATTCGACCGATCTACCGGACGACCGCTGGCGATGGCCAAGTTGATCCCTGACCGGGGAGCCTGGATGGAATTCGAAACCCGAAAAAGCGATTATCTAACCCTGCGCTTCAACCGTAAGCGAACAGTTCCGGTGACCATTTTCCTGCGGGCACTGGGCGCTGTGAATGATGGATTGGTTGGTGCCCCACCTTCGATAACCGAAGGCACCGATGAAGAGCTGCTGAAGATTTTCGGGGATGTCGATAACAATCCTGACAGAATGTATATCCCTTCTACTCTGTACCAGGAACCGGAGTGGGATCGTTCTCACGGGCAAACCATCGCCCAGGCGGCACTGCTTGAGTTCTTTAAAAGAATGCGTCCTGGCGATCCGGCTACCCTTGAAAACGCCCGCAATTTTCTAGAAGAACAGTTGTTTGATCAACGTCACTACGACCTGGAAAAAGTAGGACGCTACAAGCTAAACCAGAAATTGGACCTGCACAGTTATATCCCGAAGACTCACCGGACAGTCAGCAAGTGGGATCTCGTACGCCTGATACGCCGCATGATCATGATAAACAACTCTGTGCAGGCTCCGGATGACATCGATCACTTAGGGAATCGACGCGCAAAGACGGTCGGCGAGCTGATTCAGAATAAGCTACGCATCGGGCTGCGTCGGATGGAACGCGTGATCAAAGAACGCATGTCGATTCGCGATCAAGATCAAATCTCGCCGATAACATTAATCAATGTCCGCCCGGTTGTGGCTGCATTACGCGAGTTCTTTGGCTCGAGCCAGCTGTCGCAGTTCATGGACCAGACCAACCCACTGGCTGAGCTGAGGCATAAACGCACCCTCTCGGCACTGGGCCCGGGCGGTCTGCGGCGAGAACGTGCTGGTTTCGATGTGCGTGATGTTCACCATTCGCACTACGGCCGGATATGCCCGATCGAAACGCCAGAGGGCCCGAATATCGGCTTGATCGGGCGGCTGGCATGCTTTGCGCGGGTCAACGAATATGGATTTATTGAAACACCTTACCGGAAAATTGTAAAAGTCCTGAATTCAGATGATAACCGCCTGGAAGGCAGGCTGACGCGCGATACTATCACCCATCCAGAAAAAGGGACGGTGATTATTCAGAGCGGGGAGAGATTCACTCCCAAAACGATCAAGGCGATCCAGAAGGCAAAGATCACCGAAGTCCCTCTCGTCCCATTCGTTTCCAGCGAAATGGAATACCTGTCAGCAGATACGGAAGACAGGTATGTGATTGCCCAGGCAAACACTCCCTTGAATGAAAATTTTGAGTTTATCCGCCATCGAGTCTCCTCACGCTACCATTCCACGTTCATTTTCTCGGCGCAAACGAACATCGATTATATGGATGTCGCCCCTCATCAAGTAGTTGGTATCAGTGCTGCGTTGATTCCTTTCCTGGAGCATGATGATGCCAACCGGGCATTAATGGGCTCCAATATGCAGGCCCAGGCGGTACCTTTGCTTAGTCCTGACATCCCCCAGGTATCTACTGGAATGGAATACCATGCCGCAATCGACTCGGGGCAGGTGGGTGTGGCAGAAGAAGAAGGCGAAGTAGTTTCGGTCACCGGGAAGAAGGTAGTAATCCGCCTCAAAAACGGAACTGAGAAGGTCTATCCGCTGCGCAAGTATCATCGTTCGAATCAGAGCACGTGTATCGATCAAAGACCCGCCGTCGTGAAAGGCCAGCTGGTGAAGAAAGGAACCGTGATTGCCGATTCGTCTTCCACAGAAGGAGGAGAGCTGGCTTTGGGACAGAATGTGGTGGTGGCTTTCCTTTCCTGGGAAGGCGGCAATTTCGAGGATGCTATCTTGATCTCCGAAAGACTCGTCCAGGAAGACCAGTTCACCTCCATCCATATCGAAAAGCACGAGATCGAATCACGTGACACCCGGTTAGGACCGGAGGAAATCACGCGTGATATTCCAAATGTGGGCGATGAAGCGATCAAAGATTTGGATGATCACGGAATTGTCCGCATAGGGGCTGAGGTCGGGCCTAATGATGTCCTGGTAGGGAAGATCTCACCTAAGGGTGAAAAAGAGCTCACTCCAGAAGAACGGCTGCTGCGCGCCATTTTTGGCGAAAAGTCGCGGGATGTCAAAGATACATCCCTGCGCATGCCGCATGGTGAGAGAGGAAAAGTAGTTGAAGTGAAGGTGTTCACCCGTGAAGACCATGCAGACCTGGCGGCGGGTGTTGATATGATGGTGCGCGTGTCTGTGGCACAACGCCGGAAGATCACCGCTGGCGACAAAATGGCTGGTAGACACGGAAACAAAGGTGTTGTTTCGCGCGTGGTACCAGTTGAGGATATGCCATTTCTGGAAGACGGCTCACCGGTTGATATCATCCTCAATCCATTGGGCGTTCCGGGCCGTATGAATATCGGCCAGATGCTTGAGACCCATCTCGGATGGGCTTCCAGTCGACTGGGTTTTCGTGCCAAGTCTCCGGTCTTTGATGGTGCCCGAGAGAGCGAAATTGAAGCCGAACTGGCGCGTGCCTGGATGCTGGATTTCGCCTGGAGTAAAACGACCGAAGCTGCATGGGAGTGGCTGCGCGATCAAGAGTATGACCTGGAATTCATTGAGGATGATTCAGAAGTGCGGCATCTTTACCTAGAAGCCTGGTTGGGTGAGCGCGGTTACGATGTATATAATCTTAAAGCAGATTTGAATTACGCGAAGCGCTCGAACCTGGTCGAATGGTTGCGCGACCGGGGTCATGATCCAGACAAATTCCTGGCGTTCGAAGATAAGTTCATTCCTCCCGCCATGCGAGAAGAAAACGACCGGAATGCGATGGATATTTGCTTGCGCATGTGGCTGGAAGATTTAGGTGAGGAGACTGCTGGTATCCCCGACGAAAAAATCTCTTCTAAAGCACTAGAAGTAATGACGAAATCGGGAAAGCCACTACCTACTCTTGGTAAACAGGTCCTGCGTGATGGAAAGACCGGTGAGCCGTATGACCGACCGGTTTCCGTCGGTGTGATGACCATGATGAAACTACATCACCTGGTTGAGGACAAAGTACACGCCCGGTCTACCGGACCCTACAGCCTGGTTTCTCAGCAGCCTCTGGGCGGAAAAGCCCAATTTGGCGGTCAACGGTTTGGTGAAATGGAAGTGTGGGCTTTGGAAGCGTACGGCGCAGCCTATACTTTACAAGAGATGCTGACTGTGAAATCGGACGATGTGCAGGGGCGGGTTAAGACATATGAAGCCATCGTCAAGGGAGAGCAAATCGAAGAACCCAGCATCCCGGCCTCTTTCCGTGTCCTGGTGAAAGAGCTGCAAAGCCTGGGATTGGCTGTGGAGGCGGTCACGGATACGGGTGAAATAATCAAATTTGGAAAAGATGAGGAACGGGCGCGCCCACCGCGGATGAGCACCGGTCTGATTTCAATCGGTGAAGATCTGTGAGTGTCAAGTTATAAACCTTTCCTTGACTGATGAAATTACGCATGGTACAATCGCGGTTCGTTCTCTAAATTATAGATGGGCGGCAATACCCCCGCCCTGGAAAAGTGATTTTAGTCGTTCGGCGAGGCCATCAAGTACGACCGATGGCCTCGCTTTATGAAAATGTGCGGAAAAGTAGTGCCGCGTTCAATATTTGAATATTTTTTCGGAGGCTGTTGTGCCAACTATTAATCAACTCGTCCGCAAAGGCCGGAAGACAAAAAAGGTAAAGAGCAAAGCACCTGCATTGCTTTATACCCTCAATATGATGAATCAGCGGCGGGTACGCCAGGAGAAAGGTGCACCACAAAAACGCGGCGTTTGTACAATCGTACGCACAATGACGCCGAAAAAACCGAACTCGGCGCTGCGTAAGATTGCCCGTGTGCGGCTGACCAACGGGATAGAGGTGACTGCTTATATTCCGGGAGAAGGCCACACTCTCCAGGAGCACTCCGTTGTCCTGGTGCGCGGCGGTCGGGTGAAAGACCTCCCTGGTGTGCGCTACCATATCGTGCGCGGCACTTTAGATACCGGGGGTGTTAATAGCCGGAAACAAAGCCGGTCAAAATACGGTTCCAAACGTCCGAAAGCAAAGTAGATAGAGAGGCGGCAATGCGTCGAAGAAAACCCGAAAAGCAAGAAATTACCCCGGATGTACGCTATAACAGCGTGCAGGTCCAGAATTTCATTAACTACGTTTTACGCAACGGAAAATTGAGCCTGGCAACCCGGCTGGTTTATGATTCGTTTGATCTCATCGAACAGCGCAGCAAGCGAAATGGGCTGGAAGTATTCGAACAGGCGATCAAAAATGTTGCACCGGTTATGGAAGTGAAACCTCGCCGGGTGGGTGGGGCTACTTACCAGATCCCGATGGAAGTGCCGCCTTTTCGCCGTTTTGCCTTAGCTTCGAAATGGATCCTGACTGCCGCCAGATCACGCGCGGGCAGGAACTTTTCAGATCGACTGGCAGCCGAGCTCATGGATGCAGCGAATAACACTGGCACTTCAATCCGCAAGCGTGAAGAGACGCATAAAATGGCGGAAGCAAATCGTGCTTTTTCGCATTATCGGGTGTAATGATTCGATAATCGGTTAATGAATTGCATGATTCTAACGTCAAAAGGATTTTAGAAAAAGGAACGTGCGTAATTTTGTTCCTGGATGGATTGATTAAATGGCCCGTGTTTATCCCCTAGATCGGTATCGAAATATCGGCATTATTGCCCATATTGACGCGGGTAAAACCACGACCACTGAGCGCATCCTGTTCTATACCGGCAAAACTCACCGGATTGGTTCCGTCGATGATGGGACCACGGTAACGGACTGGATGGATCAGGAACGCGAGCGTGGGATAACGATCGTTTCTGCGGCAGTTTCCGCAGAATGGAAAGGCTACCAGATCAATATCATCGATACGCCAGGGCATATCGATTTTACTGCGGAAGTCCAGCGGTCACTGCGGGTACTGGATGGTGGGATTGTTATCTTCGATGCTGTTCAGGGAGTTGAGCCCCAAAGCGAGACTGTCTGGAGGCAGGCGGATCGTTATCAAGTTCCCAGGATTTGTTTTGTAAATAAAATGGATCGGATAGGTGCTTCCTATGAACGAACGATTACTTCCATCCAGGAGCGACTGGGCGCCAATCCAATAGCGGTTCAGATACCGATTGGAGAAGAAGCCGCATTCCGAGGGGTTCTGGACCTGATTAATTCGACTGCAGTAATCTGGGAGGACGATCTCGGAAAAGAGCCACGTGAAGCAGCCATACCAGTGGATATGCAGTCCCAATTCTATAGTGCTCGCTTGCGGATGATTGAATTAATCGCCGAGACCGATGATGATTTGACTATTAAATATCTGGAAGGGAAGGAAATTTCTATCCAGGAGTTAAAAGCAGGTTTACGTAAAGCAGTCCTGGCGGGAGACGCGACTCCCGTCTTCTGCGGCAGCTCACTGCGTAACAGAGGTGTGCAGCTTCTGCTTGATAGCGTGATCGATTTCCTGCCTTCGCCAATCGATATCCTCCCGGTGATTGGCACGCATCCCAGGACCGAAGAAGAAATAGAACGCAAGCCGGAAGATTCTGAGCCAATGAGCGCTTTAGTCTTCAAGATTGTCACCGATCCCTATGTCGGGCGCCTGGCATACGTACGCGTATACTCCGGTAAACTGTCCCAGGGTTCGATGGTCTTGAATTCAACCAAAGATCGCAAGGAACGAATTGGACGCCTGCTGCGCATGTACGCTGACCGCCGAGAGGATTTGAGCGAAATCCTGGCGGGAGACATTGGCGCTATTCTTGGAATGAAGGAAACCTTCACTGGAGATACTCTCTCCGACCAGGGAAATCCCATCCTCCTTGAGAGCATCACCTTCCCCGAACCTGTGATTTCGGTGGCGATCGAACCCAAAACGGCTGCTGACCAGGATAAACTATCTGAAGCTTTGAGAAAACTATCGGAAGAGGATCCAACCTTTATCATCCGGAATGAGGAAGAGACCGGGCAAATTCTGATATCGGGGATGGGTGAGCTGCATCTGGAAGTCCTGGTAGACCGCATGTTGCGAGAATTTCGTGTTCAGGCGCGTGTTGGCAGACCACAAGTTGCCTATAGAGAATCAATCACGAAACCCGTTGAAAAAGCGGAATACCGCTATATCAAGCAAACCGGTGGACGCGGGCAATACGGACATGTTGTGCTGGAGCTGATGCCTGGTGAACCCACCAGCGGCATTATTTTTGAAAATGGTATTGTAGGTGGTGTGATCCCACGTGAGTACATTCCAGCTGTAGAGAAGGGTGTACGTGAAGCCGCGGCGGGAGGTATCCTGGCCGGGTATCCCGCCACCGATATTAGAGTGCGCCTTTACGATGGCTCCTTCCATGAAGTTGACTCGAATGAAATGGCCTTTAAAATGGCAGGCTCGCTGGCTTTTAAGGAAGGCGTACAAAAAGCCGGACCGATACTGCAAGAGCCGATCATGCGAGTTGAGGTACTGGTACCGGAAGAGTTCCTGGGTGAGATCATCGGGCAGTTGAACTCACGCCGGGGAGAGATCCTGGGAATGGAAATCCGGCCGGGAAACGCACAGGCAGTGCATGCGAAAGTTCCCCTGGCTGAAATGTTCGGGTATGCCACGGATTTGCGATCGGCAACACAAGGGCGCGGGATTTTTACAATGGAGTTTGAGCGCTACGCACGTGTATCCGAAAGTGTATCGAGGGCAATTATCGAAGGCGTGTGATCTTCGTAGAATAAATAGAACTTCATTTGCCGATTAAATGGATTTGTTTTCAATAAAAAGGAGTAGCACTTATGGGAAAGCAAAAATTTGAGCGCAACAAGCCGCACATGAACGTGGGAACGATGGGACACATCGACCACGGGAAGACGACGTTGACGGCGGCGATCACG
>Ga0209254_10001161_pt1 | contig 23236 bp, 24 predicted proteins | sample FrelakmetDIP11DI_FD_187148 | JGI IMG/M metagenome (GOLD analysis project Ga0209254, IMG submission 187148) | Freshwater lake sediment microbial communities from the University of Notre Dame, USA, for methane emissions studies - DIP11 DI (SPAdes)... | ecosystem: Environmental > Aquatic >...
ATTATTATCCGTTCGGGATGATAATGCCGGGAAGGAAATTTACGGCTGGAACGCAGTATAGGTATGGGTTTAATGGTAAGGAGAATGATAATGAGGTTAAGGGGGAAGGTAATCAACAGGATTACGGGATGCGGATTTATGATCCGAGGTTGGGGAAGTTTTTGAGTGTTGATCCTTTGATGCCAGACTACCCATTTTATTCTCCATATCAATTTGCTGGCAACAAGCCCATTGTTGCAGCTGATTTAGATGGGTTGGAAGAGTGGATGAAAACACAGGAAAACGCTCTTAAGAGACAAGCGCAGTTAAAAGTTCAAAAAGCATATCAAAATAAAGCCACAGTTCAACCTTATAATCCCGGAGATCGTACCTGGGTGCAAAAGTGGCGCGACTCAAAGAATATGCTTGTCCAGATTCCCTATAATATGGCAAATGGTCTTTACACATTGCCGCAACAGTTAACTTCAGGTTTAACTCAACAAGAATATATCGAAAATATTGGCGGAGGTTCGTATAGATCAAAGGGTTCCGGAAGTGAAAAGCAAAGGGTTGAAAATTTTGTGAATGGTTCAACTGTTTTCATGCCAAGTGCCCCCGGTTCACAATCTGTGAAAGGTTTTGGTTTGGTAGATGATGCTATTAGATTTGCAGCAAATGCAGGTGATGATGCCGGTAGGGCATTGACTAATGCAAGCGTTAATGATAAATTGAGGAGATATTTACTCAATCCGGATCATGCTATAGGAGCGGATAAAGCAAAGTGGTTTGAAAAAGCACTTGGTTTTAACAGGGCGAATTCCGATGATCTTGCCAAGCAAATTGTGTTTGATCCAAATACAGCTGTCCAGACTGCTATATCTGAACATGGAACAAAGTTTAATCAGGTAATTCCTATTACAGGAGCCAATGGTAAAACAATTGATGTGACTTTTGCTTGGATCAAGAATAAAGCAGATGAAGTTGTACGATTAGTAACAGCAATACCTGCTAAAAAATAGGATAATATGTTTAATGAATATGATATTGTGACCACGATTAGGCCTCTTAATAATATACCTCTTGGTTCAAGGGGAACAGTTCTAATTGTATATGAAGAGTCTGATGAATACGAGGTAGAGTTTGTGGATGAAAATGGGGACTCAATGAATGTGGTAACTGTAAGTGGAGTTGATATAAAAAAGGCGGAATGATTTGATAACGGTGTTACCGAAGACATGTCCGTGATGCAGATCAACAACAATAAATCCGAAATTCCAGCCAGTCATGCCCTTCACCACGGCCCTGGATGGATGTTAATCCCTTCTCTCGTTCATTTACTTTTTCTTTCTATAGATAAAGAGAAAGTAAAAATTACCAAAGGAATCAAACGTAGTGATTAAGATTTTGATATAGGGAGCGGAACGGTCAAAAAGTCAGTTACCTACCGGCAAAGGCGACCAGGGACTAAGTCCTTTTTGGATACTCGTTTTTAAAAGTTAAATTTGTATGAAATAAACAATATTATGCAAACATCTAACATCCGCCAGAAATTGCATCAGTATGTTGACAAAGGAGATGAGAAGTTATTGAAGTTGATGTATGCTGTGGCAAAAGAATACAACGATGATGATGATTTTGAGTATGAGTTCAGCGAGGAAGAAATTGAAATGTTCGAACAACGCAGGCAAAAACGGTTAAGCGGAGAAAGTAAAACATATAGCAGGCATGAAGCTAAAGACATAATCACAGGTAAAAAGAAAATGCAGTGAGTCATATCCTTGAAGTTCAGGCCGAGGCTGTTATAGATATCCAGGAGGCCTTTGAATGGTATGAGGCACAGCGTAGTGGCTTGGGAGTTGAATTTATAGAGGAACTGGAAAGCAGCTATGATGATCTGTGCAGCCATCCACAACATTATACAGCCATTAATGAACAGTTCAGGCGTTTGAAGGTTAATCGGTTCCCCTATCTGATAATCTATGAGATTGAAGGGATAAAAGTTATAGTAAACTCAGTACGACATAGCAGCAGAAAACCAAAATTCTGATCTGCTCAGTGCAAAAATCGCCTCTGTTTTAGGATGATTTTCAGCATCGGAATGGAAGTATCAGGTAAAAGGTAATTTTCCCCAAATATTTGTTCATACAGGGAAAGCCCTTTTTTCTGGCAAAAGACACACATTTTTTCATTTAAAGCTGATGTAAGTGAAGGGTTTAAAAAGCCACTAAAATCGGGGCTGGTTAAAAATTCGACAATGGATTTACTTGGTCCAAATCAAGAAATATTTGCTGAATTAATTTAAAAACTCTTTAAAGGCAATTTGAATTGAATGATCGCACTCCCATAGTTCTTTGAATTTAAAGCTTACTTAAGTTTCCCAGGATTATTATCCGTTCGGGATGATAATGCCGGGGAGGAAATATAGTGCTGCAACGCAGTATAGGTATGGGTTTAATGGGCAGGAGAAATCTATAGAAATCATCGAAGGGAACAATTACACAGCCGAGTATTGGGAGTATGATAGCAGGATTGGCAGACGCTGGAATACTGACCCTATAATTAAGGATGATGAAAGCTCATACATGGTGTTAGGGAATAATCCTATTGTAATGGTTGACCCTAATGGTGCGGATTGGTACAAGAATAAAAAGACAGGTGCATACGATTGGCTTGAAGGTAGTGGCAGGCAGCAGGGATATAAGCACATGAAAACTGGCACCTGGTCAGCAAGAAATGCCAATAATATTTCCTACTTCTTCGGCAATAGTAAAGATGGGTTGATAATGGATTCAGGAAATCCATTACCGGAGGTTGTTGTTACAGCAAAATCAAAAGACAAGGCAAGCGGAAAAAATTTGCTGAACTGGCCTAGTTACACAAAAGAAGATGTAAATAGATGGAATGGTTATCATGCCATGTTTCGCGACAGAAACAGTTTTGACCAGCCATTAGTTCAGGAGAACGACCCACAGGAGTATAAAGACAATTTTGCTTACTATCAAAGATCTTGGCAGGCAAACCAAGATTGGCGGGCAATGAATTATGCTATCCTTGATGGAGCCACATTTTTTGTTCCTGTGCCAAAGGTGGGGATGCTTAGATGGTTAAAGTATGGTGGCAGAACTTTCCAGGAAGCAAAAGTTGCAATATGGGCAAGGAACGCAAAACCAGTTTTTCAAGTAATAAGAAACGAAAGTTCAGGGCAAACATTTAAGGTTTTTGCAGAAATTCACCACAAGTATATTCCTCAACGTTGGGGTCTACCTAATTGGATAACCAATTCCAGATTTAATTTGCAAATAACAAATAGTATAGAGCATGGGCTGATGGACCCTTATAGATATCAATTTTTCCCTCGTTGGATTAAAGAAGGCGTTGAAGCCGGAACAATAACAGGGGAAAATTTAATAAGAATAAAATAACCAAACATATGTTTAATCTCTTTAAGAAAAAGATTGATTTAAATAAGTTGAATAATATTGAAACTGTTTTTATTGAAACAATTATTAATAACCTCTCGGTAAAATATCCTTTGTTCAAACAAGAATTTGAATTAAACACATTTGTTGGCATTGGTAAAAATCCTGGGGGTGCTGCAGGGTCTTTTACTTACTATATAAATAACGATAGTTGGAAAAAGGTTTGTGATTCCTCGATTGATAATTATGATATCAAGAATATAAATTTTCATTCTTACTCTGACAATAAAGTAAAAGTTGATTTATATATAAGTGAAGGACTTATTATAGGGTATAAGACAAGTGTTGCTGTTAAAGAAATTGATGTTACAACCATTGATGTTTCAAAAATTTGGGAGAAGCATTTTCTAAATAAAGACTATAGCGAAATAGAACACATCATTAGGTCACTAACTAATGTACATCTAAGAAAATTAAATATGGTCAAGAACACATTTAAGATAGAAATCAATGGTTCGTCCTATTTTCCAATTCATGAGATTGAAGATGGGAATTATTTAGCCATTGATAAGAGTGGTTCAGTTTTTAAAATCACTCATGATCCATTTGAAGCGCAGAAGGTTTTTGATACAATTTTTGAGTGCATAGACAATATTTAAATAATTATTCAAATTTTACCTTTTTTTGCAAGTGTTCAAGTAAAATAATTGTGACTAAAGTTAACGGTCATACGGCTGCGGATAACCTTTACAAGGCTGGAGTTTTAAGCTTCCCTTTTTTAATACCGGGTTCAGATAGAGCTTTCTAAGTTGGTGAGTGTTGGACTTTATGCTGAGTAAGCGGTAAAGCTTAAGCCGTCTCTTCATTTTGTCCAGTTGGGTGTATATGGTCCAAGAACCTGCCGTTGGTGGCATATCACTTTTGCTGGGTTATTTGGGAATAGATTCCTTTATCCGAAACAGAAAGTTCTTTGAATTAAGTTACCATCTGGGTAATGTGCTAGTCACGGTCTCCCAAAAACTGGGCGCCTACCTCAATGCCGATCGCCTCATCGACATCTATGCTGCTGAGTTTATATCGGCGAAGTATTATTATCCGTTCGGGATGATAATGCCGGGGAGGAAATATAGTGCTGGAACGCAGTATAGGTATGGGTTTAATGGGAAAGAGAATGATAATGAGGTGAAGGGAGAAGGGAATCAGCAGGATTATGGGATGAGGGTGTATGATCCTAGGTTGGGGAAGTTTTTGAGTGTTGACCCCAAAGCAGAGTTAGAGCCGGGTTGGACGCCGTATAGAGCATTCTATGACAACCCAATAAAATACATAGACCCTGATGGTCAATTAGAGTATGAAAGTGCTGAAGCTTTTGCAAAAGCTAACAAAAATAAAACATGGGATAAGGACAGGGGCAAAGGAGATTGGCTAAGAGGTGACAGGGAATTAAATTCTACTACATGGCAAAAAGCTAATGCTTTTAATCTTCAACAAGCAGATGGCTACAAGCAATACACTAGTATTAAACAACGAGCTGGTTTTTATGGTTGGTATGCGGTTCAAGAAGATTTAAGAGGCGGTGAAACCAAGTGGGCAGGTGCTGCATACATAGTGGCAAAACAAATGACATTAATGGATATTTTTTATATGTCAGGGGACTTGCCACGCTTGTATGGTGCTAAAGATGCGAAGAACTTAAACGGCTTTGCCAATGCAGGTAATAAAGCAATCTTTGATGATGTTTTTGATAATCTTCGAGACAATTTGAATGGGGCACCTAAGAAAGGTACTGCCGCTAATGATTGGGATAAAGCAACTTTACGACACGAACAGTTTGAAGTAGTTCAGCCAATATATGAAGCATGGGTTAAATATAATCCAAAGCTTAACAATTATCTTCAGGATTTTGCTTCGTATAAAGGGCTTGCAAGATTTATGCAATTGCCCCCTCAGTTGAAATTTGAAGGAAATATTATGAATGCTCAAGACCGGTATAACCACGGCATGAACAAAGTGGTTCCTTTTTATGATATGTTGAGAAAAACCCAAAGACAACAATGAAAGTATTTATTATCATAGCGGTTGTCTTTGGCTTTAATTGCATGAGTAGTTGCAATAGCTCTATCAATAATGTTATGTCTATACAAGTCAGAGATACGTTTTTACTGCCAGGTATTCCATCTGCGAAAACTATCCACTTTAATGGTAATAATGTTTATTACCAATCAATGGATGAACCGGACAAAGAAACTTTTAAATGTTTTTCGTTGGAGCATAACAAACTTGTTTGGTCTAAAGATATAAACCAGATTGGTATTAATGAAGGAGCAATAACAATTACAGGCGAGTATGTAGTACCAACACTATCCGATAGTGTTTACCTAATTAACGAAGAGGGTAATGAAAGAAGATTGAAGTTAGAGTACAGGAGCAAGACTAATCCCTTGATTTATAAGAATACATTTATCCTGCAAGACAGAGGCGTAGGGATAAAGTGTTTTGATGCAGAAACATTGCAACAATTATGGCTTATTAAGCAGCAAGGGAGTTCTACTATGTCGCAGCCACTACTATTGGATAGCAGTATTATTTATGTTTTGGATGATAATAGTATTCAATCATCAAATGCAGCAAGTGGTAAATTAATTTGGAGAACACAAGTAAAAGATAGTTTAAGTATTCAACTACTATATGGGATGTATAAGAATATTGTCTTTGTCTTGTCGACTGATTTGGAGAGGATTAAATTTATTACTGCTTATGATGGATACAATGGCATTCAAATATGGAAAGTAAAAGTTGATAGTACAATGGAAGTTTGGGAAACATCAATGGCAGTAACTGCTTATAAACTTTTTTGCAGAGGCGATAGTAGCGTATTTATTTATTCCCTGCAAGATGGAAATAAATTAGGTAGGTATGACTACAAATCAAGAATTGCAACAAATTTAGTTGCTGATAAAAACGGAAATGTATTGTTTGGCTTAGAAAATAATACTTTGATGAAAATAGATAACAAAGGAAATGAGTTGTCGGCTGTAATTTTTAAAAGCAAGCTAAATCGGTTGTATCGTTTTAATAACGGAATCTTTCTTTATAGTTACCCGAATTTGTATTCTTTGGAAATCGAGCCATAAATGAAAAATGATACATTGCGGATCCTATTGCTAAAGATTATTCAGAACTTACTCCTTATCAGATTGAAAACAATAATCCAATTTGGAACATAGATTTCGATGGCTTAGAAGGAATTCCATATACAAATCCGGAACAAATGCTTTATCAAGCAGGTGTGGATATAACTCAGACCTTGGATGAAGGTTGAGGCCGTTTTACAGGTATATTCTCTTCTAGCAAAACGGAAATAGATATGTAAGCTCCCCCTTTTTAGTGCTAGATTCAGATTGAGTTTTATAAGTTAGTGAGGACATCACTTATTTTGAAGACGGTTAAGTTTAAAAACGGGGCTTTTCTAATCAAATATTTGAAGTAAATTTAACCCTACGGCTGCTTCTATCCCATGATATTAATTAGATGATATCACATACATAGTTCTTTGAATTTATTGCCTACTTCAGACAACCAGTATTATTATCCGTTCGGGATGATAATGCCGGGGAGGAAATTTACAGCTGGAACGCTGTATAGGTATGGGTTTAATGGGAAAGAGAATGATAATGAGGTAAAGGGGGAAGGGAATCAGATAGATTACGGTTGGCGAGTACATGACCCAAGAATAGGTCGCTTCTTATCGACAGACCCAATATCAAAAGACTATCCGGAATTAACACCTTACCAGTATGCAAGCAATACACCAATACAAGCAATAGACTTAGATGGATTAGAAGCAGCAGGTGTTGGCTTTGGTTGGGGTATGTCTCAACTTCAAAGTACAAAGGCAGCAGACCATGTTGCTAAAGGAATACCAGCTATGGGAAAAGGCTTTCTTCATTCTGCATGGAATAGTCTTAAGTCTTTGGCTACTCTTACAAGCCCTGTACCTACTCCTGAAAAAATGCAACAAACTGCGGCAATCTACCAGGCAGTTACAAATCCTGGACAGGCATATCGTGAAATTAAGAAAGGGTTGAAACAATGGGGTAGTAATTTAATTGGTGAGGACCCTTCAGTTGCCGGCTATGCATTAGGACAAGGTTTGGAATTTGGAGCAGAATTCCTTATTCCTATTCCGTTAGCAAAAGGGGCAGCAGGTACCAGAGTAGCAGGCAGAACAATAGAGGAAATTTTAGATGTATCTAAAGGCATTGCATCAAGAGGACTGTTAGAGGATTATGCACTGTCCACGAAAGTATATAAAGGTTTTGAAAATGCTAATAAAACTATTGTAGCCAATAACCCAGTGTTTGATTTAATTAATAAAGCCGGTGATATTGTTGACGTTACAAGTACTGCCGCAAAAACTTTAAATGCTAATCAGTTTACAAAAAAATTAGACAGGTTGGCCGGTCTTTCAAATGCAAATAGTCGGACGCTTCAAATATATGTAAAAGATGGACAGTATACAGCTGATCAATTGAATTCATTGGGGCAAAAATTAACTGACCACATATCTACAAATCAGTTACAAAAAACATCGTTCTCAATTACACCAATAAAATAAAGATGAAAAAATACTCATGTAGCATTTTATATAAATTTGATAGGGATGAATTTTTCATATTATTTAGAAATGCTTTGAAAGTTTTAGATTTTGAGCCAGTCTACATGGATATTTTTTTCGATGAGTTTTCAAGTTCTTTAGATGACATACGGTACGATGTGGAGTATTTATTTGAGTTGTTAGAAAAAAAGCCTGGGACTGTGACACTAAAAAATAAAATATATGATGCAGAGGCAGGTACTACGAATTATTGCTGGTTTAGATTTAAACTTATATTGGAAACTCCATACAAAGAGGAATTTTGCTCTCTTGAATGGAGTAATAGCCGGTTAGATTTTTTATTCAATAACAACCTATTTAATGAATTTTTGAGTTCTCAGAATCTTATATATTGCTATTGTTATGACCAGTATGATTGTATGAATCAATCCAGCACAAGTGCGATTAATCCGGACTTTGAAAAACCATGGGAATCAGGTGAGACATCTCGGGACTTTATATTGAAAGATGCCATTGATATATCCGAACATTGGGGCAGATATATTAAATCACTGGAATTTACATTTATGGCAGCACCGTTAATGTGGTTTGGTGAAGAATATTTTAAAATTATTCCGAAGGAGGCATTACTGAAATTTAAAGGAGCTTCTATTATCGATTACCCTTCTCTTAATTTAGTGTACATCAAATTGTTTGATTTATACGACGACCCTGCAAAGGCAGACAACAGGCAGAGGCAAAAAGATTTTTGGAAAACTTTTGATTTACAGAAAATAGCAGAGCAATACGAAAAGGACAGACCTATTGATTTTATTGCATGGTATAAAGAACGAGCCATTGCAAAGAAGAAGAAAAAAAATAGATAGTATTGGGAGCAATGACGCCATATTCTGATATAATTTAGATTATTGCATTCCTTCAGTTCTTTGAATTTCAAACTGACTTAAGTCAGCCATTATTATTATCCGTTCGGGATGATAATGCCGGGGAGGAAATTTACGGCTGGAACGCAGTATAGGTATGGGTTTAATGGGAAAGAGAAATCGGATGAACTTAAAGGTGAAGGGAACTCATACACTGCAGACTTTTGGGAGTATGATGCAAGAGTGGGAAGGCGTTGGAATCAAGATCCCAAACCCAATCCATCAATTTCAAATTATACTTGCTTTGCAAACAACCCAATTTGGTTTAGTGATATAAAGGGAGATACAATTATTATTAATTGGACCAATAAATCAAGCTTCACAATTAATACCACTGCAGTAAATTCTACAATCAATTTAAGTGATTATGGATTTGACCACGATTTTAAAGGTAATTTTTCAATGGGGTTAAATGATTTAAAACCTGATGCAATTGGAATTGACCTATCTGTTTCAGTTTCTACGGTTGTTGGTAAATCATTTGGATTAAATATTCTTTGGCATACTAGAGGCGAAAAAAGCGGTGATGTAACCTATCCTGAATTACATTTATATGAGGCCCGGAGTATAACAACAAGTGTAGGTTTAAATGCCAATCTAGGGATAATATTCGGTTGGGCTACAAATAGTGATGGTACACACGCCAGTAATGATTTTGTTGCAAATGGAGTTAATTGGACTGGCAACTTTTGGTCAGCTGGATTTGGTGGAGGTGCAGGTTGGATTTCAGGTGGAGCATCGTATTTTACAGGGAGAAACCCTTTAAAATCTGCGAGCGGTGAGGCTTGGTCTGGAATACAAATAAATTGGTCGCCTGGGTTAAAAGTTGGAAGTGAAACTATAGCATCTTCGAGTATTTTTACTCTACTTCAAAAAGCAAATTCTAAAACACTTGGTTTAAACTTCAGTCAATCATATTACTTTATGATGTATGGTAATGGAAGTGATAAATTAAACAATGGCAAAGATGTTTCAGGTTGGCATTTATTTAATCCAATAGACCCTACTGACAATGAATAAATTTATTATTTCAATAAAAAGAATAATCCAATCAAAACTATTTTTGCCAGCATTATTTGTGGTAATTATTTCAGGTTGGTATTCTCAATGTCAACGAGAAAATGAATATGAAGAATATAGATGCAATACAAAAAGTATGATTATAAAAGGTGTAATCATAAATTTAAATTCAAAAGCTAATTATATGCAAGTATTAGTAGATAATATGGATAAATGGGTAAGCCTAAATATTGCAAGTACTAAATTCAAAAAAGGCTTTTCTGATAGTTATTATTATCAAATAGGTGATAGTTTAATTAAAGAGAAAAACTCCAAAGAGTTTATTGTTAAAAAAGATAACAATATTGCAATATATATTCTTGATTGCAATGATTAATACTAATTGAGTCTGGTGAGTGAAGGTGCTAACGGAATTAAACACATTAAATTTGATTTCACCATGCCAATAATAAAAAATTAAGTAGATATGTTCTCACCGAAAATGGGCGAACATTATTAAATATATTGTGCCGAGAACGAGTACACACTATATTATGATATTAATTAGATGAATGATTTTCATTAGTTCTTTGAAATTAAATATTCATAAGGTTTTCACGATTATTATCCGTTCGGGATGATAATGCCGGGGAGGAAATTTACGGCTGGAACGCAGTATAGGTACTCATTTAACGGCAAAGAACACGATGACGAGATAAAAGGAGGAGGCAATTCAATTGATATGGGTGCAAGAATATATGACTCAAGGTTAGGAAGGCTTTTGAGTATTGACCCCCATGCTTCTTCTTATCCTAATATTTCTTCTTACGTTTTTGCAATAAATAATCCAATCATAGCAGTTGACCCAGATGGCAAAGATGTACATATAGTTATTGGGGATAAACCAGTAGGAACTACAACAATAAGATTAATAGGTTCAGAGAATGTAAAAGGAGCACCAGCAACTATTCAAGTTGATTTGTATAAAATGACTGTAACAGACGATGTAACAGGAAAAACAAGTGAATATTTTGTAACAAGAGATGCACCAATAATAAACCAAACAGACCCAGTAGATGAACAGATAATGCCTTCTTGGTTGGGTGGCGATGAAAGTTATAATGTTACAAATACTTCTTTTGAGCCAAGAGGAGATAATAAATATAATTTAGTCCCAACTACAACAGCTGGAGAAGGAGCGTATGCACTTAGAACTAAAACAGGTGGTACAGAACTTCCAGCTGAGCCAAACAATAGCCCATTCAGAAAAAAAGCCGATGTAGCAACAGGAGTAATGATACACGTTGGGGGAACATACACTGCACCTGATGGAACTACACGAACAACAGGTTCAGAAGGATGTTTTACTTTACAGGGAAAGGATGCAGGTAATAAAGGGATTCAGAATTTGGTTAAAGACATTAATCAAAGAAAGGAAGCAAATAAGAAAGCAGGGAAAGGAACAAATATTGATTTAGAAATTAAAAAACGAGATAATGTTAAAAAAGAATCAACTGTGGATGCTGATGGAACTGAAGGCAATTAAATTATTTTTAATTATCAACTTTTTTATTTTCTCAATTTCCTGTAACACTTCAAAGCAAATTCAAAATAGTATTTATGGCAAGTGGGTTGATATTGAAAATGAAAACTTAATAATTAATATTGATAGTTCAACGAATCAACTAACAATAGATTACACAGCATTAGGCGGTAAGTTATTCAAATCAACATACCAATTAAATATCAATAATGAGATTTCAAGCGATATTCTTCCAAAAGGTGCAAAAGTAGAGTTTGATAAAAAAGGGCACATAATTTTTTACCCTGTGCAAAAAGAATATACCAAAGATATAGAAAGTATTTATGCTTTAAAATTTAAAAGAATAAATTAGATGCACTCAAAGTTCTTTGAATTTATATGCTGCTTCTGATAGCCATTATTATTATCCGTTCGGGATGATAATGCCGGGGAGGAAATTTACGGCTGGAACGCAGTACAGGTATGGGTTTAATGGAAAGGAGAATGATAATGAGGTTAAGGGAGAAGGGAATCAGCAGGATTACGGAATGCGAATCTATGATCCTAGGTTGGGGAGGTTCCTTAGTGTGGATCCGTTGACTAAAGAGTATCCTTGGTATACGCCTTATCAGTTCGCGGGAAATACGCCAATTACAGCAATAGATATTGATGGGTTAGAACCAGACAAGAGTCTAAATACAAATGAAGCTCGTGTTCTTCCTGCTCCAGAAACTTTAAGCCCCAATCCAACAAGGATTGGGCCTGGTGGGAATATCATAAAGCCTTATTCACCGAGACCAAGTGCTTGGGGTTCTGGTCTTAAACTTTTGGCAGGATTTGCAAGTAGTCCAGTAGGAATGACAATAGTTGGAGTATTGATTCCATCAAATGCATTTGAAAAAAGTTCTGAAGCGGGGTGGTTGGAACACCGTGTTATTGAACTTCGTGAAAGAGCCGAGGATAAATATGAAGAAGATCATCCGAATGAGCAAATAAGATATGTATCATATTATAAAATGAGGAAAAATGATGATGGTAGTATTACAACATATAGTGGCAGGACAAGCGGACCTGCAAAACTAACTGCAGAACAGATTGTTCAAACTCGCGATAAGCAACACGAGTTAAGCTTTAACTTGCAAGGATTTACGCCTGCAATTGTCGATAAAGAAGCTGTCGGAGGTAAATTTAATCAAGCAGCAAAATGGGCTATTAGGGGGCGGGAACAGCAATTGATTGATAGTTGGGGTGGAGCCCAATCAGACAAAGGTACTTCAGCTAATAAAATTCGGGGAGTATCGAGAATAAATCCCATGGGCTTAACCTATCACACAACATCTACGATAGTATTTCAAAAGGAATTACATGAATTTACAGGGTTAAAATTGCCAAAATTGAAGTGAAAATGAGAAAGGAAAAAATCGGGGATGTGTATAAAATTGAAGTTGTTAAGAATAAATTCGCTTTTGCGCAAGTGATTTATAAGGGTTTGGTTAGAGTTTTCGCTGAATTTTATGATTCTACAACCTTGTTTGAAGATGTGATTCAGAACATTTCTGATGTGCAATCGTTTTCAGTTTTTATACATAAAGAGTATCTAACTAATGAAAACTGGGTATTTCAGGGTAGTTATGAAATTATTAGCAAAGAATTGCCAGTTTTTTTTCGTCAGGATTTTTTTGATTTTGAGGACTGCGTCATAGTAGATGTATACGGAAATAAAAAACGAGTAAAGCCAATTGAATGTATAGGTCTCGAGCGTTCTGCTGTTTGGGATACGGATCATGTGGTGGGAAGACTTAAAAATATCTTGCTTAAGAACGATGACGAAAATGTTAAGACTATGTTGGTCAAACTGAAATAAATTTTAAAAAAAAGTGGATTGCTAAGCTACTTAGTAATTTGTTTTAACTAATTCTTGCCAAAATCAATGCAATCCTTCTTTTCTGAACTACACCTGTAAAGCTAAAGCCGTCTCTTCTTTTGGACCTGCTGGGTGTATATGGACGAAGAACCTGCCGTTTGTGGCACAACACTCTTGCTGGGTTATTTGTGAATCGATACCTTTATCCGAGGCAACAAGTTCTTTGAATTAAGTAACCATGTAGGTAATGTGCTAGTCACGGTCTCAGAAAAAAATTGGGCATCTACCTCAATGCCGATCGCCTCATCGACATCTATGCTGCTGAGTTTATGTCGGCGTAGTATTATTATCCGTTCGGGATGATAATGCCGGGAAGGAAATTTACGGCTGGAACGCAGTATAGGTATGGGTTTAATGGGAAAGAGAATGATAATGAGGTGAAGGGTGAAGGCAATCAGCAGGATTATGGGATGAGGGTGTATGATCCGAGGTTGGGGAAGTTTTTGAGTGTGGATCCGTTAGCGAAATCGTTCCCGTGGTATACACCGTTTCAGTTTGCAGGGAATACACCGATACAAGCCATAGACCTAGATGGTGAAGAACCTAAATCCGTAGTTATTCAATCCATTTCATTTTCAACATTATCTATATCCCCTGAGAAGGACGATCCTGGGCAAGAAACAAGACAAGTTAAAGTGAAAAATGTAACTTATAAATTTACTGATGCCGCTTCTCACCTCTTAAGTTTGGTTTCGGGGATCCAAGAATCTGACATAAAAAAATCTATCATCAAGAATGCGATCGGTACTTTAATGCCAGCATATCCTGCCAAAGAAGGAGGGGGAGCTATGACTTTCCCTTCTGGGGACGATTTTCAAATAAACTATACTGATAATTTTTTCTCTAATGAGAACTCCCAAACCAACTATGGCAGAACTGACTACGGGGATGATGTTATGAGTTGGCTAGACTTGTCATCGCACGAAGTTGGGCATATTAAAGATATCAAAGAAATTGGTGGTGGAGTTGTAAAGTATTTTGCAACATTCATTAAGGGATATGCCATATCTGGTAGTCATGATGGAAATTGGAGAGAAAAAAGGGCCGATGTTGGTCAAGATCAATTTAGAAGTTTTGTGTCATTTGTTGAATCATACTTCGGTAAAGACAAGATGAAGGATCTGTTTGAAAATAAGAATAATAGTCAAAAAGATATTATTGGTAGAATCGACCAATGGTGGCAACAATATTTAAAGCAAAAGAAAGAATCAGTTCAATCTACACCAAGTAAAAAAGATTAAATGAAATCGTTTTTGACTTTGATAACATATTGTTTTTTTATTACCTCATGTGATACCAATAAAATTTATTTCGATTTAGGTAGACAATCGGTAATCTCATGTAACGACAAGGGGATTTACCGTATTTATATTAAAAATGATTCAACTAGTGAAATATATATGTTAGCATGGAAGGAGAGTTCACAATCAGCACCCAAAGAAATTAATATTATTCACGTTGATAACAGATATCTCATCACTAAAGGTTGGCAGAAATCTGTTATTGATGCCAATAATTTTAAACTTGATTCCTTTTCTAAATACACGGTTGAACGGGCTCAGGGCGATGCAGCTGCCTTCAAGGTAAATATTGAAACAGGATTCGATACAAGGGTCATTAATGCTTATCCGTATTCTTGTGAATGAAATATTTTCGAAATAGGCTATAAATTAATTTACTTAGAATCACAAAACTTCTGTATAATTTTAAAACTTATATATTAATTTTTGATTTTGTGGACATATCATTGATGCTCCCCATTGAGTCAATAAATCCAACCATGGCTTACATGAAGTGAGTTCGCCACGGAAGCAAAATAGTTTAAAAGTTCTTTGAATTATAGGATAATTTCAGACACCTAGGATTATTATCCGTTCGGGATGATAATGCCGGGGAGGAAATTTGCGGCTGGAATGCTGTATAGGTATGGGTTTAATGGGAAAGAGAATGATAATGAGGTGAAGGGGGAAGGGAATCACCTAGACTATGGTTTAAGAATTTTTGACCCAAGATTAGGAAGGTTTTTAAGCGTTGACCCGTTGAGTGCAGAATATTCATGGAATAGTTCTTATGCTTTTGCAGAAAACGATGTTATCAGAAGCATTGACTTAGAAGGAGCCGAAAAACATGTACAGACATTCTATTATGCTGTATCAAATGGAGAAACCGTTGCTAAAGTTATATCAAATGACTACAAGCAACCAGAAGGTACTTCTAATTTGGGTACATTATTAGGATTCGGAAAACCAAAAACAACCGAAGAAATTGTTGCAGCGGGATTTGTTACGGCAAATAAGCTACCATCAGGTGGAACTTTTTCATTTTTTGAATTTACTCCAGAGGTCGGCAAAGAGAATTATGCAAGATATGATTATTCAGATATCGGAGGAAAGCAACACTCTATGTACTTTTCGTCTGGCTATGTTGACGGGATGTATGAGCACTTCCAAAAACAGGATGAAAGGAATTCTAAAAGACTTAACGTCGTAGCTTCCCTTGCAAATTTAACAGGATCTGGTATTTTGTTGAAAGCTGAATTAAAAGCGGCAAGTGGTGAATTAAAAGCAGCTGGTGGAGAATTAAAAGTTACTGCGACAAATGAATCTTTATATTTAAAGTATAAAAATAATCGCCCGAATTATGCTTCTGGACAAGTAGATGATGTTTGGGAAAAAGCAAAAAAAGCAGACGGCAAGGTTTATGATCCTAATACTGGTAGAGAATTGACATGGGATAAAGACAAACCAAGAACAAAGCAGTGGCATATGGGTCACAAAAGTGAGTACAAATATGAATTTGAACTAAATAAACTTCGTAAAGGAGAAATAACACAAGAACAATTTATGAAAAATTATAAGAATCCAAATTATTATAGACCTGAAGGGGTTCCCGAAAATACAAGTAGAAAATTCGACTCTAAGAAACCTCAGTAAATAAATAAATTTTTTAAAGTATGTATTTCTTAGAATTAATTTACAAAAACGATGTTGACGCTGTTGAAAAAATAATTAACTCTATAGATTTAGCTCAAGTTGATTCTGTTGGTGATAATGCTTTACACATTGCAATATTAAAAAAAAATGTACTAATTGTTGACATGCTTTTAGCTAAAGGTGTTAATGTGAATCATCAGAATAAAGATGGAAAAGTTCCATTACACTATGTCGCTGAAAATAATCTTTTGGAAGTAGCAAAAAAACTACTAAGACATGGGGCCAAATTAGACAAAGAAGATAAATTTGGAAATCAGCCCCTATGGGTAGCTGTTTTTAGTGCAGCAGATGGGGATAGCGTAAAATTACCATTAGTAGAATTGTATTTAAAACACGGAGCAGATAAAAAGCATAAAAATAATGCTGGTCGTAGTCCATTAGATTTTGCTAATCAAGTAAAGTTTGCGCCACTTTTAGAAGTACTTAATAAATATTGAATTATGATTCAAAAAAGTTGGCGTTTCGTCTCTGTTTGGTGTTAGAATGATGCATTAGATATGATATTTAAATCAGTAATGCGCAAGACAATATCTATACAATTAGCCGGTGGAATGAAGTTTAGGTTTGAAGTGGTATGTTTCCATTACCGGTATTACATTGTAGAAACGAGACTTATCTAATTATATTTTTGAATTAAATTTAACCCTACGGCTGTTTCTATCCTATGATATGAATTAGATGATAACACATTCATAGTTCTTTGAATTTATAACCTGCTTCAAATAGCCATTATTATTATCCGTTCGGGATGATAATGCCGGGGAGGAAATTTACGGCTGGAACCCAGTATAGGTATGGGTTTAATGGGAAAGAGAATGATAGCGAGGTCAAAGGAGAAGGGAATCAGCAGGATTATGGGATGCGGATTTATGATCCGAGGTTGGGGAGGTTTTTGAGTGTGGATCCAATTTCAAAAGATTACCCTGAATTAACACCCTATCAATTTGCAAGTAATACGCCAATTTTTGGAATTGACTTGGATGGGAAGGAACTTATTGGAAACAACTGGCTTTTTGACATTTGGTTAGAATGGAAATTTGGAGATATTACGGGTGTAAAAACATTGCAGAAAGGACTAGATCAAAAAGCGGCTGTCCAGACAAAGAAAATGTCATATCACAATGAAAATGTTCCAAATAATGTTCAAACAAAGCTTGATCACCTAAATAATGTTGAAGCTAATACTCGTATTGCTTCGGGTACAGCACAATTGACCAAATTCAATATTCAGACTAGTTTTGATGTCATTTCAACCTTTGCTCCTATTGGCAAAAGTATATCGACTACCTTAAAAGGAACTGAGATAGTCTATAATGGTATTAGAGCTGAACGGGTCTTGGTTGGTTCTTCTGAAAAGATTGCAGTCATAGGTAGGGATTTTGATTCACGGGTACTTAAATTCGCTGAAGAATTTGGAAAACAGACCGCCCATAATGTCGAAACTTTTAGAGCAAGTGCTGGTGCTCAATATAGTTGGTTAAAACTGCTGGAAGAATACAAAGGAAATGTACCTGATAACATCGTCAAAAAATCACTGATCTTCCGTGAAAATCAGGCTTGGGCAGAAAGAATTAAAAGTGAAGGATATAAAGTATTTGATACGGGTCTTGGAACAAAGGATTCGAAAGGCACTTTCTATAGGATGGAAACGGAAACGATTTTTGGTGATAAATAATATTCCAAATGGGGTCAAATTTACTGTCACAACAAAGTGATAAACTTCAAAGCTTATTTTCTTTTATTCATGATTTCGGTTATTCATTGTCCAAATCAGAAATGATTAATGAAGAAGAGTTTAAACTAACTTACTTTAATGAGAAATCCGGAAAGGAAATTTATATTTCATTATGTGATTCTATTAATACTCAACGATTTTTTATTGTAATAGCTATTATTAGACATCCATATTTATCAGTTCACGACTTTGTTTCTTTTAAGATCTACTTAGATAAAAATGGAATAAAACACCCTGGAGTATTAGAATTCACTGAAAAAAGTATTGATAAAGCAGAGAGTTATATTAAAACTTATGCAGATCTATTTAAAGAGTATGGAATAATACTTATTGAGTCCAAAGACCAATTTCCTGGTTATTTTCCTGAATGGACTTAGCAATCATAAACGGATTAATAAAATCGATTTTGAATAATTTTAATGGCATCAAGTTGCTCATATATTATCGTCTGATATTTGGAATCATGTATACTATAAAAAGACTGGATCGATTTTGAAAACTTTATTAAGTCGTTTTAAAAATCTAAAGTCAGAGTAGCATTTATTGTTAAGCATTTCCGATACTTTCAGAACGCTGGCCAGGGTCATTATCTTTTCAACTATTGTAACATAACTGAGATAAAAAATAGACAGTCAAAATTTCTATGGAGACTGCCTATTTTTTTATTATCAGATTCCTCATTTTTCATCTTTCCGCATTAATTTTTCAAATGCACTACTACTCTCCTTATCCTGCCATTGTTGACTGAGACACACATATCGGTGAAACTCCCTGCTGCCCGGCCGGTGGCCTGAAACCTGTCTGACCAATTGCTCCGGCATACCCATCATGAGCAAAACTGTAATAGCGCTGCGGCGGAGGGTATGGCTGGTAATCATATCACAGAATCTAAACCGGTGATCAGTGGTTCTGCTATTTTTAACAATCACCGGAATCCCTTTCTTATTTCTTTGGCAGATCACAGGCTCTGTCCAGCAGGCCAGCTCCCCGATAATTTTTATCTGCTTGTTGAAATGCACATTACTGATTGACGGAAATATTCGTTTCCCTTTTGCCGGATATTTTTTGAAAATTTTCAGCAATGCTTCCGGCAGTAATATCCGCGTTTGCTGATGTGTCTTTTTACTGCTTACCTCCAGCCAGGTGCTGCTCCCCTCGCTTACAAGCTGCTGTTTCCGCAAGTTTAGCAAATCGCTTGCCCGCAAAGCTGTAAAACACCCGGTTATCATGAGATCCCTGATAAAAACCTGGCCCGGGGTTAACCGCTTATAAAATGTTTCGTCATGCAAAAGGAAACGTAGTCTGTCCGGACTGATCACTACAATGGCAACCTGTTCAGATCGTATCCAGCGATGTGGCAAAAACTGGTATTCAAGCCAGCCATATTGCTGATGGAGATACCGGAAAAAGGTTCGGATAATCTTGAAAATATTGGACACATAATTGTCATAATATCCTTTAGCAAAAAGATAATCACTGAACTGCCGGTAGAATCGCTCCCAGTATTGTTTCCGGGATCGGAATTGAACAGGGCTCATCTTCAGAGTGATATCAATTAGCCAGGTATAATCCTGGTGATCGGAAAATGTAGTTAACAACCGTTCGCAATTCTTATATGATGTAACCGTACCAGATCCCAGCCTGCTTCCATCTGTTTTTCTGCGCCGGCCCGTTTTACCTGCATTAAGGAAACGGTTAAATTCAAAAAGAAGCGGGGTTGTTTTTTTTAGTATGCATGTTTTAAGCTGAAATTAAACTTTATCTGCCTCCCTTAAAAAGAATGGGCATTTTATGGATCATGTTACATGCACAAAATAAATGCTGAAAGTGAGTTTACACTTTTGTCTATGGCAATTCCATTTGGTGATATTGAATGGATGAATTAAGAGGTATAAAGTTTAGCCGAGAGTAAAAAAATTATAAAAAATGAATTGTGAGATGTCGTAATATACAAGACAAATGCATTATTCTTTTGCTTTCAGTCGAATGCTGAATAATATACCTCCCCCACCCCTGTAAACTTAAAAAAAGGCTGTCTCATTTATGTATGAGACAGCCCCTTCTTCTTTTTCCTGTATCCGGTATGCTGTTTAAAAACGCCTTCCCATGCCGGGTTATTATTTTCAGTAGCGCCGCTGGTAAAAACAATTTCTTTGGGCGTTTCGCTGATCAGCATAGCAATTTTTTCACGGGCTTCGTCTACTCCTCTTTTGCTTTTCAAGCTTAGGTATGTGTTGTACTTGCAGCGTTGCCATAGTGCTCCTTGAAAAAAGGGGCATCTTTTCAAAGACCCTCGGGTCCATGGCGTTGGTGGCATTATTATCCAGGTATACTGGTTTATGGAGCATGCGTAATTTGAAATTAGATTATCTTATTAAAGTGAATTAGGAGGATAAAAAGATAATGGGGATAGCGATATTCAAGTTCATCAAGCCTAGCCATTGCAAACATATAGAAGCTGCCCACCTATTGGAGTATTGGTGTATTTTCCGTTTATCTGATTAGGTAAGGATATTCATAGTATTATCTTGTGCATTTGGACATAATAGAAATGATCCGTTATCGCCTGGCAGTATTTACAGAAATCACACCGCAAGAACTCCCTCTTAATTCGGGCACCATATTGTATATAAAATAATCCGCCATAACTATGTAATTTTTTGAAGTTTTGGCGATATATAATATTATTATAACACGCCATAACTATGTATTTTTTTTGGAGTTTTGGCGAAATATATTATCTTTATATTCCGCCGGAACCATAAATATCATGTGCTTTTTGAGGAATACCGGGAGATATCGGGCAGTCAAAATCAAATTAAAACCGCATATAAATGGCTGAAATTATCGGGCGTAAAGAAGAAATAGAGGTTCTGCAAAGTGCTATTAGTACTAAGGAATCGGAGTTAATTGCTGTGTATGGACGACGACGCATAGGTAAAACATATCTGATCCGAAATTATTACGAAGACCGAATAGCCTTCGAGCTTACCGGTATGAATGATGGTTCACTTAAGGCTCAACTGCTTCAGTTCAGCAATGCATTTCAAAAGTCAGCTAACTCACCCCTTCCCATAAGGCCACCTCAAAGCTGGGTTGAAGCTTTTGCAGCCCTTGAAAAAATACTGGGAAGTTTAGACAAGAGGAAAAAATGGGTAGTGTTTTTCGATGAATTCCCATGGCTAAATAGCAGAAAGTCTGGATTTTTAGAAGCGTTTGACCATTTTTGGAATACCTGGGCAAGTCGTCAGTCCTATCTTATAGTTGTGATCTGCGGTTCCGCTGCTTCCTGGATGATTGATAATATTGTCTTTGCAAAAGGAGGTCTTCATAATAGAATCACCAGATCAATTCGCCTATTGCCTTTCAGCCTCTCAGAAACAAAAGCATATCTCCAAAGTCTTTCTGTTAACCTGGATCACTACCAGCTTTTGCAGCTTTATATGGTGCTGGGCGGAGTACCACATTATTTGCGAAATATAGAACGAGGGCAAAGTGCCACCCAGGCAATCAACAACATTTGCTTTGCTAAAAACGGGGCATTGCGGGAAGAGTTCGATAATCTATACCAATCACTATTTGAGCATGCCGACAATCACATCAAAACTGTGCGCGCACTTGCTAAAGTACCTAAAGGATTGACCAGGCAGGAGATTATTGATGCCTGTGGGCTTAGCTCAGGAGGAGGAGCTACAGATTTGCTCAATGAGTTAGAGCAGTCTGGTTTTATTCAATCTGTAATACCTTACAAAAAGACATCACGTGAAGCCATTTACCGGCTGACAGACGAATTTTCCCTTTTTTACTTACGTTTTATGGATGGCAAAAAGTTTTCAGGAAATGATATGTGGACACAAATCAGCAGTACGAATGCCTGTAAAATTTGGTGTGGAATGAGCTTTGAGGCGATATGCCTGAAGCATATTCCTCAAATCAAAAAAGCATTAGGGATAAGTGGTATAAGCAGTGAGGAAAGTCCATGGAGATATCGGGGCACCATAAGTAACAGCGGAGCCCAGATAGACCTGCTAATAGATCGCGGTGACCGAACAATAAACATTTGTGAGATGAAATTTTATACAGAAGAATTTACTATCGACAAGTCATATGCAAAAGAGCTGGATCGCAAGCTGCAAGTTTTTCGTGATCAAACCAAAACCAAAAAATCTCTCTTTTTAACTTTCATTACAACTTACGGCGTTAGAAATAACGAGTATTCGAACCGGCTAATGCAAAATAATCTAAGAATGAATCTGTTCTTTGACTGATGAACTGTAGCAGACTCAAGTAGTATATTGAATTAAATACAACATTCCCAACCTATGCATATGAAAAAAGGCTGGCTCATTTACTTATTAGACAGCCCCTTCTCACTATTTTTTATTTCTTACTTTCGATTTTCGATTTCTATAAAAAAAAGAGGCCGCTAAGCCCCTTCTTCTATTTTTCTATTTTCCTATTTTCTATTTCTTATTTTCGATTTTCCACTTTCTTTACTCACCCCCAGCCCCTCTCTTCCAGAGAGGGGAGGAACAGCCAACAGCCTCTCTTCACAAAATACCTGCTCCACTTGCATGATTTTATTTGTATTCCACTTTCGATTTTCGATTTCTATAAAAGAAGAGGCCGTTAAGCCCCTTTCTATTTTCGTATTTCTTACTTTCGATTTTCGATTTCCCCTACGCCTGTGCCAACTTGATCACTCGCTGAGAAAATCTTTTCTCCCTTTGCGCTGCAGGAGGTGCAAATCTTTTCTGGATCGAAAGGCTTAGAGCGGGCTTTCTTTCCGGCTGCTCAAAGGATTGGCCTGCAAAAGGATGTTCTGCAACAACCGGAATTTTTTTACCGATCAGTTTTTGAATATCCCGCAAAAATTCCCTTTCCTCCCCATCGCAAAATGAAAAAGCGATACCATTAGCACCGGCCCGGCCTGTGCGGCCAATACGGTGAACATAGGTTTCGGGGATATTGGGCAGATCAAAATTGATCACATGACCCAGTTCATCGATATCAATACCCCTTGCGGCGATATCTGTTGCCACCAGTACCCTGGTTTTGCGGCTCTTGAAATTATTCAGCGCCAGTTGACGGGCATTCTGCGATTTATTACCGTGGATGGCTTCA
>Ga0209254_10001162_pt1 | contig 23235 bp, 20 predicted proteins | sample FrelakmetDIP11DI_FD_187148 | JGI IMG/M metagenome (GOLD analysis project Ga0209254, IMG submission 187148) | Freshwater lake sediment microbial communities from the University of Notre Dame, USA, for methane emissions studies - DIP11 DI (SPAdes)... | ecosystem: Environmental > Aquatic >...
GGCATGCTCTCGGGACGAGTTGGTGAAAACGACCTTGGTCTCGGGAATCGAGGCCAGCACAGCATCCAGCCGCGTATTGGTGGTGAGATACTGGTGGAGAGGGATGTTGTGAACGTAATCCAAGTACTCTTCTGTGTCGATCTGGTAGTTGATCTGCAGACCGCGCATCGTGGTGCCGTAGGTCTGGAAGTAGTGTCGTCGCAACGCATCGGCGTCGTCGGAAGAGAGGTTGAGCCGGCTGCGCAGATAGAGGAGCATCCGGTCCCGGATCTGGTCCATGACGCCTGCATGCCGTGGATAGAGCGTGTCGTCCAGGTCGAACAAGATGCAGCAGATCATGATCTGCTATCTCACTTCTACCACGACAGCGCAGCCGTTAGCGCCCGCTCCACAGATCGTAGCGACTCCCCGACCGCCACCCCGTCGCCGCAATTCATAGATCAACGTCATCAGGATGCGGGCGCCGGTGGCTCCAACCGGATGCCCGATGGCGATCGAGCCGCCGTTGACATTCACACGCTCCGGGTCCACCCCCAGCTCCTGGATGCTGGTCAGCGTCACAGCGGCAAACGCCTCGTTGATTTCCCACAGGTCTATATCGCCAGCCCGGAGATCGGCAGCAACCAACGCAGCCTGGGCTGCTTGTGCCGGCACCACGTTGATCGCATCGGGCGGGGCCGAGACCCGCGCGGTGGCAACCAGCCGAGCCAGGGGTGTCAAGTCCAGGTCGCGTGCGACGCTCTCTGCGGCCAGGACAAGTGCAGCCGCGCCATCGTTCAAGCCCGGAGCATTGCCGGCCGCAACCGTGCCCTCGCGCTCAAAAGCAGGAGGTAAAGCAGCCAGCTTGTCATAAGTGGCGTCCGGCCGGGGCTGCTCGTCTCCCGTTACAGGGACCGGCCCCTGCCGGCTTGGAAGGGCGACCGGCACGATCTCACTGTTGAAATATCCGGCAGCGCGGGCGGTTTCGTAGTGTTGCTGGCTGCGCAGCGCCCAGCGATCTTGTGCCTCACGGTCGATGCCGTGCGCCAGCGCCGCCCGGCTGGCATAGACGCCCATGTGCACGCCGGTGATGGGACAGGTGAGGGCGTTAGTCAGGGCGTCGACCACTTGGGCATGTCCTAACCGATAGCCGAACCGTGCCTGAGGCAAGGTGTAGGGCACCTGGCTCATGCTCTCAAAGCCGCCGGCAACGATGACGCTGGCTTGTCCGTGGCGGATAAAGTGGTAGGCGAGATCGACCGCGACCGATGCCGAGGTGCAGGCGGTGTTGACGTCCACGACGCTGACCCGCTCCGGCAGACCCGCCCGCAAGGCTACCTGCCGGCCTGGCACCTGGCCCAGCGATGCTGCACCCATGCAGTTGCCCAGGATCGCCTGGTCGATCTGCTGGCTGGGCACGCCGGCCTGTGCCACGGCTGCTCGGACAGCCACAGCGCCCAGCTCGACGGGCGACAGGTCTTTGAGCGCACCGCCAAACCGCCCGAATGGGGTACGAGCGGCGCTCAGGACAACGACCTGGTTCATCGTTTCTCTTGAGCCACTAACTCGCGCCGCAGTATCTTGCCGACCATCGTCTTGGGCAACCCGTCGCGAAACTCGACATGCTTCGGCACTTTGTAGGCAGCCAGCTTTTCCCGGCAATAGGTCCGGATTTCGTCGGCAGTGACTTGCTGGCCGGCGCGCAGGACGATCCAGGCTTTGGCCACTTCGCCCTGATAGTCATCGGGCACGCCGGCCACGCTCACCTCGGCCACTGCCGGGTGGCTGGCGATGACCTCCTCTATCTCGCGCGGCCATACCTGGAAGCCGCTGGGCTTGATCAGGTCCTTTTTGCGATCGACGATGAACAGGTACCCGTCCTCGTCCAGGTAGCCCAGGTCGCCGGTGTACACCCAGCCGTCGCGGATCATGTTTGCTGTCTCGGTCGGGCGTTCCCAGTAGCCGACCATGATCTGCGGCGCCCGGATGATGATCTCGCCAACCTGGCCAGACGGCATATCCCGCTCACCAATCTCGGCGTCCACGATCCGGACCTCGACGTCAGGTAGAGGAATGCCGACTGAGCCTTCCTTGTAGGCGGCTTTGACCGGACAGACGGCCGCAGCCAGCATCGTCTCGGTCATGGCATAGGCCTCCAGCAACCGCCCTCCAGTCAATGCCTCAAAGCGGTACTTGGTCTCGGCCATCAGCGGCGCGGCCGCCGAGTAGCATATCTTTAGCGAAGTCATGTCTACCTTGCCGGCCTGGATCTTGGGGTGATTGAGCAAGGCGATAAACAGCGTGGGCACACCATGCAGCACGGCCGGCCGGGCCTTTTCAATGGTGGCGATCAGATCGTCTATGTCGCGTGGATTAGGCACAATGGCCATCGGCCAGCGAGCCATCAGCGACGTATTGAGGGCCATGTTGCCATATACGTGGAACAGGGGCATAACCAAGGTCAAGATGTCGTTCCAATCGTTGAGCGCCGTCCGGGCGTAGGCACGCAACTGCATGGTCGTCATGACCACCGCCTGGTGCGTGCCGAGCGCCGCCTTGGGCGTGCCGGTGGTACCGCCGCTAAACAGCAGGATCGCCCGGTCCCGTGGGCCAACCGAGATGCCTGGTTGGGCATTGGCATGTTGCTTTAACAGATCGCCCATCCACAGGTCTCCCGGCTGCAAGGCGATCCGATGTCCCTCCTTTTTCTCTTTCACCAGGGTAAAGAGGAGGCGCAGCACTGGCGGCAGATAGTCCTTGATGTTGGTAGCGATGACCCGTCGCACCCGGGTACGTGTCTGGATCGCTTTGATCTTGGCGTAAAAGGTGGTGAGCACGACCACCGTTTCAGCGCCGATTTCGTTCAGCGAATACTCCAGCTCGCGCTCGGTGTACAGGGGATTGATCGGGGCGACGATAGCGCCCGCTTTCCAGGCGCCGAGTTGGCCAATGATCGCCTGCGGCGAGTTGGGTATCACCAGCGCCACCCGGTCACCCTTTTGCACTCCCAAAGCGACCAGCGCCGCGCCAAAGGCGTCGGTCAGCCGCTCCATTTCGGCGTAGGTGACGCGCGCTCCCTTGAAGATCCAGGCCGTGTGGTTTGGCCGTTCGCGCACCGTCTCTTTCACCATATCCAGCAGGGTACAGGCGGGGTAGGGATGTAGTGTGCGTGGCATGGCTGGATCATAGTGTTTGAACCAGGGTCTGTCTTCCATCTCTTTTCCTCTTGTGGGTAGAATTCTGCTGCGTGTTACCGGTCTGCCGATTTTCCCCGATCCATTATAAACCCCAGTAGCCAGCAAGTCAAGAGAGATCAGGGCCAATCTCCCAGGCCTTGAAAGGAAAAGCGGGAAGCCAGAGACGCCATTGTCCCTGACTTCCCACCTATTCCAGCCAATCGCAAGCCGGCAACTACTTGGTCAATGCCTGCACGACGGCTGGCAGGATCTGGCGAGCGTCGCCCACCACGGCATAGTTTGCCGCTTTCATGATGGGCGCCTTCTCGTCAGAATTGATGGCGATGACCAACTTGCTGTTGCGGATGCCGAAATAGTGATGGATGTCGCCCGACAGGCCACAGGCGATATACAGGTCGGGGGCGACCGATTCGCCGCCGATGCCGACCACCTGTTCTTCGGCAATCCAGCCTTCATCGAGAGCGCCACGTGTCCCGGCGACTACCCCGCCCAGCGCCGCAGCCAGCTGTTCGGCCAGGGCAAAGCCCTCAGCATCGCCCAAACCCCGCCCGGCCGAGACGACGATCCTGGCCTTGCGCAGCGGCACGGCAGGCTTGTCGACGGCAGCGTCCAGCCTGACCCAGGTTAGCCGGCCGGCCGCGCCAGAGAGGTCCACCTCAACCTCCTGTACCTCGCCGGAACGGTAAGCGTCCTGGTTGGGGGTGCGAAAGTAACCGGGTTGCAGAGTTGCCATCTGCGGGCGGGCTTCGGGGCAGGCTAGGGTGTTGTACATCTCGCCGCCCAGGATCCGGAAGGTGCCCAGCAGCAGCCGCTCCGACATGTCGATCTCTACCTTGACACAGTGGCTGACCAGCCCGGTGTTCAGCCGTTGCGCCAACCGGGGTGCCAGGTCGTTGCCCAGCGCTGTAGCGGCCAGCAGTAGGATCTCCGGACGATATTGGTTCACCAGACCGGCCAGAGCCTTGGTGTAGGTCTCTGGCTGGTACTCGTTCAGGGTGGGGGTGCCGGCCGCCAAGACCTTGTCGGCGCCGCATGCGATCAGCTCTTGTGCCAATGGCACAGCCTGTTCACCCAACAGTACACCAAACAGATACACGCCGATCTGGTCGGCCATGTCGCGGGCCTGCCCCATTGTTTGCACAGTGGCCGGGGCCAGCGCACCGTCCAGCGTCTCGGCCACCACCCAGATGTTGCGGTAGCCGGTGCCGGTTTGCTCGACGACCTCCCTGCCTACCTGTTCTTCAATCCACGAGTCGAGATAGCCAAAGTCCATGTTTGCCTCCCGCCTAGCCGATGACCTTTTGTAACTTCAGCGCGGTGATCATCTCGTGAGCTGCACTTGCCGGAGCGCCCTTGACCTGTTCGCCGACCGGCAGCGGCAGCGGAAAGCTCTCACCCCGGAAGGCGAGCAACGGCTTTAGGGCTGCCTCGTCCAAGCCTAGATCGGCTGCGTTCCACGTTGTCACCTGCCACTCCCGATAGGCGTTCATGATGCGCGCGCCATGTGCATAACGAGCCGGAAAGGCCTCTGGCGCAACGGTAACCACTGCCGGCAGCATGGCCTGCACAGTTGCATAGCCGCTGCCCCAGCGCCGTGTAGCCTGGACTGCGCCTGGCTCGCCGGTCAGCACATGCACGTCGGTTACTTGGGCATAGTTGAGCGCTTCTGCCAGTCGGGAGCCGATCTGTCCGGCGCCGGTGTCTCCCGACTCGCGCCCGGCTACGATCAGATCGGCGCCACCCAACTTTTGGACGGCTGCTGCCAGTACGGATGCCGCCATCGGAATGTCGGCCTGGTTCAAGGCCTCGTCGCTCACCAGACAGGCCGCATCGCAGCCCATAGCCAACGCCTCGCGCAACGCATCTTCGGCTCGAGGTTTGCCCATACTAAGGGCGACGACTTCCGCGCCGCCCGCATCCTTGAGCCGTAGAGCCGCCTCTAGAGCTGCCTTGCTGTCTGGCCCGAGGATATACTCCTCGCGGTTGATGAACATCTTTTCCTTGTCGCGCCGGACGAGGATCCCGGTCGGATCTAGCACCTGTTTGATCAGTACGATGATCTTCATAGACCTCTGCTCCTTACTACGAAGGTATCCGCATGCCGTAGGGCCGGAAGAGGTTGCTGGCCAGGACAACGCGCTGGATCTCGTTGGTGCCCTCAAAGATCTCGGCGATGCGGGCGTCGCGATAGGCCCGTTCCACCCAGTAATCCCGACTGTAGCCCAGGGCACCGTGGATCTGCATCGCCTTGTGGACGCACCGGGAGGCCACTTCAGAGCCGTACAGCTTGCAGATAGCGGCCTCCTTGATGTGCGGCTGGTGGGTATCGATCAGCCAGGCAGTGCGGTAGATCATCGAGCGCAATGCCTCGATCTCAGCAGCCATGTCGGCGATCATAAAGTAGACCGACTGCTTGGTGGCGACCGGCACGCCAAACTGCTCCCGGGCCATAGTCCACTCCATGCAGCCCTCCAGCGCCGCCTGCGCGCCGCCCAGGCAGGCTGCGCCCAGGCTGGCCCGTCCGATGTCCAGCGATTTCATGAAGGTCAGGAACCCGGCGCCGAACTGCCCCAGCACGTTTTCCTTGGGCACCCGCACATCTTGAAACACGCACTCGGCGGTGGAGCTGCCGCGGATCCCCATCTTGTTCTCCAGACTGCCGATGCTGAATCCAGGGGTGTCAGTCTCGACGATAAAGGCGGTGATGCCGCCGTAAGCGCCGAGCGATGGATCGGTCACGGCCATCACGGTCATGATGCCGGCGATGTCGCCGTTGGTGATAAACACCTTGGCCCCGTTGATCACAAAGTGGTTGCCGTCCCGCACAGCCGTAGTTTTGATCGCCGCTGCATCGGAGCCGGCCTGAGCCTCAGTCAGTCCAAAGGCGCCGATGAGCCTGCCGCTGGCCAGCGGCACCAGGAATTTCTGCTTCTGCTCTTCGGTCCCGTCCAGGTAGATCGACATCGCGGCGATGCCGGTGTGGGCGCCGATGACCGTGGCAGTGCTGGTGCATACCCGCCCCAGCTCTTCCATCATGATGCAATAACCCATCTCGCCGCCGCCCATGCCACCATATTTCTGGGGAAAGGGCACGCCCATGAGCCCGAGTGCGGCTGCCTTTTTGACCGTCTCAAGCGGTACCCGGTGCTCGCGGTCCACGGCCTTGGCTAGCGGCCTGACCTCGTTCTCGGCAAAGTCACTCACCATTCGCCGGAAGAGCTGATATTCTTTGGGGAAGCTAAAGTCCATAGGTCTCTCCCAATCTCATTTAGGGCCTGATCTCCAGTCCCTGTGCCTTGTAGATGTCGCGGGCAATCAGGAACTGCTGGATCTGGCTGGTCCCCTCGATGATCTCCAACGCACGGCAATCCCGGTAGTAGCGCTCAATGGCATAGTCCTTCATATAGCCATAGCCGCCGTGCACCTGGAGCATCCTGTTGGTCACCTCGTAGGCCACACGAGAGCCGAACAGTTTGGCGATTGATGCCTCCTGGCCAAAGTCCTGCCCAGAGTCGGCCAGCCAGGCGGTGTGAAGTACCAGGGAGCGCAGCGCCTCGATCTGGGTCTTGGCATCGGCGACATAGTTCTGGATGATCTGCTTGAGGGCGATCGGGCCGCCGAACTGGATGTGCTCGATCGAGAACTGGACTGCCTCTTCCAGAGATCGCTCGGTGGCACCCAAGGCGATCGCTGCCAGCCCTAACCGGCTAAGGCTTAATGCCTTCAGCGCGATCTCCATCCCCTTGCCCTCTGCGCCAAGGCGATTCGCCTCTGGAATGTGGACGTCATCAAAGTAGATGGTGTTCGCCGGAACACCCCGCAGGCCGAGCGTCTTTTCCCGGTAGCCCACCTTCACACCGGCCGTCTCCGGCTCGACCAGAAAGGCGGTAATGCCGCCCTCGGCCCTGGCAAAGACCAGAAACAGACCGGCTAACGATCCGTTGCTGACCCAGTTCTTGGATCCCTTCAGCACATAGTCGGACCCGTTGCGCGTCGCCGTCATCTTGATCGCTGCCGCATCCGAGCCCGCGCTTGCCTCTGTCAGGGCAAAGGCTCCCAGTTTTTCGCCAAGGGCCAGCGCCTCCAGGTACCTTTTTTTCTGCTCGTCGCTGCCGTACAGCAGGAGCGGCTTCACCACCAGGCAGTTGTGCACGCTCAGGATCAGCGCCGTGGACATGTCAGCCCGGGCCAGTTCTTCGAGCATCAGCGTGAAGGTGTAGACATCCATGCCGCAGCCTTCGGCTTCTTCGGGCACTAACGCCGCCCAGAACCCCTGATCTACTGCTTTGGCCAGCAAGTCCTCTGGGGGTTCTTCGGCCTGATCGATATGCTCGCCCTTTGGCCGGATCTCTTTCGTGCAAAAGTCGGCGAACATCTTTTTGAACATCGACTGTTCTTCGCTCAGAGTCAAGTCCATACGGTCTCCTCCTCAATCCAGGAGATGCTTCACCCCGCCGGGGCTCAGCGTGCCACAAATGATCGGCGGGGTATCAGGTGTTCCCAGTTTACTTGTCCTTGAACTGTGGCCGCCGCTTCTCCAAGAAGGCCGCGAGCCCTTCGTGCATGTCCTCGGAGGCAGACAGCTTGGCAAACAGGTCGGCCTCGTTCTTAGCCCCGTCGTCCAGGTCCATATCCAGACCTTGGTTGATCGACCTGATGATCGAAGCCATCGCCACGCCGCCCATCATCGACAGGACTTTGGCCCAGCGCTTGGCCTCGCTGACGACCGTACCGACCGGTACCACTTTGTTGACCAGGCCGATGCGGTACGCCTCCTGGGCCTTGATGTTATTGCCGGTTAGGATCAGCTCCATGGCAATGCCTTTGCCCACGAGGCGGGCGAGCCGCTGAGTGCCGCCCCAGCCGGGCATGATCCCCAGCTTGACCTCGGGTTGGCCGAATTGCACCGAATCTTCGGCGATGCGGATGTGGCACGACATGGCTAGCTCGTTCCCGCCGCCCAGGCAGTAGGAACCGTTGATGGCCGCGATGACCGGCTTGGGCGACTGCTCGATCTTGTTGAACAGCACCTGTCCTTGGCGCACCACTTCGTAGGTGGCCTCATAGCCCTGCTTACCCAGTTTGGCGATGGTCGGAATGTCGGCTCCGGCCACGAACAGGATGCCTGCGCCGGTGATGATGATCACTTTGACCTGTGGATTGGCCAGGCATTCGTCGAATGCGGCATTCAGATCCAGCGTTGTCTGTGTGTCGAATGAGTTGGCCGGCGGATGGTTGATGGTGATGATCGCCGTCCGATCCTCAACGGCCAAGTTTACGTTCTGATACTCACCCATGATAGTCTCCTTTCGTTTATGGTGTATCGGGCGTCGTGTGCCATGGCTGACACATGACTGACTAGACTGTATACTCCTTGAATCCGTGCTTGGTCTTTTTCCCCAGATCCCCGGCGCGAACCTTCTGATACAGGATGTTGACCGGGTGGAAGCGCGGCCCCAACTCCTTCTCCAGCTCCTCCAGCTTCTGGACCACGACGTCTAACCCCAACTCGTCCATGTACTCCAGCGGCCCCATGCGAACCGCCTGGCCGCCCTTGTTCACCTGCATGCCGATGCCGGCGATGCATGCCATGTCTATGTCGTTGACGTTGCCGATCCCCTCCTGGACGCACATCGCCGCTTCGTTGAGGAACGGCAGCATCAGCCGCTCCACACTAAAGTTGGTGCCCGTTTGCACCCCGCCGGCTTCCTGTATCCGCTTGATCATCGCCTCCAACGGTTCGGCGTTGCTCGCAGTGTAGGTGTAAAAGCCGGCGCCGGTTTTCTCGCCGAACCGCTTTGCTTTTACCAGCTCGTAGAACAACTTGGCTGGCTTGACCCGGTCCCCATACTGCGAGTACAAGTACTCGCCGACGTGGGCACACACGTCAATACCCAGCATGTCCATCAGGAAGAAGGGGCCCATCGGCCAGCCGAACCCGTCTTTGCCCATTGCCTCGTCCACCTGCTGCGCGGTGGCTGCTCCCTCTTCCACGGCCAGCACCGCCTCGTTGAGGTACGGCATCAGCAGCCGGTTGACCAGGAAGCCGGGGCACTCTTTGACGATGACCGGGATCTTGCGCAGTTCCTGGGTGAACTGCTGCACCGTGTCGACCGTATCCTGGTCGGTCTGCGCTCCGGGGATGATCTCCACCAGCTTCATGACGTGGGCTGGGTTGAAAAAGTGCATCCCAATCACCTTGTGTGGCCGGCCGGTGGCCGCTCCCATCTCGGTGATCGACAGCGCTGAGGTGTTGGAGGCCAAGATCGCCTCCGGCTGGCAATACTGATCCAGCTCCTTGTACACCTGTTGCTTGACGTTCATGACCTCCGGGACCGCTTCGATCACAATGTCCACGTCAGAAAAACCGTCGTAGGTCAGGGTGTATTCGATCAGCGCCAGCTTTTCCTGCACCTGCCCGGGTGTCATCTTGCCCTTGTCGACGCGGTCCTGATAGATCTTTTCCACGTGCTCGCGGGCCAGGTCCAACTGCTTCTGGTCAATGTCCTTCACCACCACCGGCAGGCCAGAGTAGGTCACCACCTGGGCAATGCCGCCGCCCATTGCGCCGGCTCCAACCACGCCTACCTTGAAAATCCACATAGTTCCTCCTCTTTCGGTTAGGGGTTGCCCCTACCAAGTGGCCAGCGCGATCGCCGCCTCTGTGTTATCCAATCGTGCAAAGTAGACCCACTTGTCTGGGTACTTGGCATAAGCGGCCGCGTCGGCCTTGCCCAGCGTTGCACCGACAAAATGGTCGCCGCTCTCCGGCTCGATCGCGACCACGCCGGTCTGGCCTTCCAGCTTGGGCAGTAGGTCTCTCAGAAGGGCCTTGCCCTTGGCCTCGAATGCCGCCCGGGCCTTGTTGTCTTGCCACAGCGTTACGTCTGCCATTGTTCGCCTCCTAGCTCCGCTCAATAACGATGGCGCCGCCCATGCCGCCACCCACGCAGGCCGTCACTGCACCCAGCGGCACGTCCCGCTTGATCATCTCGTTGACCAACGTCACGACGACGCGCGTGCCGGTGCAGCCCACCGGATGGCCCAGGGCGATAGCACCGCCATTGACATTGACCTTGTTCCAGTCCCAGCCCAGCTCCATGCCGCAGGCCATCGTCTGCGCGGCAAACGCCTCGTTGATCTCGATCAGGTCGAGCTGGCTCACATCGATGCCGGCGCGCTGGCACGCCTGGGGCAGGGCATAGGCCGGTCCCAGGCCCATGATCTCGGGTGGGATGGCCGCGTAGGCATAGCTGCGGATCGCCGCCAGCGGTTTCAACCCCAACTCCTTGGCCTTGTCCTCCGTCATCACAATGACTGCGGCTGCCCCGTCGCTGAGTGGGCAGGCGTTGGCCGGGGTGACCGACCCGCCTTTCTTGAACACCGTCGGGTACAGGGCCGCTTTTTGCAGGCTCAACGTGGGGTTGATGCACTCGTCCTTAACAATATCCTCGTAAGCCACTTCCTGGCCGGCTACCTTTTTGCTGACCCGAACCGGCATAATCTCTTCCTGGAAGCGTCCCATGCGCGTGGCCATGAACGCCTTCTTGTGGCTATTGACGGCGAACTGGTCTTGTTCCTCGCGGCTGATATTGTACATCATGGCCAGGTTCTCGGCCGTGTAGCCCATGATCTGGCCGCACACCGGGTCGGTCAGGCCTTCCCACAGGGTGTCCACAAACGTGTCGTGGCGCAGTTTCAACCCCCACCGGGCGCCGCGCACCACGTAGGGGGAGGTGCTCATGCTCTCGACACCGCCGCACAGGTACACCTCGCCGTCTCCGGCCTGGATGGCCTGGCAGGCAGCGGTGATCGACTGCATGCTCGACACGCAGTTGCGCTGCACGGTGTAGCCCGGCACTCGCACCGGCACTCCGGCCATCAAGGCGGCGACCCGCCCGATATTGGGCGCGTCGCTCTGCTGGCCGATGCAACCCAGGATCACGTCATCGATCAAATTGGCATCGATCCCTGTCCGCTTGATCACCTCCTCGAACACCAACGCGGCCAGGTGCTGGGCGGTCAGCGTTCGGAACGCGCCGCCGTGGCTGCCGATGGGGGTCCGTACGCCCCCGACGATGACCACTTTTTTCATTTGTCTACCTCCTTAAATTGTTGGCCCTTGAGCCCCGTGACGACCAGATTCAACGTCGATCGGTACATGGTTTCCGCATCGTTCTTGAGCATCTTCCGGCGCAGGGGGTGGGCCATCAGCACCAAAACGCCGTTCAACGCTGCCCAGACCGACCCGGCCGCCTGCCACGAATCGTCGATCACAAAGATACCTGTTTCTTTGCCCTGCTCAATGGCTTGTGCCACCAGGTTCAATCCCTGCAGGCTCTTGCTCAGGACCTCCCGGTACAGCTGTGGCGGGATCAATTCCTCAAACCTGCCCCGGTCGAAGGCTATCAACAGGCGGAAGTAGTTGGGCTGTGATTGGCAGAAGGCCAAGTAGGCGTTGGTCAGAGCATGCAGTGTGGCCTCGGGGCAGAGCGGCGGCTTGCTATCACATGCGTACTGCTGTGCGCCCTCCAACTCGGCCAGGAGAAGATCCAGGCCCTCTAAAAGCAAATGAGCAAGGACCATTTCCTTGCTCTCGAAGTACAGATAGATCGTGCCTTTGCTGATCTCGGCCTGGGCGGCGACATCGTCCATCGTCGGGCTATGGAAGCCGCGCTCGAAAAACACCTGGCGCGCTGCGTCGAGGATCTCCTGGCGGCGCTGCGCCTTTTCCCGTTCCCGTCGCTCCGACGCGGTCACGGCGAATACCCTCCTCGAATGAACGCTGCTAACCCACGGTCAGTCATTGACTGGGAGTCATTATACATGTAATCCTTCGCGGTGTCAAATAGCGGATCGGTGTTGCGTACATTGGTTAGTGCTCTTCTTTGCCCTCAATCCCGACGCATGATATAATCTCCTCACCATGCGCGTGAAACTGGCTTACGGCCGAGACGGCCTGTGGATCGACCTGCCGTCCGATGCGTTGGTGACCATCATCGAACCCCAATTCACGCCCGGCCTGCCTGACGAGCGGGGTGCCATCACTGCTGCATTGCGCTCACCCATCGGCGTCCCTCCGCTGCGTGAGTCGGTCACGCCTGCCGACAGCGTGGCAGTAGTGTTCAGCGACCTGACCCGGCCCATGCCCAATGACCGGGCCCTGCCGCCTCTGTTGGACGAGCTGGCGCTGGCCGGCGTGCCAGACGACCGGATCGTCCTGGTCAATGCCCTGGGCACCCACCGTCCCCAAACCGGTGCTGAGTTGGAAAGCATGTTGGGTGAGAAAATCTCCTGCCGTTACCGCATAGTGCAGCACGACGCCTTGGATGGCCACAATCTGGTCGAGGTCACGTGCAACCGGGCCGGCCACCCGGTGCGGATCAACCGTGCCTACGTGGAAGCATCGGTGCGTATCCTGACCGGCTTTATCGAGCCGCACCTGTTCGCCGGCTTTAGCGGCGGGCCCAAGGCTGTGCTGCCCGGCATCGCCGATGTCGAGGCGATCATGGACAACCACGGTCCGGCCATGATCGCCGACCCACGGGCCACATGGGGCGTGACCGAAGGCAATCCCATCTGGGAAGAGATGCAGGCCGTGGCTTCAAGTACGGTCCCGACCTTTCTGCTCAACGTCAGCCTGAACCGTGACCGCCAAATCACCGGCGTCTTTGCTGGGGACTTGGCATTGGCTTACCGGGCCGGGGTCGATGTTGTCCGGTCACGGGCCTTGCGACCGGTGCCTGAGCCGTTCGACATCGTGGTCACCTCTAATAGCGGCTACCCGCTTGATCTCAACCTTTACCAGGCAGTCAAGGGCATGTCGGCGGCAGCCCTGATCGTGCGGCCTGGCGGCGACATTGTCGTCGCTGCCGAGTGCTGGGACGGCATCCCCGCTCACGGAGAGTACAGGCGGCTGTTGTGGGAAGCCGACTCGCCGCAGGAGCTGCTCAACCTGGTCATGGCTCCTGGCTTTCGCTGCCAGGACCAGTGGGAGGCCCAGATCCAGGCCCAAGTCCAGCTAAAGGCCAGGGTGCACGTCTATGCTGGCGGGCTTTCCGAAGAGGATCTCCGGCTGGCTTTGGTGATCCCCTGCCGTTCAGTCGAAGAAACGGTTGCCCGTTTGCTCCGGCAGCGGCCGGACGCGACCATAGCCGTCCTTCCCGATGGCCCGCAGGTCGTTCCATATATCTTCCGTCGCTCCTCCTCTCACTTGAAGGGACAGAGGTAGACCATCAGTTTCCCTTTCGCCCGTGGGGAGAAAGGTGTATAGTGCACCCCAAAGGGGGGCAGGGTTGGGGGTAAGGGGCAAATGTCAAACCGCTATCAACCGGTTACTTCAGCCATCATTGCTGAGCTGTGCACCATTGCCGGCGAACAGCACGTCCTGTACGGCGATCCCGACCGCCTGGCCAACTATGCCCACGACGAGGTCGCCGGCCCCGAGTATGCTCATCTGCCCGACGTCGTAGTCAAGCCGGCTATGGCTGCAGAGATCTCTGAGATCATGCGCCTGGCCAACCGCGAGTCCATTCCGGTCACCCCGCGCGGCGCCGGCTCTGGCCTGTCGTGCGGCGCTGTGCCTATCCATGGCGGCATCCTCCTGTCGTTGGAACGGATGAACCGCATCCTGGAGATTGACCGGGTGAACATGGTCGCCGTCGTCGAGCCAGGCGTGGTAACCAACGCCATCAACGAGGCAGTGAAACCGTTGGGGTTATTCTATGCCGGCTATCCAATGAGCCTCGAATCCTGCTTCATTGGCGGCAACGTCGCCGAGAATGCCGGTGGCGGCCGGGCGATCAAGTATGGCGTCACCGGCCGCTACGTCCTCAGCCTTGAGGTGGTTCTGCCTACCGGCGAGATTGTGGTCGTGGGGGGCAGGCGGGTCAAGGACGTCACCGGCTATGACCTGCTGCACCTCCTGGTCGGATCGGAAGGGACCTTGGGCATCTTTACCAAGATTACCCTCCGCCTGCTGCCGCTGCCGGTCGCCCGGGCGGTGCTGCTGGTGCCCTTTTCCGACGTACCGGCAGCGATAGCGGCCGTGCCGCGGGTCATGGCCGAAGGCCATCTGGTCCCCGCATCGGTCGAGTTCATGGACCGCCTGTCGGTGCAGACGGCTTACGATTCTCTCGGCGAGCGCCCACCCCATCCGGACATTGGCTCCATGCTGCTCATCGAAGTCGATGGCGACAGCCAGGCCTACGTCGAGACGGCGTACAATGCCGTCGTGGATATCTGCCTCGATGCCGGCGCGCTGGATGTCTATGTCGGCAGCTCGCCCGACACCGAGCGGCGGATGTGGCGCCCGCGCCAGAACCTGGCCGAGGCGTTCAAGGCTATCTGCCCGGTCCAGAGCCTGGAGGACATTGTCGTGCCGTTGGGCCAGATCCCCGAGTTGATGCTTGAGCTGGAGCGCCTGTCGCGGCAGTATGATGTGCTGATCCCATGCTACGGCCATGCCGGCGACGGCAATCTTCATGCCACCCCGATCAAACGGCCCGAGACCCTGATTGAGGAGTGGCAAGCCAAACTGCCGGCCCTGCTGGCCGACCTGTATCGCGCCGTCAGCCGGTTGGGGGGGACACTCAGCGGCGAGCACGGCATCGGCTCCAAGCGCTCGGCCTATCTGCCGCTGGTAATGGACCCGGCTCTGATCGCGCTTCAGCGCCGCATAAAGCAGGCATTCGATCCGCTCAACATCCTGAACCCTGGCAAGATCTTTCCGTCAGAACCAACCCTTGGCGCGTGATCTTGTAGCTCAGTGTTTGTGGATTAGCGGCAGATGGATCGCATAGCCGTTGGCGGTGACAATTGCTCGCCGTTCCCAGACATTCCCACGTCCGTCGTCTATGAGCGCCGTGTTGACGATGGCGTGCGGCATAGTGATTTGCCCGCTAACCGTCACGCCAAAGGTGACCGTCACCGACCCGTTGGTGAGCACATCCCCTGTCCAGGTGATCACGCCGCCTGACTCGCCGTAGCTGCCGGATGAGGCCCACAGGTCGCCTAGATAGTGAACTTCGAAAGGCAGTGTGTCGGTCACTCGCACGTCGGCCCGGCAAGAGCCGGCATTCTCCAGGCGGATGGTGTAGGTCAATGTGTCGCCGGGCCCGGCCTGGATAGGCTCTACTGTCTTGATCGAGCCGTCAAGTGTGCCGGGTGGGATCGACCCGGTGCGTTGATAGTTCCCCCGCCCGGTACCCCACACAATCCGTGCATTGGCCGTGCCCGGCAGGTCGTAGGCCACAAACCCAGAATGCGCGGTGTTGAGCACCAGCTCCAGGTCGGCGTCGGCGTCGAGGTTGGCCAAGGTTGGGGCGGGCAGTGCGCCATTCCATTCCGGACTGCCATAGGCTGGGGGAAGGTCTAGCTCGTGCAGCGGGTTGCCCAGGCAGTCCAGGATGTGCAGCTTCCCGGTCTGATAGCTGTCTTTTTGCACCCACGACGTCACGATGACCTCGGCTTGGCCGTCGGAGTTCAGGTCGACCACAACCGGTTCGGAGGCAAAGCGATAGAGACCGCCTGTATGAACGGAGTATGGCCAGTTGCCATGCTCGGTCTTGTCCAGCCAGAAGGCGTGCACCCGGCCGTCGTAGGATGAGTAAACGATCTCCATCTCGCAGTCGCCGTCGAGGTCGGCTACGGCGGGGTTGGGCTGGTTGTTCTCAATGACGTCATAGTCCTCGCTCAGCGGAGCGCCGGTGTCGACCGGCAGGGTTTGCCAGTCATAGCCGTCTGCTTGGAAGCGGCTGCGGTCGGCGTTGAACAGATAGATACCATTGTATTTTCCGGGAGGATGTCCCACCGAGCAGTCGTACACGTTGCCGGTAGCCACTACTTCGGCGGCGTCATCCCCGTTCATGTCCGCAATCAAAGCCGGGCCATGGGCAAAGTTGGTGCGGTAGCTTTCCTCGCGGATGCCGTCGCACTTGCCCCAACCGCGCAGCTCGATGGCCAGGCTCTCCCACACGCCCACCTTGCCCCAGCCCTTGCCGCCATAGATCGGATTGGCCGGGATCTGGGAGCCGTCGGGCTCGTAAGCGCAGATGTAGTGTACGTCTGAAGGCACGACGATCTCGCCCAGGCCATCGCCGTCCAGATCGCCGATGGCGGCGTTGGCGTTGAACATGCCGTAGGCATAGCCGCTGTCGTTGCTCAACTGGGGCCAGCCGGGTCGGAGCGTCCCATCGTGCTCAAAGACCCAGGTATTGACTGCGTCGTAGACTGCGCCCGTCACGACGATCTCCAGTGAACCGTCGTCGTCCAGGTCATAGACCGACAGGCCGCGCAGCTCCCGGCTGGTGGGGACCTGCGGCCAGCCGGGCTCAAAGTACCCCTGATTGTTATAGACGGAGACGTAACCGCCGCCGTGGGCGGTGACGATCTCTGGCTCTCCATCGTCGTCCACGTCGGTGACGACGATGCCCGGCCAGGTGCGGCCAACATTGTCGGCGTCCGGCTCGCTGCGGTCGTGGCCGGAAGCCACGCGCCATTCCACCACGCCCGTTTCGCCATTCAGGACGACGATGGAATAAGCCGAGGCGATCACTTCCATCGTGCCATCGTCGTCCAGGTCGGCCGCGGCGGGGGAGGAGTACCAGCCGGTCTCACACCACGAGTAGAAACAGCCGCCGTTTTGCCACTTGAGAACGGGACCCTGGATCCCTTCAGCAGGGTCGCTCGCGCTCGGAGGAAGGCCGGCTGCGGTGGGCAGATCTGGCGGGGCCAGAAGTAGGAAGAGTGCTACGCTCAGCAGGAGAGCGCGCATGTGTCTTGGCCATCCTTTCATTCCCTAGTTGGGGATCTCAACCCGCCGCAGGGGCACCCACGGGGGGACGGCTTCCACCTCCAGAAACCAAAACCACGTGTGCCACTCCACCGGTGGGTCGGTGGCATACACCGCCCGTTGATCCAGATTGCCGGCGATCAGCTCCCGCACCAGCTCGCCGGCTGCTACATCCGCACCTACCGGCTCGGGTATCGCCAGCTCGGGGTACAACCGGCGGACCTGGTCGCGGTACCACGGGTACGCCAGCAGCGGACCGCTCACCACGGCCAGATCGGGCCGCTGCCCCTCCGCATACAGGAGATACCACAGGGCGAAGGTCTGCCAATCGCCCTCGACGACGACAAGCGAGTCGGGGGCGGCTGCGTCCAGCGCCCGCTGCATCTCGCTGTCGCTCATCCCGCTGTCGCTCAGGTCAACGGCCTGCCAATGCCTGGCTAAGGAGCCAAGCGGCAAGATCAGGATGATAACCAACGCAGCGCGCCGCCAGGTGGCTCCTGACCGCTCGGCTAGGCGCAGCAGGTAGTCGGCCCCCGTGCCCCAGGCCAACGCCAGCGGCACGAGAAGCGGCGTCAGGTACACGTAGGAATCGGTGGTGGCGTATAAAAAGGCGTACAGCCCGACCAGCAGGCTCCACACCAGGAAGGCAACAGCAAGGGTTCGGTCGGCTCGACTTTCCTCTCCCTGCCACCAGTTCCAGAAGCCAACCACGGCCAGAACCAGGCCCCACCAGCCAGGCTGATCGCCGAGCAAGTAGACCCAGGTGACGAACCGGCCTGGTATTTCGTTCGGGTGCAGGCCGAAAACGTACGGCCGGTAAGGTCCGCCGCTGACGACCCACCAGAAGCGATCCCAAGTCTGGGGATCGCCCCAGTTGACTGGTGGCTGGTGCGCAGCAGCCACCGGTAGGTAGACATAAATAGATAGCCCAGCCAGGAATAGGCCTGCCGTCGGGATCAGCACCCTAGCCCGCAGGCAGCGGCGCCGCTCCGGCCACAGCAGAACCAGCATGGCCGGTGCCATAAAGATCAGCGTCAGGTGGTTGCCCAGTCCGATTCCCAGCACAAAGCCGGCCAGCCACAGCGGCACATCGCCGCCACCATGCCGATCCCCTTCACATGCAGGGCCGCTTGCGGCTGGGGACTGGCGCCACGTCAGCACGAGCCACAACAGGAGTGCCGAGAAAAGGGCCAGTAGTGCATAGACCTCGGCAATCACCGCCTGCGACCACAGAAGAGGCGAAAAAGCAAAGATTAGCCCGGTAGCTGCCGATACCGCCAGGCGATGCCGTGATCCGGCCAGCAGGATCTGGGCGTTCAGACAAGTCAGGCCCGCGGCCAGGCTGGCGCAGAGCGCAGACAGCAGGTTGACGCGGTAGGCAATCGTCCCCAACGGCAGGTGGCTGGCCAGCCAGGCCAGTAGCGTATAGGTGGGATAGCCGCTGGGATGCGGGATGCCGAGGGTGCGCGCTGCCGCGATCAGGTCGCCGCCATCGGCGCCGTTATGCTCGAGAGTGAGCCCCGGCGCCAGTGTGGCAACATACACGGCCAACGCCGCCCCGGCCACGCCAACCGCCGGCCACCAGCTTGCAGGTTTCATGCTGCCCCAATTATAACAGACCTCAGGTCTGTTGACAAGGCGCCCATAATGCGGTATAATGGAATCAGGGTAACCTCCGATTCGCCGATTCCCATCGGGATAGGCGAACGATAAGGCATGGGGAGCAATCCCCATTGCCCGCCAGTGCGCAAAGGAGGACATGATCCGGGTTCACCGGTGATGTCCGCTTTTGCGCATTTTGATTCTGGGACGCGATATTAGTCAGCTTGGGGAAGCGGGAATGATCTGCGACCCGCTCAAACTCTGCCGAATAGCGGCTATGACTTCCGGGGCACTGCCCTGGCAACTATTATGAACAAGGAGGAATGCTGATGTGGTTTCTAAGGGTTAACATGACGGATCGAACCTACAGGCTCGAAGATGTCCCCGCCGCTTACAAAAACCTGGGTGGCCGCGGGGTCACTTCGACCCTCGTCGCCGACGAGGTCCCGCCGCTGGCCCATCCTTTGGGGCCCAACAACAAGCTCGTCTTTGCCCCTGGTATCGTCACCGGCACGTCGGCTCCGACCTCGGCCCGTATCTCGGCCGGCGGCAAATCGCCGCTCACTGGCGGTATCAAGGAGTCGAATGCTGGCACTTCCTGGGCTCAGGAGTTGGCCGACATGCAGATCAAGGCGATCATCGTCGAGGGTCAGCCCAAAGAGAAGGGGAAATGGTGGGGGGTGCACCTGACCTGGGATGGCGCGGCGGGCAAGCCCAAGCTCGCGTTCTTTGATGCGACAGAGCATGCCGGCCAGGACCTATATGAGGTATTCCCCAAGCTGTACGGGCACTTTGGCGACAAGGTGTCGATCGCTGGCTGCGGCGCGGCCGGTGAGTACGGCTATGGCAACGCCGGCATCGTCTATAACGACATGGCCAAGCGCCCAAGCCGCTATTCAGGCCGTGGTGGGCTGGGCTCGGTCATGGGCAGCAAAGGACTAAAGTTCGTCGTAATAGACGGTAAGGGCGCCCCTGGCGTCGAGATTGCCGACAGGGCGCTGTTCGACCAGGGCCGCAAGAAGATGATCGACGCCCTGCGCACCCACGCCATCACCAAGCCCAAGGGTGCCCTGAACAGCTACGGTACCGCGGTCCTGATCAACATCTTGAATGAGGCCGGCGGCCTACCCACGCGCAACTTTTCCTCCGGTCGCTTCGAAGGTGCGGCCAAGATTGCTGGCGAAGCCATTTTTGAGGGCAACAAGGAGCGCCTGGGCAAGGAGCTGTACAACCATGCCTGTAGCCCCGGCTGCATTATCCAGTGCTCCAACACCTGGCACCGGCCCAACGGCAAGGAGCACACCTCGTGTATCGAGTACGAGTCCGACTGGGCGCTGGGCGCCAACTGCGGCATCGACGACCTGGATGACATTGCCGAGATGGTCCAGTTGTGCAACGCCTGGGGCCTGGACACCATCGAGACCGGCGCGACCATCGGTGTCGCCATGCAGGCCGGTGTGATCCCCTTTGGTGATGCCAAGGGTGCTATCCGTTTGATCAAGGCTGAGATGGCCAAAGGGACGCCGTTGGGCCGCATCCTGGGCGGCGGCACCGGGTTTGCCGGTCAGGCCTTTGGGTTAACCCACGTGCCGGCCGTCAAGGGCCAGGGCATGCCGGCCTACGAGCCGCGCGCCGTCAAGGGCATTGGCATCACCTATGCCACCAGCACCATGGGCGCCGATCACACCGCGGGCTATACCATCGCCCCCGAGATCCTGGGTGTCTCCGGCAAGCAGGACCCCTTATCCCCCGAAGGCAAGGCAGCCCTGAGCCGCGCTTTTCAGTCGGCCACCGCTTTCATCGACTCGTCAGGTCACTGCCTGTTCATCGCCTTTGCCATCCTCGACATCGCCAGCGGCTACGACGGCATGGTCGAAGAGTGCAACGGTGTCTTGGGTACCGCCTGGAAGTCGGAAGACGCGGCCAAGATAGGCGCCGAGATCCTAAAGAGGGAGCGGGCCTTTAACGAGGCAGCCGGTATCGGCAAGGCGGCCGACCGCGTCCCGGAGTTTATGAAGTACGAGCCCCTGCCACCGCATAACCAGGTGTTCGACGTGCCCGACAGCGCGTTGGACTCGGTGTACGGCGAGCTGTAGACTGTGCATTGATGCGGGCAGGACGCCTGGCGTCCTGCCCGCATCCTTTAGGCCAAGAAGATGCCCCAAGTAACGACAGACGACCAGGGCCGGCTGATTCTGCCCGAGGCGTTCCTCCAGCGCCGGCACATGTCACCCCAGGCGGAATACTGGCTGAACGAGCGCGACGGCGACCTGCTACTCCACCCCCGCATCCCGGATGCTCGCAAGCTGTATGTCGAGGCCACTACCGGCTGTAACCTCCACTGCCGGACCTGCATCCGCAACGTGTGGGGTGATCCCGAGGCCCAGATGTCGATGGTCACCTTTCAGCGGCTGGTCGACAGCCTGGACGGTCTGCCCGACCTGAGCCGCGTCATCCTGACCGGTTTCGGCGAGCCGTTGCTACATCCCCACATCCTGGACATGATCGAGATGGTCCGCCGCCGAGACCTGGCTGTGACCGTCGGCTCCAACGGCCTGATGCTCACTGCCGAAATGGCGCGCGACCTGGTCAGGCTGGGTGTAGACCGTCTGGTTATATCGGTCGATGGCGTCAAGCCCGAGACCTACGCCGACGTGCGTGGCGCCATGTTGTCTCAAGTCCTGGCCAACATCCGCGCTCTGAACGAGGCCAAAAGCCAGCTCGGCTCGCTGGTGCCCGCTCTGGGGATCGAGTTCGTCGTTCTCAAGAGTAACCTGGCCGAGCTGGCCGAGCTCACCGGGCTGGCTTCGCGGCTCAACGCCGCGCGCGTTCTGGTCAGCAACGTCCTACCCTACACCGAAGAGATGCGTGACCAGATCCTATACGGCTACGAGCCGCGCCCACCTTTCAAGTCAGGTGGTTGGCCGGTCAAGGCCGATGCCTGGGTGATGTGGGGCACCCTAGAGCTGCCTAACATGCATTGGGGCGCCGAGCGGCGCTGTCGATTTGTCCAAGACCGGGCGATTGTGGTAGGATGGGATGGCGGCGTGTCGCCTTGCTATGCCCTGTCGCACAATTACAGCTACTTTGCCGTGGACGGCAAGAGCAAGCAAGTGAGCCGCTACGTCTTGGGCAACGTGAATGAACATCCGCTGGCAGAGATCTGGACCAGTGAAGAGTGTGTGCTGTTTCGCAGCGAGGTGCGTGCCTTTCGCTTCCCATCGTGTCCTGACTGTGATCTGCGCGAGAGCTGCGACTTGAGAGAGCGAAACGAAGGCTGCTGGGGCTGGAATCCATCCTGCGCCGACTGCTTGTGGGCCCAGGACATCGTTCGTTGCCCATAAAGCCCAGGGGATGGCATCGTGCGTGTGCTTGTCAAGCTGTTTGCTACCCTGGGCCGCCACTTTGCCGGGATGATGCCGGGGACACCTGTACAGGTCGAGGTCCCGGAGGGGGCAACGCTGGCCGACCTGGCAGACCAGCTCCAAGTGCCCCAGGAAGAGGTCAAAATGGTATTTGTCAACGGGCGAATCCAGCCTCTGGCTTACGAGCTGCGGCCTGGTGATGAGGTGGGGATCTTCCCACCAGTTGGAGGAGGGTGATATGTCTGACATGACGCTTGACGTGTGGCTGTACGGCAACCTGGCGCGCTACGGGGGTGATGCAGCCCGGAGCAGCTTTGCCAACGTCCAGGCTTGCTTGCCTGAAGGCAGCACCATGGCGGACCTGTTATCCTATCTGAGAATGCCAACTGAGGAGCGCGGTATCACCTTTGTCAACGGCGAGCTGAGCGCCATGCCCGGCCTGCAGCCCGACATGGGACACACCTTGCACAGTGGGGATCGGGTGGCCTTCTTTCACCTGAAGAGCATGTGGCCTTTCCAATACCGCCATGGCGTGCCTATGATCAGCGAAATGGCAGAGGTCATGCATGATAGTGAGGATCAGGGGTTACACCACGCCTACTCGCAGTGACGACTCCTGTTGATGTCGACATAACAGACTCCTCAAGTCTCGCTGACTTGAGAAGTTTTGTTTTGCAGGCACTTGTGGTAGAATTCAGGGCTGAACCGGAACCGGTGAGAGGGTATGATGAACCGACAGCCACAAGCAGGGTTTGTCGACAACGAGCATCTTCCGCTGGACGTGTGGGGGTTGTTGCAGGAGCCGCTGCCCGGCCATCGCTGGTTGCTGATGAGGCAGCACAAAGTCTGGCGGCCGCCGACCGACGTGTACGAGACCGACAGTAATGTGATCGTGAAGGTCGAGATCGCTGGTATGCAGGGTCAAGATTTCAGCGTTTCCTTGCATGCCCAAGTCCTGCTGATCAGTGGTGTCCGCCGCGATCCGACTGAAAAGCTTGCCTATCAGCAGCTGGAGATCCTGTGTGGCCAGTTCGCAACTGAGGTATACATCCCGTGGACCGTTGACGAAGATGCAATCAAAGCGACCTATCAAGACGGATTCCTGAGCGTGCTGTTGCCCAAGGCGGTGCCGCGCCGTGTGCCGGTCGTCCAGACGGCTGACAGTCAGGCGTAGAAGAGATCAAGATGATCGACCCCGAGTTCGGAGCGATCCAGGCCATGAATAGTGCCCGGAACGGCGAAGAGCCAATCCAGGTTCCTCAAACCCTGGCAATCTTGCCACTCCGGGGCGTGGTGGTCT
>Ga0209254_10001163_pt1 | contig 23232 bp, 25 predicted proteins | sample FrelakmetDIP11DI_FD_187148 | JGI IMG/M metagenome (GOLD analysis project Ga0209254, IMG submission 187148) | Freshwater lake sediment microbial communities from the University of Notre Dame, USA, for methane emissions studies - DIP11 DI (SPAdes)... | ecosystem: Environmental > Aquatic >...
CTAGTATTGGCCTGCGCGGCCCATGCCGTTGCGGGCGCCTCACCCGGAACGCTGGGCGTCTCCAAGGGACGCGTCATGAAGGTACTGAATGTTCACGAACGCGAGCTGCAAGCGGGGCCGGATCGAGTCGGAGACCTTGTCGACTCTCTGGCATCTCGAGACGATGCGCTCTGGCCGAGGCACGCGTGGCCCCGGATGGAGTTCGACCGCCCGATTAGCGTCGGCGCACGCGGCGGACACGGTCCGATCAGGTATTTCGTAGAGGCGTACGTACCCGGGCAGTCCATCAAGTTCAGGTTCACCGGGCCGATGGGGTTCGATGGCTTTCACGGCTACGAACGGATGAAGACGATCGCCGACACGGTCGTGCTCCGCCACACGCTGGAGATGACGACTCACGGTCTCGCCGTGCTGTCCTGGCCCGTGGTCTATCAGCCCATGCATGACGCGCTGATCGAAGACTCCCTCGCTACTGCCGAAGCATCACTGGGACAAGCGCCTCGAATCCAACCCTGGTCGTTGTGGGTGCGTGTTCTTCGCTGGGTCGTGTCACGCGGCAAAGCGCGCGCACAGGTGACGCCCAACCAGCGCTTGCAGGGGACGCCCGCAAGCGGCGCCCCTGAAGCGCGGCGTTCTGCTTACGACGAAGCGGCGATGAGCACCGACTGTCGGCCCAACACGGCTGCGCGACGAGGAGACGCATGAGCGAGCACGGTTGGCGCGAGTTTCTGACGGCCGAAGGTCTGAATGACTGGGCCGTGTTGCACGGCGGCGCGACGGCCGTCTTTCGCGTCCAATCGCTTGGCGAGGCGGCACGCATGGCCGATTCAATCGCGAACGCGCCTGGGATTTCGGACGCGGGTGTGCTGCTGACTCTCGCTGATGAGCGCGTCACCATCCGGTTGACGCGTGACCTCTGGGCTCTCGAATCCAGCCACGTTGAGCTGGCTCGCGCGATTTCGGCCACCGCGCGCGAACATGGCGCCGTCCCTGATCGTGCGGCCATTCAGGAAGTGCAGCTGGCCATCGCAGCCAAGCCTGCCGCAGTTAACGTTGGCTTTTGGCGCGCGGTACTCGGCTATGTCCCGATGGCGGACGACAACGCAGTCGACCCTCTTGGGCACGGATCAACGGTGTGGATGCAGGAACTCGGCGAGGGAAAGTCGTTGCGGCACGCTATGCATGTCGATGTTTCGGTCCCCCGTGAGCTTGTCGAGGCGCGACTGAACGCAGCCATTGCTGCTGGCGGGCGCATCGTCGACGAGTCGCACGCCCCGTCGCACTGGACGCTCTCCGACCAAGCCGGTAACCGCGTATGCATCTGTGCTTGGCCCGACGGGTCGACCGAGGATCGCTAGCTAAGTGCTTTGCGCAGAATGTTCCCCAGAGCAACCGGTTGCAGCATACGGCCCGCTGCGCGGCCCGCCGCTGAAGCGGCAGTCGTCCGACGCACAACCGCGCGCTGCAGCGTATGCGCCGCAGTCGGCGCGCCGCTGAGCTTTCTCGTCAGAGCGCTCCTCCCGCCCCCATGTCCTCGACAAAAGCTCATGCGCTAAGAGTGGTAGTCGGGACTGCCGCAATTGCCGCACCAATTCTTCACTCCTTCACCGACGCGATGGAGTGGTATCAGGGCGGGTTCTCAACCGCCCAGCTCTGGCTGAACTATGTTGCCTTCCTGCCGATGCCCTGGCTTCTGCTGGGCATTTGTGCGGTCCGGGCCGAGGCGCTCGGCGCTTGTGCGTTGGTCGGCGCGGTCCTGTATGGTTTCGCGTTCACCTACTTCGCACACACCACACTGTATGCGCTGGCTGTCGGTGCGCCGAACTACGAATCGCTCTGGCAGAAACTCGGGCCGACCTACACCGCGCACGGCGCCCTCATGGTCATCGGCGGACTTCTCTTCGCGGGTGCGGCGCTCAGATCGAAGAGCCTGCCCGCGATTGCCGTCTGGCTCTTCAGTGGCGGCCTGCTCGTTAACCTCGTGCTGGCTCTGGCGCCCGCACCGGACATCATGCAGACGGTCGGCACCGCCATTCGAAATGCCGGGCTGGTGGGTATGGGCTACGCGTTGCTGCGTGGAAACCGCGAGAGTTCGCTATAGCCAGTGGTTCAGGCGGGTCTGCTCGCAGGATCGTCCGCATGCGGCACCGTCATGAGAGAAGAGAGGCGAAGGCACTCGAGAGTTCTACTCCCACGGCGCGCAGGCATGCCGCCCAGACCGAGCAAGGGCTCCCTCGAGCCCGGCAAGCTGGCCGGCATGGTCGTCCTCTCCGATAATCCGCGAACCGAAGCGTTCGCAGCATTGCAGTCCGTGGCCGTGCCGGATCTCGAGTCAAGGAGCAAGGAGTCAAAGAGGATGAATGCCTTTCGCACTTTCCTGGTGGCTGTGTTCCTCGTCATTGCAGGGTACACGCTCGTGGTCGTCGCCAATCATGGGCTGAATCTGCTTCCGGTCTTCTTTGGTGACATGACCAGGATGCAGTGGGCGGGGCAGTTCAATCTGGATTTCATGTGCATGCTGTTGCTCGCTGGGCTCTGGGTCAGTTGGCGCCACCGGTTTTCAGCAGCGGGTGTGGCTCTTGGCTTGGCCGCGGTGTTCGGAGGCGCGCTGTTCCTGAGCGCCTATCTGCTCATCGAGAGCTTTCGCACGCGCGGTGATGTACGAAAGCTCCTGCTGGGTGTCGGGCGCGTCACCTGAGGAACGAAGCCGCGTGCGAGCCGCCGCCTGACGAGGGCTTCAAAGGGAGCGCCGAACAGCGAGCGAGGCGATGCTGTTCGGTTCTCGTCGCAGCTCCCGCGCCGGCGCGCGGCCGCACCCGGCGTCTTGCCTCACAAGCCACTCTTCCCCCAGAGGCCATTCGATGCCCAGGAACCCCGAGCCCGAAATGCAGCAGGGTCTTGTCGTCTTCGCCAGGAACAAGAAGCGCGTCTCGGCCTTCTATTCACAAGCCCTGAAGCTGCGCGTCGTAGAGTCCTCGCGGTCTCACGATCTGCTGCGAGGCCAAGGCTACGAGGTGGTCGTTCATGCCATCCCGAGGAAGTACGCCGCGGCAACCAAAGTCGCTCGCCCTCCCCTGCCAAGGGAAGACACACCGTTCAAGCCGACCTTCATCGTGGCCAGTCTGGATGCGGTACGCCAGGTGGCCGCGGCGACGGGCGGCTGTCTCAAGCCAGCAGAGGCGGCATGGAACTTCCGTGGCTGCACCATCCTCGATGGGTGGGACCCCGAAGGCAACATCATTCAGTTCAAGCAACGCGACGCCTGACGTCTCGTCTACAGGTTCCTCCCGCAAGAAGGCGAAACGACCATGCAGATTTCGTACGTCAACGTCTTCGTCGGAGATCTGGCCCGGGCCACCGAATTCTATCGGGACAAGCTGGGACTCCGTCTCGAGTTCTCCGCAAAGGAGCATGGCTACGCGTCCTTCTCGGCGGGGAGCGTTCGCCTCGGTGTGGTGTCGACGGGACCGGATCAAGCTCAACTCGTTGGTCGGCATACGGGCGTTGGTTTCGACGTGGCCGATCTCGAGGCGGAGCACGCGCGCCCGGGGTCAGTCGCCGATCGCGCGCGTAGGTAATCGCAAGCCGACGGTTTATCCTTGCGCCCGGCCGAGGGTCGGCCGCCCTGAGGATCCCGCAGGTTGACGACGTCCACGCCCCGCGGCCGGCCCGGCCAGACCGGCGATCGCGATGATCGGTTCTCCCGCGCCGACCTCGAGCGCGGGCCCAAGACGGTCCTCAGCCAGGGTCGCTGGGCGAACGCTGTGCTCTATCGCTTCGAGCACGGCGGCACCACGTGGGTCGTCAAGGACTTCCGGCCGCGCGGTTTCCTTGCGCGCAATCTCATCGGTCGCTTCCTCGTCGGCCGCGAGTTCGGCGCACTGAGCCGGCTGGACGGCATTCCGGCCACACCGCAGGGCGCGTTCCGCATCGACGAGTACGCACTCGCCTATCGTTTCGTTCCGGGGCGCAGCCTGCGCGGCACGAGCGACGTGGTGTTCGGCCCGGACTTCTTCCCGGCCCTCGAGCGTGGTCTGCGCGAGATGCACGCGCGAGCCCGGCTCGCGCACTTCGACCTGCGCAACGCCAAGAACATGCTGATCACGGAATCCGGCGAGCCGATGTTGCTCGACTTCCAGTCCGCCGTCGGCACCGGATGGATGCCGGACCTGCTGCGACGCTTCGCCGAGCGCGTCGACCTCGCCGCGATCTACAAGCACTGGAAGAAGCGCAGCCCCGAGACCATGGGCACCGATCGCATCGAAGCGCTGGCGCGGATGAACCGCATCCGCCCGCTGTGGGCGCTGCGCGGGTATATTGGCTCGACCCGCCCAGACAAGCGCAAGAAAGAACGCAGTCGCTGAACCGTCACTGCCCGCCGGCCCGGAGGACCCCGCCTTGCTAGACGCCATCCACAAGCTCTTCAACAACACGACGCTGCGCAAGGTACTGGTGAAGAGCCGCGTCCTGCTCGGCGTGGTCGCAGTGGCGCTGATCATATGGAAGCTGGACCCGCGCTGGCTGCTGCCGGGGTTCCTGGTCTCGATGTTCGGTGAGGCGATCCAGCTGTGGTGCTTCGCCTCGCTCGACAAGGGACGCACGCTCGCTTTCAACGGACCGTACGCGATGGTGCGCAACCCGATGTACCTGGGTCGCTACTTCATCCTGCTGGGCGGCCTGATGCTGCTCGGGAACTGGTGGCTGCTGCTCGCGTTCACCATCGTCTATTACTTCTACATGGTGAACCGCGTGAAGCGCGAGGAAGAGTACCTGCGCGGGCCGCTCGGTGCGCCTTACGAGGACTACCTGCGCACGGTGAATCGCTTCCTGCCCGGCTCGCCGAAGCCCGGCAGCCGCCTCGCGTTCTGGGACTGGAAGCTTCTGAAGCGCAACCACGGCACGACGAACCTGATCGCGACGCTCGCGTTCTGGGGAGCCGCGTGGGCCTGGGCGCGCTTCGGCCTCGGCGCCTGAGCGGACTGCGGCTCCGCCGCAGCGTCAGTGGATGCCGCCGCGGTGCGCATCCGCGCCCGGCGCGAACAGCGCGGCGCAATCCACCGCGTCGAATCGATACGCGCGACTGCAGAATTCGCAGCGCACCTCGACCTGGCCGAATTCCTCGAGCACCGAATCGACTTCCTCGCGACCGAGCGAGCGAAGCATGTTGCTGACGCGCTCGCGCGAGCAGCGGCAGCGGAAGAACACCGGCGCGGACTGGAAAATCCGCACGTCGTCCTCCGCAAACAGGCGCCGCAGCAGGTCGCGGTCGTCGAGGCTCGCGAGTTCCCCTGGCGTCACGGTATCGGCCACGAGCTGCACGCGACGCCACGCGTCCTCGATCTCGCCCTCGGCGACGCCGCCGGCACCGGACTCCGTGACGCCCGCAGGGCGCGAGGTCACCGGCAGCCGCTGCAGCAGCAACCCGCTCGCACTGTCGCCGTCGGCACGCAGCCACAGGCGGGTGGGCAGCTGCTCGGAGTGCTCGAAATAGGCCCGCAGGCAGTCGCTCATGCTCGCGCCGGTGAGCGGCACGATGCCCTGGTAGCGGTTCGCCGCCTCGCCGCTCTCGACCGTGACCGTGAGCGTGCCGTTGCCCGACAGCACGCGCAGGTCGCGCGTGTCGGGCGGGTCACGGAATCGCGCCACCGCGCGCATCGCCAGTCCATCCGTGCACTCGACCAGCATCAGGTGCATCGGCCCCTCGCCTCGCAGCTGCAGCGACATCAGGCCGTCGTACTTCAGCGTCGAGGACAGCAGCGCCGCAGCGGCGACCGCCTCGCCGAGTGCATCACGCACCTGGGGCGGGTAGTCGTGGTGCTCCATCATCGCGGCCCAGGCATGACCAAGGTGCACGAGCTGCCCGCGGAAGGGGTAACGCTCGAACACGAAGCGCCGCAGCGTATCGTCCTGCGCCATGCGCCTCAGGCGACCCGCACGGGAATGCCGAGGGTACGGATCCTTTCGGCCCACTGCGCCGGCGCGGTTGCGTGCACGGAGTTGCCGAGCGCGTCCACGGCGACCGTGACCGGCATGTCCTTCACCTCGAACTCGTAGATCGCTTCCATGCCGAGTTCGCCGAAGGCCACGACGCGCGCCGAGCGGATTGCCTTCGACACGAGATAGGCTGCGCCGCCGACGGCCATGAGATAGGCCGCCTTGTGCTTGCGGATCGCCTCGATCGCCACCGGACCGCGCTCCGACTTGCCGATCATCGCGATCAGGCCGGTCTTCTCGAGCATCATGTCCGTGAACTTGTCCATGCGCGTCGCCGTGGTGGGCCCTGCGGGACCCACGACCTCGTCACGCACCGGATCGACGGGACCCACGTAGTAGATGACGCGGTTGGTGAAATCGACGCCCGCGGGCAGGCCCTGCCCGCTCGCGTAGAGGTCCGCGATGCGCTTGTGCGCGGCGTCGCGACCCGTGAGCATCCTGCCGTTCAGCAGCAGCGTCTCGCCCGGTTTCCACGTGCCCACTTCCTCGCGCGTCAGCGTGTCGAGGTTCACGCGGCGCGAGCCGGGGCCGGCACTCCAGGTCACCTTGGGCCACGCCTCGAGCGACGGCGGCTCGAGCACCGCGGGGCCGGAGCCGTCGAGCACGAAGTGCGCGTGCCGCGTGGCGGCGCAGTTCGGGATCATCGCCACGGGCTTCGAGGCCGCGTGCGTGGCATACGTGCGGATCTTGACGTCGAGCACGGTGGTGAGGCCGCCCAGGCCCTGCGCGCCGATGCCGAGCGAGTTCACCTTCTCGTAGAGCGAGATGCGCAGCTCCTCGAGCTTGTCCGACGGCCCGCGCTCGATGAGCTCGTGCATGTCGATCGGTTCCATCAGCGCTTCCTTGGCGAGCAGCATGGCCTTCTCGGCCGTGCCGCCCACGCCGATCCCTAGCATGCCGGGCGGGCACCAGCCCGCGCCCATCGTGGGCACGGTCTTCAGCACCCAGTCCTCGAGCGAGTCGCTCGGGTTCAGCATCACGAACTTCGACTTGTTCTCCGAGCCGCCGCCCTTCGCGGCGACGGTCACCTCGACCTGGCTGCCGGGCACCAGTTCGACATGGAACACCGCCGGCGCGTTGTCCTTCGTGTTCTTCCTCGCGAAGATCGGGTCGTCCACGACCGAGGCGCGCAAACGGTTGTCGGGGTGGTCGTAGGCCCTGCGCACGCCCTCGTTCACCATCTCTGCGAGGCTGCGCCTGGCGTCCCAGCGCACGTCCATGCCGACCTTGAGGAAGATGTTGACGATGCCGGTGTCCTGGCAGATCGGCCGGTGGCCCTCGGCGCACATGCGGGAGTTGGTCAGGATCTGCGCAATCGCATCCTTCGCCGCCGGGTTCTGCTCGCGCTCGTACGCCCGGCCGAGATGCTCGATGTAGTCGACCGGGTGGTAGTAGGAGATGAACTGCAGGGCGTCGGCGACGCTCTGGATGAAATCGTCTTCACGGATCGGGCGCATGCGGCACCTCCGGCGCGCTGTGGACGGGCAGGCTCAGCCGCCGAGCTTTCGCTTCAGCAGCTCGTTCAACTGGGCGGGATTCGCCTTGCCCTGCGTGGCCTTCATCGCCTGTCCGACGAAGAACCCGAACAGCTTGTCCTTACCCGAGCGGTACTCGGCGAGCTGCTGCGGGTTCTTTGCCATCACCTCGTCGATCGCGCGCTCGATCGCCGAGGTATCGGTGATCTGTTTCAGGCCCTTCGCTTCGATGATCGTATCGGCGTCGCGGCCCTCGTTCCACATCGCCTCGAACACGTCCTTGGCGATCTTGCCGGAGATGGTGTCGTCGACGATGCGCGTGAGGAGACCCGCGAGCGCGTCGGCGCCGACGCGGCTTTCGGTCACGTCCAGACTGTCCTTGTTGAGCGCGCTGGAGAGCTCGCCCATGACCCAGTTGGCCGCGAGCTTGGGCTGCCCGCCGAGGCGCGCGACCACGGTCTCGTAGTAACCCGCCATCTCGCGACTCGCGGTGAGCACGCCGGCGTCGTACTCCGAGAGGCCGAAGTCGCGAACGAAGCGTGCGGATTTTTCATCCGGAAGTTCCGGCAGCGCGGCACGCACCGACTCGATCAGGTCGTCGCCGATTGCGAGCGGCAGCAGGTCGGGGTCGGGGAAGTAGCGGTAGTCGTTCGCCTCTTCCTTCGAGCGCATCGAGCGGGTCTCGCCGCGGTCGGAGTCGTAGAGGCGCGTCTCCTGCACCACCTTGCCGCCGCTCGCGATCACGTCGATCTGCCGCTCGATCTCGTAGTTGATCGCACGCTCGACGAAGCGGAACGAGTTCAGGTTCTTGATCTCGGCGCGCGTGCCGAACTCGGCCTGGCCCTTCGGCCGCACCGAGACGTTCGCGTCGCAGCGGAACGAGCCTTCCTGCATGTTGCCGTCGCAGATGCCGAGGTAGCGCACCAGCGTGTGGATCTTCTTCATGTACGCCACGGCTTCCTTCGCGGAGCGCAGGTCGGGCTCCGAGACGATCTCGAGCAACGGCGTGCCGGCACGGTTCAGGTCGATGCCCGACAGCCCGTGGAAGTCCTCGTGCAGCGACTTGCCGGCATCCTCCTCGAGATGCGCGCGCGTGATGCCGATGGTCTTGCGCGTGCCGTCGTCGAGCAGGATCTCGAGCGAGCCGTCCTCTACCACGGGGCGCTCGTACTGGCTGATCTGGTAGCCCTTCGGCAGATCGGGGTAGAAGTAGTTCTTGCGCGCGAATACCGAGCGGCGCGCGATCGTGGCGCCGGTAGCGAGGCCAAAGCGGACCGCCATCGTCACCGCTTCGCCGTTCAGCACCGGGAGCACGCCCGGGTAACCCAGATCGACCAGGCTGGCCTGCGTATTGGGCGCCGCGCCATAGGCGGTCGCCGCGGCGGAGAAGATCTTGCTGCGCGTGGCGAGCTGCGCGTGGATCTCGAGGCCGATGACGGTTTCCCATTCCATGATCGTGACTCGCAGGCCTTACTCGAAACCGGGCGGCACGCGGCGGTGCCAGTCGGTGAGCAGCTGGTACTGGTGCGACGCCGAGAGCAGCCGCGACTCGGAGAAATGCGGCCCCACGAGCTGCATGCCAACGGGCAGGTCCTTGCCGCCCTCCTGCACGAAGCCGCAGGGGATCGAGATCGCGGGCAGCCCGGCCAGGTTCGCGCCGATGGTGTAGATGTCGTTCAGGTACATCGTGATCGGGTCGCTGGTCTTGGAGCCGAGGCCGAAGGCGGCGGTCGGCGAGGTCGGACCCACGACCACGTCCACCTCGGCAAAGGCGCGCGCGAAGTCAGCGGCGATGAGCTGTCGCACTTTCTGCGCCTTCAGGTAGTAGGCATCGTAATAGCCCGCAGACAACACGTAGGTGCCGGTCATGATGCGGCGCTTGACCTCGTCGCCGAACCCCTCGCCGCGCGAGCGCTCGTAGAGGTCGCGCAGGTCGCGCGGCGAGTCGCAGCGATGGCCGAAACGCACGCCATCGAAGCGCGAGAGGTTCGAGGAGCACTCGGCGGGTGCCACCACGTAGTAGGTCGGCACCGAGAGCGGCAGCGCAGGCAGGCTCACCTCGCGCACGACGGCGCCATTCGCCCGCAGCGTCTCGATCGCGTCCTGCACCAGCCTGCCGACCGCCGGGTCGAGGCCCTTGTCGAAGAACTCGCGGATCACGCCGACTCGCAGGCCCTTCAGGGGCGTGGCGAGCTCGGCCGTGTAGCCCGGCACCGGGACATCCACGCAGGTGGAATCGCGCGGGTCGAAACCTGCCATGGCCGAGAGCAGCAGCGCCGCGTCCTCGGCCGAGCGCGCGAGCATGCCGGCCTGGTCGAGGCTCGACGCGAAGGCGATCATCCCGTATCGCGAGACACGGCCGTAGGTGGGCTTGAGCCCGGTAAGGTTGGTGAGCGCGGCGGGCTGGCGGATCGAGCCTCCCGTATCGGTACCGCTCGCCGCCGGCGCGAGGCAGGCCGCCACAGCCGCGGCCGAACCGCCCGAGGAGCCACCGGGAACTCTGGCCGGATCCCACGGGTTGCGGACCGGTCCGTAGTAGCTCGTCTCGTTCGACGAGCCCATCGCGAACTCGTCCATGTTGGTCTTGCCGAGCAGCACGGTGCCGGCGGCCTTCCAGCGCGCCACCACCGTCGCATCGTAGGGCGCGACGAAACCCGACAGCATCTTCGACGAGCAGGTGGTGAGGATACCGTCCGTGCAGAAGATGTCCTTATGGGCAATCGGCACCCCGGTGAGCGGGCCGGCCTCACCCCGGGCGCGGGCCGCGTCCGCCTGGCGTGCATCCTCCAGGGCGCGGTCGGCCGTCACAGTGACGAAGGCGTTCAGCTCCGGCCCCAGCCGCTCGATTCGACCGAGGAAATGCAGCGTCAGGTCCAGGCTCGAGTACCGGCCGGCCGCCAGGCCGGCCGCCAGTTCCGCGACGGTCAGGGTGTGCAGCGACATCGCCCTGGCCTCACTCAATGACCTTGGGCACGAGGTACAGGCCGGCGGCGACGCTCGGCGCGTTGTGCTGGTATTTCTCGTGCCGGTCGGTCTCCGTGACCTCGTCCGGCCGCAGCCGCTGGACCTGATCGGCGAGCGGGTGGGCCATGGGTTCCACGTCGCCCGTGTCCGCAGCCGAGAGCTGCTCGACGAAATCGATGATGCGGGAGAGGCTGTCGACGTACACCGGCATCTGCGCCTCGGTGATCTGGAGGCGGGCGAGATGCGCAATGCCCTCGACCTGGGCGCGCGTCAGGCTCATGGGGGAGGCTCATCAAACGGAAAAAATGCGGCATAAATCATACACCTCGCCTTGCTGATTGTCCCGGCAGTGGTTAAATTGCACGGCTGTCGTGCGCCTTTGCGCATCCCCCCCTTTTCTGTCTTTCGATCTCCAGATGTTCAAGAAACTCCGAGGCTACTTTTCCAACGACCTCTCGATCGATCTCGGCACCGCCAACACCCTGATCTACGTTCGCGGCAAGGGCATCGTGCTGAACGAGCCCTCGGTCGTGGCGATCCGCGAGGAACCCTCGCGCGGCGGCAAGAAGATCGAGGCGGTCGGCACCGACGCCAAGAACATGCTCGGCCGCACGCCGGGCAACATCACCGCCATCCGTCCCCTCAAGGACGGCGTGATCGCGGACTTCACGGTCACCGAGAAGATGCTGCAGCACTTCATCGAGAAAGTGCACGGCAACCGGCTGATCCGCCCGAGCCCGCGCGTGCTGGTGTGCGTGCCCTATGGCTCGACGCAGGTCGAGCGGCGCGCGATCCAGGAATCCGCCGAGGGCGCCGGCGCCCGCTGGGTGCGACTGATCGAGGAGCCCATGGCCGCGGCGGTCGGCGCCGGCATGCCGGTGCACGAGGCGCGCGGGTCGATGGTGCTCGACGTCGGCGGAGGTACCTCTGAAGTCGCGGTCATCTCGCTGAACGGCATCGTCTACGCGGCCTCGGTCCGCATCGGCGGCGACCGGTTCGACGAGGCCATCATCAACTACGTGCGCCGCAACTACGGCATCCTGATCGGCGAGGCCACGGCCGAGCGCATCAAGATCGAGATCGGCTCGGCCTACCCGGGCCAGCAGGTGCGCGAGATCTCGGTCAAGGGCCGCAACCTCTCCGAGGGCGTGCCGCGCAGCTTCACGCTCAACTCCAACGAGATCCTCGAGGCGCTGCAGGAGCCCCTGCAGGGCATCGTCGGCGCGGTGAAGGCCGCACTCGAGCAGACGCCTCCCGAGCTCGGCTCGGACGTGGCCGAGCGCGGCATCGTGCTCACGGGCGGCGGCGCGCTGCTGCGGGACATCGACAAGCTCCTGATGGAGGAGACCGGTCTGCCGGTGGTGGTGGCCGAGGATCCGCTCACGTGCGTGGCGCGTGGTGGCGGCAAGATGCTTGAGCTGATCGACGAGCACGGCCCGGGCCTGTTCGGGCTCGACTGACCGCGGGCGCGCCCCCCGCTCCGCCGTGGTCGAACTGAGCCACGATTCGCGCCCGATCATCGGGCGCGACCGTCCACTGGGGGCAGCGTTCCTGGCCCTTGGCGTGGCCTCGATCGCGCTGATGGTCGCGGATCATCGCTACGGCCACCTCGAGCAGGTCCGCTCCTCGCTCGCCGCGGTCGCCTACCCGCTGCAGCGGGCCGTGGACTTCCCGTTCCGGGTCTGGGACCGGCTCACGAGTTCGTTCGCCGATCGCAGCCGCCTGCGGGCGGACAACCTCGAGCTGACCGCGCGCCTCAGGCTCGCGAACCTGCAGCTGCAGCGCTTCGCCGCACTGGAGGACGAGAACCGTCGCCTGCGCGACATGCGCGAGAATTCCGCGGGCATCGCCGAGCGAGTGCTGGTGGGTTCGATCCTGAACGTCGCGCTCGACCCGTTCCGTCATCGCGTGCTGGTCGACAAGGGGTCCACGGACGGGGTGTTCAAGGGCCAGACCGTGCTCGACGCCGACGGCATCTTCGGGCAGGTATCGCAGGTACATACGCACAGCGCGGAGGTGATCCTGATCAGCGACGCGGAGCATGCGATCCCGGTGCAGTCGAACCGCAGCGGGCTGCGCACCATCGCCGTCGGCACCGGCGACCCCAATCTGCTTTCCCTGCCCTTCGTCACGGTCGAGTCCGATCTCAAGCCGGGTGACCTGCTGATCACGACGGGCATGGGTGGCAAGTTCCCGCGCGGCTACCCGGTCGCCGAGGTGACCCGGGTCGAGCGCGACCCCGCGGCAACCTTCGCCGTGGTGGACGCTCGACCAACGGCGCTTCTCGACCGCGACCGCGAGGTGTTGCTGGTGTGGTTCGAGGCACCGGTGCAGGACACGCCCGCTGACGGCGAGACCGCGCCCGCATCAACCCCTCCCGAGCAGGGCGCGGCTGCCGGCCAGGATGCGGCGTCCGCCGCAGCACCTGCTGCGCCGCCTGCTGCGGCTGCGCCTGCCTCGACGCCCGCGTCCGATACCCCGCCAGCCGCGGGAGAAACCCCGTGAGAAGCAGCGATTTCTCGCGTCGGCTGCTCTACTGGATCACCGTGGCCCTGGGCCTCGTCCTGGCGATCGTGCCGCTGCCGGACTGGCTCGCGCCACTGCGTCCCGACATCGCGCTGCTCGCGGTGATCTACTGGATCCTCACCAGTCCGCGCACAGCGGGCCTTGGCTACGCGTGGCTCGCGGGACTGTTTCTCGACGTGCTGCGCGGGATGACTCTCGGGCAGCACGCGCTTGGCTTCGTACTGGTCGCGTTCCTCGCGCATCGATTGCAGCTGCGCATGCGGATGTTCCCGATCCTGCACCAGGCGGGAACGGTGATGGGACTGCTCGCGATCTATCACTTCGTGATCTTCTGGACCGACGGCCTCACCGGCCACGGCTACACCGGCGCGGACCGTTGGTTGCCGGTGCTGTCGGGTGGCCTGCTGTGGCCTCTGATCGTGGCGGCTGGCGATACGCTCGCCCGCCGCAACCGCTGACGGGCGGCGCGGGAGGCGTTCGTGGCGGGATCGACACGGCTCAAGGACCACTGGGCGGAGCAGCGGCTCTTCGCGCGTCGCATCCTTGCCGCGGTCGTCGTGATCCTGCTGCTGGTGACGGCGCTGCTGGCGAGGCTCTACTACCTGCAGGTGGTGAAGCACGAGCACTTCAGCGAACTCTCGACGGGTAACCGCATCCGCATCGACCCGCTGCCGCCGAGCCGTGGCCTGATCCTCGACCGCAACGGCGAACCGCTCGCGCTCAACCGCCCCGCCTACCAGCTCGAACTGATCCGCGAGCAGACCCCGGACGTCGAGGACACGCTGGCGCGCCTGGTGGAGATCGACCTGCTCGCCGAGGAGGATCTCGAGCGGACGCGCCGCGCGATCAAGGCTCGCCGCAGCTTCGACGCCGTGCCGGTCAGGCTGCAGCTCAACGAGGAGGAACTCGCACGCTTCGCAGTCAATCGGCCGGACTTCCCGGGCGTCGAGGTTCGACCGCGGCTGACGCGCTTCTACCCCAAAGGGGGCACCGGCGTGCACGCGATCGGATACGTGGCCGCGATCAGTGAGGCGGACCAGGAGAACATCGACGTCGCCAACTACGCAGGCACTACGCTGATCGGCAAGCTGGGCGTCGAGCGCGCCTTCGAGGGTGATCTGCACGGCACGACGGGTTACCAGCAGTTGCTCGTGAACGCGCAGGGCCGACGCGTGGAGCGCGTTGGAATCGCCACGCCGCAGCTGCAGCGCAAGGAGCCGGTCGCCGGCAGCGACCTCTATCTCGCCGTTGACGCGCGCCTGCAGCAGGTCGCCGAGGAAGCGCTCGCCGGGCAGCGGGCCGCGCTCGTGGCCATCGATCCGCGCAACGGCGACGTACTCGCCTTCGTGAGCACGCCGACCTTCGACCCGAACGGCTTCGCACGCGGGCTCACGTATGCCGAGTACGCCGCGCTGTCGACCGACATCGACGTGCCGCTCTACGATCGAGCGCTGCGCGGCGTCTATCCGCCCGGGTCGACGATCAAGCCGCTGGTGGCGCTCGGCGCGCTGCAGCTCGGTCTCAAGACGCCCGAGGAGCGCCGCCTGTGCCGCGGTGCCTTCCAGCTGCCGGGCTCCAGCCACCGCTATCGCGACTGGAAGAAGGGTGGTCACGGCAGCGTGGACATGCACACGGCGATCGCCGTGTCCTGCGACGTGTACTTCTATGCCGTCTCGGCCGAGATGGGCGTCGACCGGATGCACGACTTCCTCACGCAGTTCGGCCTCGGAGACAAGGTCGGCCTGGACATCGCGGGCGAGCGCACCGGCCTCGTGCCCTCGACAGCCTGGAAGAAGAAGGCCTTCAAGAAGCCTGAGCTGCAGACGTGGTTCCCCGGCGAGACGGTGATCGCAGGCATCGGCCAGGGCTACATGCTGACTACGCCACTGCAGCTCGCGCACGCTGCCGCAACCGTCGCGATGCGCGGCCAGCGATTCGCACCGCGGCTGGTGCGCGCCGTGCGAGACGGAGAGACGGGCGAGGTGCGGGAGGTCCCGCCGAGGGAGCTGCCGCCGGTGCAGGTATCCGATCCATCGTACTGGGACGTCGTCATCGGCGGCATGGTCGGTGTGATGAACGACCCGTGGGGCACGGCACGCCGCAGCCAGCTCGGCGCGCCTTACAAGATCGCGGGCAAGACGGGCACGGCGCAGGTCTTCAGCGTCGGGCAGAACGAGCGCTACCAGGAGAAGGATGTCGCCGAGCGCCTGCGCGACCACGCGTTGTTCATCGCGTTCGCACCGGCGGACGATCCGACGATCGCAGTGGCGGTGGTGGTCGAGAACGGTCGCAGCGGCAGCGGCACGGCCGCACCGATCGCGCGCAAGGTACTGGATGCACACCTGCTGCCGCCGGAAGTGCAGCAGGCCCTGGCTGAGAAAGCGGCGGCCGAGGCGGCACCGGCCGCGGGGAGCGAGGAATGAGGGACGAGATCCAGGGGCCGGGATATTCGAGCCGGGCGCAGCGCACGTTCACTCTTTCCGGACGCCTGCTCGGCGCACTGCACCTCGACGGCCCGCTGCTGCTCGCGGTTCTTGCAGTCTGCGCGGCCGGACTCGTGGTGCTGTTCAGTGCCGCGGGCGAGGACGTGGGCGTGTTCCTCCGGCAGGCCGCCCGCGTCGGGCTCGGGCTCGGCGTGATGGTCCTCACCGCGCAGATCCCGCCCCGGGTCTGGAGGGCACTGGCGCCCTGGCTGTACGCGCTCGGAGTGCTGCTGCTGGTGGCAGTGGCAATCGCCGGTGACATTGCCATGGGCGCGCAGCGCTGGCTGGACCTGGGCGTCATCCGCTTCCAGCCGTCGGAGATCATGAAGATCGCGGTGCCGCTCGCCTGCGCCTGGTTCCTTCACGACCGGCCTTTGCCGCCGAGCCTCGGCACGCTGATCGTGCTCGCGGCGGCAATCCTGGTGCCCGTGCTGCTTATCGCGGAGCAGCCGGACCTCGGAACGGCGCTGCTGGTCGCTGCCGGCGGCGGGCTCGTGGTGCTGCTCGCCGGCCTGCAGCTGCGCTACATACTCGGGATCGGTGCGCTGATCGGGGGCGCCATTCCGGTCGCCTGGCATTTCATGCACGACTACCAGCGCCAGCGCGTGCTCACGTTCCTCAATCCCCAGGAGGACCCGCTCGGCGCGGGCTATCACACGATCCAGTCACAGATCGCCATCGGCTCGGGTGGCGTCTTCGGCAAGGGCTACATGAACGGCAGCCAGGCGCAGCTCGAATTCCTGCCGGAGCGCTCCACCGACTTCATCTTTGCGGTGATCGGTGAGGAGTGGGGACTGGTCGGGCTCGCGGTGCTGTTGCTGCTCTACCTGTTGGTAATGGCGCGAGGGCTCTACATCGCCGTACAGGCCCAGGACACCTTCACGCGCCTGACCGCGGGCGCACTCACGCTGATCTTCGGCGTGTATGTGTTCGTCAACGCGGGCATGGTCGCCGGGCTGCTGCCCGTGGTCGGCGTGCCGTTGCCGCTCGTGAGCTACGGCGGCACATCGATGGTGACCCTCATGGCGGGCTTCGGTATCCTCATGTCCATCCACTCGCGTCGCAAGCTCGTCGCGACGTGATCCACCTGCTGCAACGGATGCGCCGCATGCCGAGAAGCCTGCCGCCGGCCCTGTGGGCCGCCCTCGCCGTTTCATCGCCCGTGCAGGCGCTCGATGCGCAGCGCGGGGACGTGCGCGCATTCGTGGGCGAGATGGTCGCGGAGCATGGATTCGAGGCGGACGAACTCGAGCGAGTGCTCGCGCAGGCGCAATCGCAGCCGTCCATCGTCAATCTGATCTCCAGACCCGCGGAAAAGTCCCGGCCCTGGCACGAGTACCGGGCGATGTTTCTCACGGGACGGCGCATCGGCCGCGGCGTCGAGTTGGCGGACGTGCACGCCGAGGCGCTGGCACGCGCCGAGACGCGCGGCGTGCCGGCGTCGGTGCTGCTCGCCATCACGGGCGTGGAGACCTTCTACGGCGAGATCGTCGGCAGGCACCGCGTGGTCGACGCGCTCGCGACACTTGCCTTCGACTACCCGCCGCGAGGCCCGTTCTTCCGCGATCAGCTCGAGCAGTTCCTGCTGATGACACGAGAGGAATCGCTCGACCCGCTCGATGCGAGGGGCTCCTATGCCGGTGCGATGGGCATCCCGCAGTTCATGCCCTCGAGCGTCCGCGCCTACGCCGTGGACGGCGACGGCGACGGCCGGCGCGATCTCTGGGCGAGCTGGAGCGACGTGTTCGCGAGCATCGCGAACTACCTGGTGCTTCACGGCTGGCGCAGCGGCGAGCCGGTGATGGCGCCCGCGGACGTGGCAGACGCCGATCTCGCGGGACTCGAGTTCGGCAAGGTCGCGCTCACCGAGACCGTGGGATCGCTGCGCGAGCGCGGCGTGAGCTTCGAGACCTCGCTGCCGGCCGATGCGCCTGCCGTCCTGCTATCGCTCACCGGCCGCAGCGGTCCGGAGTTCCGCGTCGGCTTCACCAACTTCTACGCAATCACACGCTACAACCGCAGCCAGATGTATGCGAGCGCGGTCTCCGACCTCGCCGACGCGATCGCCGCGGCGACCGCGGTCAAGCCTTCCAAGCCCTATGCGACCGTCGCCACCGCGCCGGTCGAACCGGTACCCTGAGCGCGTCATCCGACGCTGCGCGCGGCCGGGACGACTCGACCCATCATCACAGCCATTGAAGTAACGTCACGACATGAGACGATCGATCGCAAGCCTTGCCATCCTGCTCGCCACGCTGGCACTCGCAGCCTGCTCGAAGGAATCCGCGACACCATCCACCGCGGCGCCAGCCGACCAGGCGACCGCCGACGCCGCGGCGCCGGCCACTCCGGAGGTCGTCACGCAGATTCCCGAACCGCCGGTGATCAGCGCCCGCAGCCACATCGTCATGGACCACGACAGCGGCCGCGTCCTGGCAGCCGTCGATCCCGACTCCCGTCAGGAACCGGCCAGCATCACGAAGCTGATGACCGCCTTCGGCGTGTTCCGCGCGCTCAAGGAAGGCCGCATCAAGACCACCGACATGGTCACGATCAGCGAGAACGCCTGGAAGCAGGAAGGCTCGCGGATGTTCATCGAGGTCGGCAAGCAGGTCTCCGTTGAGAACCTGATCCTTGGGATGATCGTGCAGTCGGGCAACGACGCGACGGTCGCACTCGCCGAGCACGTCGGCGGCACCGAGGCCACGTTCGTGCAGATGATGAACACCTATGCGAAGCAGCTCGGCATGACGGGTTCGCACTTCACGAACTCCGCGGGCATGCCCGACCCGGAGCACTACATGACGGCCCGCGACATCGCGGTACTCTCGAGCGCGATGATCCACGAGTTCCCGGAGTACTACCGCTGGTACGCGCAGCGCGAGTTCACCTGGAACGGCATCACGCAGCAGAACCGCAACGGCCTGCTGTGGCGCGACCCGACCGTGGACGGCGTCAAGACGGGCCACACCGAGACCGCCGGCTACTGCCTCGTGGCCTCCGCCAAGCGGGACGGCATGCGACTCGTTTCGGTGGTACTGGGCACGGACTCGATGCGTGCACGCGAGGAGGCCAACGCCGCGCTGCTGAACTACGGTTTCAACTTCTATGAGACCAAGCGCCTGTATGCCGCGGGCGAGCCGCTCACCACGGCGCGCGTGTGGAAGGGCGCGACCGACCAGGTCGGTCTCGCGCTGAAGCGCGACCTGTACATCACGGGTCAGCGCGGCCAGATGGGCAGCGTCAAAGCGGAATTCGACCTGCCGGGGCGGCTCGTTGCACCGCTTTCCGCGGACACGTCGATCGGCAAGGCGGGCATCGTCGTCAACGGGGCGACCATCGCCACGCACGACCTGTACCCGGCGCAGGACGTACCGCGGGGCGGCTTCCTCCGCCGCATGGTCGATACCGTTCGCCTCTGGTTCAACTGAGGTGGCGGCCCCGTACCCCACCTGCTGGCTGAACGGCGAGCTGAAGCCGCTCGCCGAGGCGAGCATCTCGCCGCTCGATCGCGGCTTCCTGTTCGCGGACGGGATCTATGAGGTGGTGCCCGTGCATCGCGGACGACCGTTCCGGCTGCGCGAGCATCTCGACCGCCTCGAGCGCAGTCTCGCGGCCATCCGCTTGACGAACCCGCATTCGCACCAGGAGTGGGCTGCCATCCTAGAGCGCGTCGCGGTGGCCGCCGGCGGCAAGGAGATGCTGCTCTACGTACAGGTCACGCGGGGCGCCGAGCACGGCCGAAACCATCTTTTCCCGACGGGCGTGGCACCCACCGTGTTCGCATTTGCGAGCCCGTTTCCCGCGCCGACTGCGCGCATTCTCGAGTCCGGCCTCGCTGCCGTGACGCTCCCGGACATCCGCTGGGCGCGCTGCGATGTGAAGTCCGTGGCCCTGCTCGCGAACGTGCTGCTTCGCCAGGAAGCTGCCGACCGCGGCGCCGACGAAGCATTGCTGGTGCGGGATGGACTGCTGCTCGAGGGCTCCTCGAGCAGCGTGTTCCTGTGCACGAACGGCGCGCTCGTCACTCCACCCGACGATCACCGCATCCTGCCGGGCACCTCGCGCGACGCGGTGATCGAGCTTGCGCGCGGCTGGCGAACGGTGGCGGTGCGCGAGATCTCGGTCGGCGAGATCGAAGGTTGCGACGAACTGTGGATCGCGTCCGCCGGCCGGGGCGTGCTCCCCGTGACCGCGGTGGACGGCCGGCCCGTCGGGGCCGGACGACCCGGCCAGCTGTGGCGGGAGATGTACGACCGCCTGCAGCGCCACCTCGACGACGTCTCCGCCATGCCGGCGCTCTAAACCATGACCGAAGGCACGCTGCTCGAGTTCCCGACCGACTTCCCCGTGAAGATCATGGGCGCGGCCAGCGACGAGTTCCGCAGTCTCGCCATCGGAATCGTGACGCGTCATTTCGGAACGCTCGATTCCTCGCGCATAGAGGAACGACCGAGCAGCGGCGGCAAGTACCTTGGCCTCACGATCACCGTTCGCGCCGAGAGCAAGGCGCAGCTCGACGCCCTCTACACCGAGCTGACTTCCTGTCGCCAGGTGCTGGTCGCGCTCTGATCCGCCGCGTCGAAACCGAGTTCAGCCAGCAGGCGGGGCGCAAGCGCGTCGGCCACGATGCCAAGGTCGGCCGGCCCGCCCAGCTCGCTCACCTGCGTCATCTCGAGGCCCGCGTAGCCGCAGGGGTTGATGCGCCTGAAAGGCTCGAGGTCCATCGCGACGTTGAGCGCGAGGCCGTGATAGGAACAACCGCGGCGGATCCGCAGGCCCACGCTCGCGACCTTGGCCGCGCCCACGTATACGCCAGGCGCGTCGCGCCGCCCGAATGCCTCGATGCGCCATTGCGCCAGGGTCGCGACAACGGCGCGCTCGATGCCCTCGACGAGCGGGCGCACGCCGAGCCGCGCGCGGGTCAGATCGAGCAGCGGATACACCACGAGCTGCCCCGGGCCGTGGTAGGTGACCTGCCCGCCGCGGTCGATCTGCACCACCGGGATGTCGCCGGGCGCAATCAGGTGCTCCGGCTTCGAGTTCATGCCCAGCGTAAACACCGGCTCGTGCTCGAGGAACCAGATCTCGTCGGGCGTGCCGGGGTCGCGACCGTCCACGAGCCGCTGCATTGCCCGCCACGTCGGTTCGTAGGCGACGCAGCCCAGCCAGCGCAGCTCGGGCGCGATCATGGTCGTCGTGCTTGTCAGCGGGTGGCGACGCCGCCTGCGCCGAGTCCCGCGTTGTTGCGCGCCAGCGCCTGTTCGGCGCGATAGCTGGAGCGCACCAGCGGTCCGGCGACGCACTCGAGGAAGCCGCGCCCGAGTGCCGCGGCGCGGTAGACCTCGAACTCCTCGGGCGTCACGAAGCGCTCGACGGCAAGGTGATTCACGGTCGGCCGCAGGTATTGCCCCAGCGTGAGGATGTCGACGCCGATCGAGCGCAGGTCGTCCATCGTCTGGAGGACCTCGACGTCGGTCTCGCCGAGGCCGAGCATCAGGCTCGTCTTTGCAAGCACCCCGGGGCGATGGCGCTTGGCGTGCGCGAGCACCGCGAGTGTCTGGTCGTAGGAGGCGCGCGGGTCGCGTACCGGATGCGTGAGGCGGCGCACCGTTTCGACGTTCTGCGCGAACACCTCGAGGCCGCTGTCCACCACGGTCTCGACGTCCTCGAGCACCCCCTGGAAGTCGGGGGTGAGCGCCTCGACCGCGGTCTGCGGGCAGCGTTGCTTGATGGCACGGACACAGGCCGCGAAGTGCGCGGCGCCGCCATCGTCGAGGTCGTCGCGATTGACGGACGTGAGCACCACGTAGCTCAACCCCATGAGCTCGACGGTGCGCGCGGCATTGACCGGCTCATCGACGTCGAGCCAGCCCCGCGGGTTGCCGGTGTCCACCGCGCAGAAGCGGCAGGCGCGCGTGCACACCTCTCCCATCAGCATCAGCGTCGCGGTGCCAGCGTTCCAGCACTCGCCGATGTTCGGGCACTTCGCTTCCTCGCAGACAGTGGCGAGGCGATGATCGCGCACCGTGTGCCGCACGGCGTCGAAGCGTGGCCCGGCGGGCATCGGCGCACGCAGCCACGACGGCTTGCGGCCCGCGGGCAGCGGCGCGGCCACGGCCGTCGCCTTGATGCCGTCCTTGATCGCCGTGGTGCCCTGCGGCGTCACGTACTTCTGGCCGCTGCGCGCGGCGCTCGGGACGACGGGAATGCCTTTGAAGTCGGTCATGGCTCGGATGTCCGGGGGCGGTGGATTGTACCCGGTCGCGGCGCGGGGCTGGCTGCGCGCCGTCCGCCTGCCTCAATGCCCGCCTTGCACCAGCAGACCCTCCTCGCGCAGCGCCTCCGCCAGCCCCTCCTCGATCTCCTCCGCCTGCGCCCGCGTCAGTCCCTGCAGGTGCAGCACCGGCCCGGCGAGTACTTCGAGCCCGCGCTTGAGCACACTGCCCGCCGCGCGGATGCCCGCCTTGTGCTGGTCGAAGCGCTCGGCCGGCGTGTAGTCCGTTGCCCCGACGTACACGCCATACGGCCCGCGCGGGCTGTCTTCGTAGTCGAGCAGCACGAGATAGATGTTGGACCGACCTCGCCCCCGCCGCGTGAACCGCGCCGCGACGTCGTAGACGAGCGACAGCCACTCGACATAGCGCATCGGCAACCAGGCAGGCACCGACTCTGGTGCCGCCCGCCACAACAGGCCCAGCAGCCTTTCGATGTTCATCGGCGGCTCATGTCGCATCCACAGCTCGTGGATGCAGTGCGCTCCGGCGACCCCGTCCCTCTCCAGGAGCGCCGCCTCGAGCCGCGCCAGCAGTTCCTCCCGTCCCAGCGCGCGGAGCGGGCGGCGCCCGGGCGTGGCGGCTGCCTTCCTCACGACGCCCGACCCGCCGTCACGTCGACCACCGCTCCGGCCGCGTCCAGCTCACCCGCAAGCTCGATCGGCTGGCAGCACACCTGGCAGTCTTCCACGTAGCTGAATGCGCCCGCCGAAACGTCCACCACCGTGTCGAATCGCTCCCCGCAATACGGGCACTGCACCGTCACGATCTCGGTCGGGCGCAGCGCGTCCTCGCAGCCCGGTTCGAACACCGGCTCGAGGCCGAACAACCGATCGATGCTGTCCGGATCGATGGGTCTGCGCGAGCGCATGAGCGGCTCCAAGTGTCCGTGGTGCTTCCGTTGCCTGCTTCATCCCCGACCCGCGCGCCCCCTCCGGCCGCCGGGTTGTCGCGCCGGCGGCGCCACGACCCGACATCTTCGATGCGCCGCCCCGCCGGGCGGCGTGCCATCCGCTAGCGCTTCTTCTTCGCGAGCTTCTCGGCGCGCTTCTCTTCCTTGGTCTTCTGGGCCTTCTTCCTGGTTTCCTTCTTCCGGTCCATTCCCTTAGACATGGCCTCACCTCCGGAACACTGCACCGCACGCGCGGCGACCCCTCGATTCTCGGCTCACCGGCGCGATACGCGCAATCCCCAGCCCGCATCCGTGCTCGGGATCCGGCTCCCGGCTGCGCAGCTGCCGCCGGACTCGCCTGCGGCCGCATCGCGCGGCACCGAGAATCTCACCTTGGTCGTAGGCACTCGCCCGGCGCTGGCCTGGACTCCAGCCTTGGATCCCTCGAGCGGTCGGAACTGTTCCAGTCCTGGTGCATCGACGAACGCCACTCGATCGTACTTCCCGTAATCGAGACCCACGGCCTCGGCGACTGCCTGCAGAACCCTGTCGACTTCCGCGTCAGGCACGTGGCATTCCACGTGGTAGGCCGGCTCCACCCGATACGTATCACCGACGACCTG
>Ga0209254_10001164_pt1 | contig 23230 bp, 17 predicted proteins | sample FrelakmetDIP11DI_FD_187148 | JGI IMG/M metagenome (GOLD analysis project Ga0209254, IMG submission 187148) | Freshwater lake sediment microbial communities from the University of Notre Dame, USA, for methane emissions studies - DIP11 DI (SPAdes)... | ecosystem: Environmental > Aquatic >...
GGCATTAAAGATGCTGTGGGAAATGCACTGGCGTCAGATTATACCTGGAGTTTTACAACATCAGCGCCTGATGTAATTGCACCAGTTTCAAATATTTCCATTCCTACTAATGGGGCTTCTGTACCTGTTAACCAGGCTGTGACCATTTCGGGAACTGCCTCTGATGCAGGTGGCCTTAACAGGGTTGAGGTTTCCGTTAATGGTGGCACAAGTTGGCAAACAGCTACGGGCACAAGTTCATGGAGTTTTAGCTGGACGCCAACAAGCACAGGTCCATATACAATCAATTCAAGAGGCATCGATAATACGGGCAATACGGAAGTGCCAGGATCCGGCCCTGGTGTAAATTCAATTACGGTTAACGTGGCTACTGTAACAAACCCTTGCCCATGCACGATTTTCTCAACATCACAAACGGTACAGCCAACATCATCCACTTTAAAAAATGATGGTTCAGGATTGGCTATTGGTACAAAATTCAGGGCAAATGCAAATGGATATATTACTGCATTACGGTTTTACAAAGCCTCCGGTAATTCAGGTACACATACCGGTCAGTTATATTCTTTAACCGGCACTTTGCTTGCTCAGGCAGTTTTCACAAATGAAACCGCATCAGGCTGGCAACAGGTAAATCTAACAACACCAGTTGCCATTACCGCAAATACAGTTTATGTAGTATCTTATCACAGCAGTGCCGGAGGGTATAACATCACCTCTAACTATTTTACTTCAGCTGTAGTAAACGGCCCATTGCGTGGCCTGGCAAATGGAGAAAATGGCGGAAATGGTGTATACATTTATAGTGCTACCCCTGCATTTCCAAATGCAACATTTCAGGCCAGCAACTATTGGGTGGATGCTGTGTTCAATACTGTAATCCCTGCGGCAGTAAACAATTCAACTGCGGAAATGAATTTGACGGATACGAAAGTTATGAATGCAACAGCAACTAACTTGAGCAAAAACAAACTTTCGTTCTTCCTTGCTCAGAATTCTCCAAATCCTTCCAAAGGCAGAACAGTGATCCGGTATACTGTTCCATTTAAAACACATGTTTCGATGGGATTATTTGACATGCAAGGCCGTCAAATCCGTATACTGGTCAATGAAATAAAGAATGCCGGAGAACAGCAATTTGAACTGGATACGCGGACGCTTAACAAGGGTGTGTATTATTATAAGATAAAAGCAGATGGATTCACTGGATTGAAAAGGATGGTAGTTGAGTAAGTCAGGACTGTGAGAAAATAATTAATTCCTTTCTTTATAAAGTTATTTTGGTAAAAGGGGCTGATATAAAAAATCAGCCCCTTTTTTATAAGTTATTATTATTCCGTTTCAAGATATAGTTTTTCATAATACTCTTCTGCCATTCGCTTGCTATCAAACTTTGGCAAAATTTCAACCAGTCCATTTTTCATTATTTCCAGCCAACGTTGAGGATAGTTATAGTAAACAGGCAGCACTTCATCTTTTAATATTTGATAAAGACTTGCAGTATCTAATTCATCTTGTTTATGATCTGGCAATGCAGGATCGCAAGCCGGAATTACAAACGAGTTTGATTTATCCCGGGCAAATTCCGGAAACCAACCGTCGGGCAACGCAACATTCACGGCACCATTCATAGCGGCTGACATTCCGCTTGTTCCGGACGCTTCATGGGTTAAACGCGGTACATTCAACCAAATATCCGCGCCGGCCTTTAATAATTTGGATAATTTAAGCTCATACCCAACCAGGATAGCACAATTTGAATAGGTTTTGCAAATATTGGCAATTTTATCAAATACACCTATACCCGTATAATCCATCGGATAGGGTTTCCCTGCCCAGATGATCTGGACTGGTAAATCTTTGTTGGTTACAAATGAATGAAAAAGGTCCATATTATTTAAAAACATTTCAGGTCTTTTGTAGCCTGCAAATCTTTTCGCAAAAACAATAGTACATATGTTTTCATCATAAATTTCCCCGCATTGATCGGCAACCAATTCAAAGAGCTCAAGTTTGGCCTGGCGTTTAGCTTTTTGTAAGTACTGGTCATCCTGGCTTTTTAAAGCCTGGTACATTCCTTCATGATGCCAGTATGCATAGTTCTGGGCATTGGTGATAGGAAACAAATTACAGATTCCTTCATTTTGATCCCACAGCTGATTTAAAGTTTTTACATGCATCACAGAAACACCATTTGCTTTTCCAGCCAGCCGCAAAGCAGCCAGGGTGTGATCCATCTGATCCCCTTCTGTTCTAGTAATGGCCCTAACTTCTGTAACTGGGATTTTTGAAAAATATCCCATTGCTTCCAATAAGCTAATGTCGTTTTTTTCATTTCCTGATGATTCAGGTGTATGATTTGTAAAAACAAGATGCTTTTTAACTTCTTCAATCCTTTTGTATTTTCCGTAGAGGTAGAATGCAAGCGGCAATGCATGTGACTCATTTAAGTGATATACTTCCGGTTCCCAATTCAATAATTCCAACAACCTGGCCCCGCCTTCACCCAGCAAAATTGAAGCAGCCATTTTTGACTGCGGATTTGAATCATATAGTTTGTGCGAGATGGTTTTAGAGAGGTAGTCGTTTTCCGGAAGATCGGTTGTGAGAAAAAAAACCGGAACAGTATTAAATATTTTTGGCGGCAGGTAAAATGCTGTTGCCCAGACAGTATTTCCCAAAATGCTTATAGTAAAACGAAGGTTTGTTGGTTCTAAAAATCCATAAATCTTCTCCTCGAATAGAACATCCATGGTCTGATCACTTTTACGTACCTGGTTGTAGTACCCAAATTTCCATAATATGCCAATACCCACCATATTTTGCCTAAGCTCAAAAGCACTGCGCATGTGAGATCCGGCTAAAAATCCAAGTCCGCCTGCATATGTTTTTAAAGCCTGATGGATTCCAAATTCCATGCAGAAATATGCTACCCTCTTATTAAATCGGGGATCAAATGAATAGGGATGGGAAAATTGGAAAGGCATTTTTCAACAATTCGGATGATTGGTTATCAGTAAACTATGACTTTGTGAATTTTTTCCCTTTCCGGATGAGTGGTTTTAGAAAGATAAAAACGCAAAATACCATCTATATATTCCGCTTTTATGTTATCGGCATCTACATTTTTGGGCAATATAAATTTGCGCTCAAAACAATCATACTCAAATTCATGGATATGGTAAATAGCCGGGACATCTGCTTTTACTTTTTGCCGGAAAGCAACTATGTCAAGAATTCTGTTGTTAAGGTACACCAGAAAATCCTCTTTCTTATGCCCTGGTGCTGCAATATCAATTTGATAATGATCTCTTGTTTCGCTGAGATTTGCTAAAGGCATGAATACTGCAGCCCGGTTCATTTTTATTTCCTTCATGATATCCTGCATATTGTAAGACAAAGGCATATATCTGCCCGGATATGCTTTTTGATTGCCCCCATCGTATAAATCCAACAGATCAGACTTTTTCATAGCCGAAGATTTAATCAAATTAATAATTGATGCAGTAAGAAGAATAATTTGACAATGGGTGCGGAAAGATGCCTGAATTAAAAGAATTACTAATCAAACAGATTCTCAAATACGATGCCTAAAAAACTATTCAATATCTCTTAAACTTGATTCTTTACAGTCAATTCAAACTGATAAATTGATATGAACATAATTTATCAAATGCCTGAAATCATCTTTTTCAATTATTACAATTTAGCATTTTTTTCCCTTTTCATAATATGATTTTGATCATGATAATTTCTGCAAATTTTCAGGAATGAAAATTATTTATCCTGACGTAAGAAAAAGATCTGACAAAATTTTTGATGGAAAAAAAACACCAGGCCATTTACATTTGAAACAGAGAAAGAATGATTATTTTAATGCCTGAAAGACATTTCAAGAGCGAAAAATCTATCCCAAAGAAGGCCTGCAACAGAATCGGCCTTTTTTTGCTCAAATTTTATGTCATCCAATCGCCTAACCGGCACCAAACGCTTTGTGGAACTGGTGATAAATGCCTCACTAGCCGCCCTGATTTCATGAAAAGCAATATCCCGTTCCTCCACCGTTATGCCAATTTCCAAAGCCAAGCGGATTACCTGTTTCCTGGTAATTCCTTTTAGTATATTACGGCCAGGCGTTACCAATCTGCCGTCATTTGTAACCAGGAAAATATTTGATCGCGGACATTCTGAAAAAATGCCTTCGTGATGATACAGAATGTCATCACCTCCATTTTTCCTGAGCCATGGTTGCAGCCAAATGGCCATCAGGTAGTCCGTTGTTTTTACATGGGATAATTGACGTTGAAAAGGATAACTCATTAAGTGAATGCCGGGTAAGGCCATTTCATCCGGCGGCGGCGTAATTGCCTGTTGTACAATAGCAAGTTCTGGTGATATGATCTTATACCCATCAGGTGATTCGCCTCCGGTAAGAATGATCCTGATTCCAGATGAAGCCAGGTTATTTTCCCTGATTAATTGAAAAACGATGTCTTTTAACTCATGCCTGGATTCGTTGAAAGATAAACGCATTTCTTGTGCGGAATTAAAAAAACGATCCAGATGATCTTCAATAAAAAGAGGAATATTATTTGATACACGCAGAAAATCAAAGATGCCATATCCTCTTTGCACTCCAAGATCGTTCACCGAAACCGAAGCTTCATCCATTGGCTTAAACTTTCCACGTATATAGCAAACGGGTGACTTCATTTCAGATTTCGTTTATAGGATGATAGTATGTCTATGACCTTTTTTACAGGCAGTCCTTCCACTTTTACACCTTTATTGCCTGTCATATCAGCGGACATAAAAAGCGAATTTATGATAGCTTCCTCTGTAGCTTCAATGGCAGCCAAAAACAATGGTGAAACCGCATCATCGTTCAGTAAGCTCACGTTTTTTAAATTCTGTTTCGGCTGATGCGCTACGCGTAAACTTGAATCAGTGGAAAAGGCGATGATATAATCTCCGCTGCCATGATGAGCAATACCTCCTGTTCTGGCGAGACCCATAAATGCCCGCTTAGCCAGTCGCGTTAAGTTTCTGCTGTCCAATGGTGCATCAGTAGCCACCACTATCATACAGGACCCATCTTCTTTTACTTTCAGTTCTTCCTGTAAATAAAATTTATTCAGTTCCTCTCCCACTGGCACACCATCAATCATCAATACACCGCCGAAATTGGATTGCACCAGTACGCCAACAGTATAACCACCTAAGGCTTCAGGCAGTTTCCGGGAGGATGTGCCGATGCCACCTTTGAAACCAAAACAAACAGTCCCGGTTCCGGCGCCAACAGAACCTTCATCAACTTTGCCAGACTTTGCCCGCTGGATCGCCAACATTACATCTTCTTTCTTTAAGTGCCTGCCACGTATATCATTCAGCCTGCCGTCGTTGGTTTCGCCCACCACGGCATTAACGGACTGTACATTTTCATTTCCCGGCTGGCGCAAGGTATATTCAATAACTGCGTCCATACCGGTTGATACATTCAGCGTATTGGTAAGAATAATGGGTGATTCTAGTGTACCCAATTCCGTTAGCTGACTTGATCCTGCAAGTTTCCCAAATCCATTTCCAACAAACAATCCTGCAGGAACTTTTTGTTGAAAAATATTTCCGTCGTATGGCAGGATAGCAGTTACACCAGTTCGTACAGATTCCTCTTTAATTAATGTTGTTTGCCCTACCAATACACCTTCTACATCTGTGATGGCATTCAGCGGGCCTGGGGTCATCACACCAATATTTATTCCCAGGTCACGCACGCGTTTATTTTGAGAATAAGAAATAAAGGGTTGCATGATTGCCATCAAAATGAATATCCTTAACATACTAGAAAATTTAACCGCAAAGGAACGAAGATTTTGTGTTCTCAGTCGCTTTGCGGTTAAGTCATTTGTCGGGATGACAAGATTCCCTGCCTGACTGCGTCACGCAGGCAGGGAACTTGCGGCCTCTTCGTCCTGAACGAAGCGCGCTACCGGGCTGCGTTACATCCCGATTCTTGAGTTATCCCACAAAATTAAAAAAAAATTAAAACGGATTGATCAAATCAATACCCAGACCTGATTTTCCGGATAGGGTGATTTTGCCATAATCATAGGTCAATCCGGTTGCTAAATCCTCGGCCAGTAAAAGAGGGCCGTCTGCATCCAAATAATCTATCAATGGAGATAAATGCGCAATGGCAGCAGAGCCAATTGTGGTTTCATTCATGCAACCAATCATTACTTTAAGGCCCAATTCACGGGCTTTCCGGATCATTTTTAAAGCAGGTGATATACCGCCACATTTTGTTAGTTTAATATTGATGCCATGAAAATGCCCGGCACATTTTTCCACATCGCTTTCAGTTACACAACTTTCATCGGCAATCAACGGTAACGATGAGTTGGCATATAGTTTCTTCATGCCATCCCAGTCATCCTTATGCAATGGCTGTTCTATCAATTCAACACCCGCTTCTTTGAAGAGTGGAATTTTGGTCATAGCTTCATCCAAAGTCCAACCGGAATTAGCATCTACCCTGATCAATGAATTGGTTTTTTTTCGTAGGGCATGCAACCTCTCCAGATCTCCTTCAGTGCCAACTTTTATTTTATAAATTGGCCAAGGTTTCATCTGGATCTTTTCGATCATCTTTTCCGGTGAATCAATACCGATGGTATAATCTGTCAGTGGCGCATTATTTGGATCAAGGTTTAGTATTTCATAGATCGGTTTCTTGCGTAGTTTTCCAAAAAGGTCCCACCCTGCCATATCAAGTGCACAAACCAGGAAGCTGTTATTGGGAAATAAATGGCGCAAAAAATGACCATACCTTTCAGGATCCGTCAAAGCAAATTTTCCAGCCATCATTTTCTTATTCTCCAGGTCTTGCGCCATCTTTTCGCAGGGAATATTATAGTATGCTATTGCTGGCGCCTCTCCATACCCTCTAAGCCCGTTGAATTCAATTTCAACAACAAATATGGGCTGGTGCGTTTTGGTACCCCGGGCTATCGTAAACGGATACCTGAAAGGGAGGGTAACTATTTTATAGTTGATATTCACAAAATATTTTTTAGCCTAAAAGGTAACTGTAAAAGTCGCAAGGAATGAAAGTGCCGCTAAAAAAATACCCTATCCATTTATCCTTCCACTGGCATCTATATAACCCCTGACTTCGGAAATGAAATCATCATCCTTCAAAAGATCTTCAAGGCTGATATGCATCCGATATCTCCAATAGTGTTTCGGATTAGAAGGAACATTGATCCTTTCAACATCTGGATTCTCCCTACGCAGTGTTTCACTCATGCCCATCAGGTCCTGGAACTGGAAAACACACCATTGCGCAGGTGAGTAGAGGTGCTGCAACAGGATAGCTTTATTGATCCATGGTTCGCAGGACTGTGGCGCTCCGGCGTATTGACCCAGTTCATGGGTATAAAAATGTTGTGTTTTGATTTGGTCTTCTTCCCACCAGCCACGTATGGTACTCATATCATGTGTTGAAGGGGTAACGACTGATAAATAAGGCGCATCATTGGGATGGAAGAATTCTTTTTTTGGATCCTTGGGCATACGTTGAATTTCGAGACTGAGGATACCCAGTTGTTTCATTACTTCAGGAACTCCCTCCGGGACCATGCCGAGGTCTTCACCGCAGATCAACATTTCCGTGCTGCGTTTAAGTGCCGGAAGTTTCTTCATGGCTTCGTATTTCCAGAAATTATCCTGCCTTCTGAAGAAATAATTGACATATAAATCCTTCAATTGTTCTTTCGTTCTCCATTCAAGATGCCGGAATGAAGCAGTACTCTCCATATTGAAACGGAAATGAAATTTCATGCCATTAGATCCAGGCTCTTCAAAAAGTATCACGTTGGAGACAAGATCAAACAGACCGAATTTGATTTTTTCATTTTCCGCATTGTTTTCCATCAATGCAAAATGTGCTTCTATTTCTCGCTGAGTTGAAAAAGCAGGTTTAAGCCGGTAGCTGCCATCGTCTTGATATTCAAGGTAGGATTTGAACAATTTTTCTCCCGGTCCAAAAAGATCCCAGAGAATAGCATCATTAATATGAGGTTTACAGTACCTGTTGTAATCAAACCAAATACCTTTTTCATTGAACTCATTGAAATAAACGGGCACGGCAGGCACAAAGTGCCCCATAATTCCTTCAATTGCATCAAGCGGAATTGACCAGATACGGAAGAAACCAAGAATATGGTCGATCCGGAATGCGTCAAAATAACGGCTCATCTGTTCAAACCTCCTTTTCCACCATAGAAATCCATCTTGCTTCATCCTGGCCCAGTTGTAAGTTGGGAATCCCCAGTTTTGTCCTTTAATGGCAAAACCATCAGGAGGCGCACCGGCTTGAACATTCATTTCATATAATTCTGGCTCCATCCATGCATCGACGCCAAAACGATTGATGCCAATGGGAATATCTCCTTTCAGGATAATCCCGTTTTTATTGGCATAATCATGCGCTTCTTTTAGTTGCAGGTGGAGGTGAAACTGTATGAAAAAATGAATGCTGATTTTTTCGTAATGCTTCAGATCGGCACTACATAATTTTTCAATTGCTTTTTTGTCGTAAACACTGTGTTGTTTCCAGGTTTTGAAATCAGGTGTCTTATATTTATCTCTCAGATAACTAAATGACGCATAGGGCATCAACCAGTATTTGTTATCCTCAAAAAAATTTAAATATGCTGAACTTTTAAATACTTTGTCTTTCAACAACTGAAACAAATCTTTTAATACAGCCAGTTTATTTTCCAATACTTTTTCATAATCGATTTCGGGCAAAACATTTAACTGTTTCTGCTTTTTATGAAATGACTGCAATGACCCTGCAAAGTCCTTTCCGGCAATTTTTTCAATATTCAGATAAATCGGATGTAAGGCAAACGCTGATATTGCAGAATATGGATATGAGTCCAGCCATGTTTTTGTTGAAATGGTATCATTAATTGGCAAAATCTGAATCATACGCAGGCCAAGTTTTTTCGTCCAGTCAACAAGCAATTTTATGTCTGCAAATTCACCGACGCCAAAACTTTTTTTACTACGTAAACTGAAAACCGGAATGGCTATTCCTGCTCCTCGCCATATATTGTTTGGTAACTGAGCAAACCCATCATGCAAAATGGTAAGTTTTTTCTTCCCCTTGGTTTCAAATAAAACCCTGTTGTTTCCCGCTTCATACCTTACAAACTGTCCCGTTTTGCTATTTTTAATTCCATACTTATAGGTTAAAGGAAAATCTTCCTTTGCCAGGTTTAGTTTGATCACCCACCATTCACTTTCAAGCGACATAGGCAATGCAACATCGCTTTTCCATGAGCCCATAATATTTGCACTACCGGTAAGGCAAATAATTTCATCAGGTCCCAGTAAGGGGGCTTTAACTTTAAAAACATGGGTGTTACCTCTGTATGGAGTTGGTTTTACATGTATTGTTTTAGCCTGCAGAAGCACATCTCTGAAAGGGGCCGTGAAAAAAACATTTTCATATTCACCCGCATGGTTCCAGGTATCCATCAATTGTACTTCCTCAGCTTTGATTTTGTTAAGTTGCAGCAACCTGTCGGAACCCCATTCTAAAATTGGTTCTGCACCTTCTTGAACAAGCAGATAGTTGTAATTTAAGGCTTCTATTTTTTCAACCTGAGCATTTGGAATTTCAAGTAAAACCTGCCAATATTGATCATTATAAAAGTGCATCGATAATGCATTCTCATAATTCCCATCGCCCAAAATGGGGATGTTACCGCAAATTTTTAATTGCTGTCCATAAATTGTACTAAAACGGACAAAGAAATGAAGTTTCATATTGCAGCTCAGTTTGGCCTATAAAAATAGTGGTTTCTTTCATACGGTGTAAAAAATACACATTCTTAAAATAGGTATATTTTTTTTGCAGTAAACGAATATCGTCTATAATCAGAGGTTCAGGTAAAATGCTGGCATTAATTATTTTGATAACAGATTTGTTGTGCTTATAGATTCGATTGCATAAATTTTTTTATTCGCTTTGGAGAATTATCTTCGTGGAAATTTAAAAACTCCATGGAAAAGAAGTCCACCGCCACTTACTGGTTGCTTTTCTTTTTATCATTAGCCCTGGCTGTTTGCGTCTATCTATTTGTTCCTGCTCTTACTTCCATGACTTTGGTTCCTATTTTAACAACGCTTGTTAAAGCATTGGACATTATTTAAGGCGATTTAGGATCAATCATCTCATTTTACCTTTTAAAATATTGATTACCAATACATTAATGTGTTAGGTTGAGTAATTTTTTTATTGATTCCACAAATTATACCCAGTTTGGGTTACAATTTTCCTCTTGTGAAAACGTTTTTTGGGCACCATGAAACCATGCAATACCCAAGAAAGATTTTTTATCACTTCTTTTCGCCACTTATCCTTCCTTTACAATCACTTATCCAAAGACCTTTTTTGTTAACAAAACATTTGTAACAAAACTGAACCTTTTGCGTCTCTTAATGTAATTAAAGCAAATCCAGTTCTTTGAATATTTTTCATAATCTGGCCTATTATATTAACTGGAATGGTAAAATGAATTTATATAGGTGGCTAATTTTAGTAAATTTCAAATATCCTTAACATTAGAATTATGAAAAACCAAAACTTAGTTTTACCTTTGCCAAGCCATTTGAAAGTAAATCTTTCCGCTCTCCTACTTATCAACCATCAATGAAGGGAGAATAATAAATCAACCAGCGGAGACAATTTAAAATTTAAAACGACCATTCATCACGATTAAAGACCAAACATAGTATTATGCATTGCAAGGTAGTATAAAAGTCCACTACCTTTGAAGTATAAAAGGAAAAAGAAAAGAAAAACAACAGACAGTAATTATGACACGCAAGAACAGAACAGTGAATCCAAAGGCAGGAACACTCAAACAGGAAAACAGGGCTTTACGGACGAACATGAAAACTATTACCGTAAAATTGATTGCCTTCGCCCTCTTTATTTTAGTATCGATCCCAAACATGTCTTTTGTACAGGACGGTTCTAATGTAGCGGTTGCAGACAATAAGACAACCTCAAGGTTATTTAACATGGATCCGGATTCATGTTGCGTGATTGAAAAATCCAGCAGCATAAGGCCAAGAAAAGGCAATGTTAAACTGAAGATCCCTTCAATTGAAATGATCAGAAAGTCAGACAGTGAGGCCACTTCAAACCTGGTTTACTCACTCAGGGAAAACAAGCTCAAAGCTTTAAAACCTTTGATCGTTAAGTCTGATGCAGATATTAGCAATCGTTTCAGAAAAGAAACCAGTCTTGATTTAAAAAATAGTATTCATGCAGTGAATGCAGACAGCCACATTGTGAATTTGTTTGCTGCTGAGAATTTAAGGTACAATACTGTAACACTTAACGAAAAAGCTGATGCAGACATTCAGGCCTCATTTATCGTTGAGAATGTAGGTATAACAGCTGGCTATACAAACATTGTAAATGCTGATTCCGAAATTGCCAGAGATTTTACTTTGCAGACTTTGACAATTGCGCTGCCTTCTGCTGGCCAGTTTAGCCTGGCAGATACAGAGATAAAAAATCAAATGCAGCAAATCGCCGATATTCAATCCGTTACTGTTTTAAAAAACAGAAAATAGAATAGGAACTTAGTTGGTTTTGGTTGGTCCTGAAAATCAGGATATAAAAATCCGGTCTTTGACCGGTTTTTTGTATTTTATTAAAAAAGCGTCCAGAAAGACGCTTTTTTAATAAAATACAAATCTGTAAGCCGGGTTCTGTTGTTCAATCAACTGAGTGCTTGAACCGGTCATCATTTATCTGTCGCCCAGGTTACCCTGGGAGATCAATCTGCCTACCCTTCCCTGCTTCCATAAATGGAATCCTGAACGAGTCATTCATAATTATAACTGTTTTTGACAATTATAATACAGGGATATACGTGGCATTTCAGCACGCAAGGTTTACCCGCTTTTAACATTACTGAAAAAAGCCGTGGGCTTTTACCCCACATTTTCACCCTTATCCTCTGAAAACTTGTTGAAGGAGAACCTTCAAAAATCATCAGACTAGTCCGCTTTCGCAGAAGCTACTGCAGACGAGGACGGTAATTTTCTGTGGCACTTTCTGTTTCACGCCTTCGCGTGAACCCGGCTCTTCACCGGTGCGATGCTCTATGCTGTCCGGACTTTCCTCCTGCTATCATCAGATAACAAGCGATGACCCGATTTGTATTCATTTTTTTAATTACCTGCAAAGAAACCCACCTTTGCCTTTGAAAACAAACAATTTTGTGATTGATTAAGTGCTACGGCGGATAGAATGCAAAGTTACGCTAAGTTTAATATTGAAAATAAATCTCTGTAGCTCCATATCCATAAGAATGGTGGTACTGGTTAACAAATGATTTTACTTCTTTTTTCAATCGCAGTAAATCATGAATTTCATCACGGAGGCGGCCTGTTCCGACACCATGAATTATTATCAACTGAGGTTGGTGATGAAGTACAGCCAGGTCATAATATTTTTCGAAAGTTTTTAACTGAAGTTCTAACATTCCGTAGGGCGAAAGCTTTTTCCAGTTTTCTGTGAGTCGTTCAATATGCAGATCAACAACAGATTGTGCATTTTCCAGGTTTGACCTTATTTGCCCTGCATCATAAATTTTATATCCCGCGCGACTCAGGGCAAATGTATCCATTTTGTCTTCATCAGGTTGTTCCGGCCATTCTTCAAACAATACATATGAAAAATGCGCCACCTGGTTTTTTCTGATTTCTTCGATCTTTTGAAAAATTTGTTTAGGCTTGATTTTTAACTCAGCCTCCCTATGTGAGCCTCTTCTTTTATCGGGTATTTTTAGGGTAAACTCAAATGTAAAACGAGGTGAATCGTTTAGTGATTCAAAGGACACATCATGCAGGTAAAAATCAGAAAATGGGAAGAGTTCATTGATCAATTCGAAATCAGTTGAACCTGAAAACTTTAGCTTGTAACTGAAATTAAGGTGTTCATTTGTTTGGTTCACCAGTGAAATTCGGAAATATTCCACTACATCATCATCAAAAATATCCTTATCGAAAACCGGCAGAAATGATAACCATACGCCATTCCCTACCTGGTATTTCGAAGAAGCTTTTTCTTTTTTCAGGTCTTCAATTTTAAGTATCTTTTTAGTAACCGGATTTTCTTTTTTATTGTCTGTGAATCTTTTAAAATATGGAAAGTCAATCTGGTCGAGGTAGACAGGAAAACTGATTCCATTGACATCTACCATCACCATTTGTTTGTTGATAAAATCCTGGATATGTCCTTCTTCGCCGGAATGAAGCAAAATAATTTTATCGCCAATTTGATATTTCATTGGTAAATTTTTATCTGGAGTAGTGTCTCATGCAAAAATAAAGCGCCGGGCTCATATTACCCGGCGCATGTTGAAGTTAAGGTGAGCTGTATCAATCATGAATTATACCACTTTTTTTCTCGGGGTGATTTTTCATATAATCATCAACAGAAATAGGACCGCTGCCTTCAATGATGAAGAATCCCAGAAGTACCAAAACCAGCAATGACATCCATCTTTCTGTATAGGGCTGAAAAATACTGGCATTAGTGTTGATCAATATCAAGGCTCCTATCAGAATGGGCACCTGTATTATACAGGCCAGTCTAGTCAGTAACCCAAAACTAATCAGAATGCCACCCAATATATGTGCGAAGACCACGTAATGCACAATAACGGTTGTTGACATGGCACCAAGAAAACCGCTTGCACTGATGATAGCAGATAACTTATCCATATTGTCCACAAATTCAATGCCTTTCAGCATTAGGAAAATACCCAGAACAATACGAATAACATCCAGCCATTTAGGATGGTGAGCATCTCCCCATCTTTCCAGACGATTGATGAAGTTCATATGGCAATATTTAGAGGTTAGGGAATTAACCTAATTTAAGCCAATTCAAAATTAAACAAAAATAAACTTCTGCACATGCTATCCTTCATTGGCCAACTTGCTTTTACGATTACCATATAAAAAGTACAAGACAAGCCCAAAGGCCATCCAGCCAAAAAAAACAAGCCAGCTTTTTGCGGGTATTTCAATCATCAGGTACATACAACAAAGCACCCCCATTACTGGAATGAATGAAAATTTTCGGAAAAATGTAAAAAGGGTCATGACTCCCGCCAGTAAGATAAATATCAGGAAAAGTAATTCTTTGTACCCCTCAGTATTTATATGGGTGAGTGCAGTGCTTAAACGTTCGCGGAAAACCCATAAGAAAAGAATATAGAAGAAAGGAATAATCCATTTACCATTGATATAAGGGATGCTGAACTTACCAGCCTGCTTTTGTATCCTCGGTAACAATAATACACCACCGCTTACCAGCACAAAAGCAAAAAGTGTTCCTATACTTGTCAAATCGGTCATCAGTCTGTCGTCGACAAAAAGTACCAGTACTCCAACCAGCACTCCGGAAACGATGGTGGCAAATGCGGGAGTTTTAAATTTTGTATGGATTCTCCCAAAACGTTTGGGTAATAAACCGTCCCGGCTCATGGACATCCAAATCCTTGGCTGACCCAATTGAAAAACCAACAAAACACTTGTTGCAGCAACTACGGCGCTAATAGAAATAATAAAACCCACTTTCTTCATATTGATTTTTTCAAAAACATATGCCAGGGGATCTGACACACCATTAAATTCTGTGTAGTTAACCATACCTGTAATAACCAGGGCTGTAACAATATAGATTACTGTACAAATAAGAAGTGAATAAATCATACTGCGAGGTAAATCACGCTGTGGGTTTGCACATTCTTCCGCTGTTGTTGAAATAGCATCAAATCCGATGTAAGCAAAAAATACTGCGGATACCCCTTTCAAAACGCCACCCATACCATTAGGGAAAAAAGGAACCCAGTTAGATGTTGTTCCTTCTGAAAATATAAACCAGAAACCCACTATGGCAATAAAGATCAGCACCGCAATTTTGAGCATTACCATTAGATTGGCTGTTCGCTTGCTTTCATGCATACCGATATATGCAAGCGCTGTTACCAGGCCCACAATGATGAACGCGGGCAGGTTGATTATAAATTTAAGCCCGGCAATTTCCGGTGCCTTCGAATAGATCAGGTCTGTTACCGGCTTATTGTTTGCAAGGGCTTCTGTATAAGCCATCTTTGCTGTCAGGTATCCGGTAGCCAGCCAGTCGGGTAAATGAAAGCCAAATGCTTTCAGAATATTATTAAAATAGGAACTCCAGGAAATAGCTACAACAATATTACCGATCGCATACTCACAAATAAGAGCCCAGCCAATTATCCAGGCTACAATTTCTCCAAAGGTGACATAAGAATAGGTATAGGCACTACCGGAAACAGGAACCCTGGAAGCGAATTCTGCATAGCAAAGTGCAGTGAATCCACAGGTAATTGCTGTGATCAGAAAAAGGAAAATGACACCGGGACCTCCATTAAAGGCGGCGGCACCAATAGTAGAAAAGATGCCAGCGCCTATAACTGCGGCCACACCCATGAATGTAAGGTCACGCACAGTTAGAATCTTATGCATCCCACCAGTGGCATGAGCATCTAATTCTCCCTGGGCAGCTTCTTTCAGAATCTTGTCGATTGATTTCTTTCGTAAAAGTGAATTTGCCATGAAGTTGTTTTGGTTCTTCAAGATAACAATAAAATCCTATTCAACTAAAATGGAAGAATAGCAGGCGAAGTTGAGAGTCGGGAGTCGGGAGTCGTGAGTCGGGAGTCGGGAGTCGTGAGTCGTGAGTCTGGAGTCGAGAGTCTGGAGTCTGGAGTCGATAGCTCTTTTTTTTTATGGCATTAAAGATTAGAGCATGATAAAAAAATTACTGATTATTTATTTATCACGCTGAACAAGATATTGCATGAGTTCGAATAAGGGTTTTTTGCGAACAGATAAAACCGCAATATCTTCCAGATGTTTTCGTGCTTCGGAAATATATTTTTCTTTTAGTTCCCTGGCCCAGGCATCAATACCACATTCCCTGAAGAGGTTTATCACTTTTTCCACTTTTGCGGATTCATCAGTTTTCATCAACCTTTCGAGTTCTGATCGTTGTGATGGATTGGCTGTTTCCAGGGCATGAATCAGCAAGAAAGTTTTTTTATTTGCCATAATATCGCCTCCAACCTGTTTACCAAATTTCTCCGGATTGCCAAAAGCATCAAGGTAATCATCCTGAACCTGGAAAGCTATGCCCAGCTTTTTACCGAATTCATATAAAAGCAACTGGTTCCCTTCCCCTGCCCCACCAAGGATTGCGCCCATACGTAAGCTGGATGCCAGCAATACAGAAGTCTTCAGGCTGATCATATGAATATAATCGTCCAGTCCAACGTTGGTGGATTTTTCAAAATCCATATCCAGTTGCTGGCCTTCGCAGACTTCTTTAGCTGTCTTATTGAAAAGGTGGACAATTTTTTTAAGAAATCTTATATCGATCCTATTAAGGTAATCGTAAGCTACCACCAGCATAACATCCCCGCCAAGTAAAGCGGTTGGTTCGCCATATTTTGCATGCACCGTCTGATTTCCCCTGCGTAGCGGTGCTTTATCCATGATGTCGTCGTGAATAAGGGTGAAATTATGAAAGAGTTCTATTGCAGCTGAGAGCGGGTATGTATCGGGGTGTATCTCGTCAAAAAGTTCATTTCCCATCAGGCACATTACAGGCCGAATCCTTTTCCCGCCAAGACCTATAAAATATTCAGCCGGGTCATAAAGTGTTGATGGATTTTCAGGAAAATGACGATGATTAAAATAGGCCTCAAATTGCTGTTGTAATTCTTCAAAATTATGCATACAAAAAAATTTACCGGCCAAGATTAAGGTGATCTGTTTATCCGGTTATTTTGTCAGGAATTTAATGATTCTTTTTTTTCTTTTTACTTGTATCCACTGTGTCTGGCAACAATATCCATTCATAATCCAATTGCCTTTTTGTAAGGTTAGCCGCAATCACTTTTATCCTTACCCTGTCGCCCATCCTGAATGTCCGGCCGCTTCTTCTTCCCACGAGGCAATAATCTTCTTCCATATGCCTGAAATCATCATAGTCCTGGAGACTAAATACACTTACCAGGCCTTCACATTTATGTTGAATGGTTTCGGCCCAAAAACCAAAACTGGCAACACCGCTGATCACTGCATCAAATTCTTCACCAAGGAATTGCTTCATGTATTCTACCTGTTTGTATTTATTGGAAGCTCTTTCGGTTTCCATGGCCGCACGTTCCCGCTCACTGCTGTGCCGGCATTTCTCTTCGAGCTTTTTATCAGGTCTGACTTTGGCTGACAGCACTTCGTCCAGGATACGATGCACCAAAATGTCCGGATATCGTCGAATCGGTGAGGTGAAATGACAGTAAAATTCAAAACCCAATCCATAATGACCAATATTCTCCGTTGTATAAATGGCTTTTGCCATCGTTCGAATGCCCAATTGCTCAAGCACATGCTGCTCAGGCATCCCCTTTACGGCTGTTAGCATTTTATTGAAAGACGAGGAAATGGCTTCCGGCGAATGTGTTTCAAAGCTGTGCCCAAATTTCCTTGCGAAATCAATGAATGGAAGCAGTTTTTCTTCATCCGGCTGATCATGCACCCGGTAAGGAAAAGGAATTGCTTTTTTGTTAATTTTCACTTTTGAAACATTTTCTGCAATTGTGCGGTTGGCCAGCAACATGAATTCTTCAATAAGCTGATGCGATTCCTTACTTTCCTTTATGACTATCCCAAGAGGCTTCCCTTCCTCATCAAGCCGGAACCGAACTTCCTGTGATGAGAAATTTATAGCCCCATTTTTGAATCTCCCTTTCCGGAATTTTTGTGCAATGTCATTAAGCAACATAATTTCATGACTATACAGGCCTTCTTTTTTTTCTAGAATATTTTGTACATCTTCATAGGTAAATCGGTGGTTGGAATGGATAACAGTCTTGCCAATCCAGTAATTTTTTACTTCGGCTTTTGCCGTTATTTGAAAGATGCATGAGTAAGTTAATTTATCCTCATGTGGCCTGAGAGAACAAAGTTCATTGCTGATTCTTTCCGGCAGCATCGGCAAAACCCTGTCAGGAAGGTACACCGAAGTTGCACGCTCATATGCCGACTTATCCAGCTCACTACCGGCTTCAACAAAATGGCTTACATCTGCAATATGAACGCCAATTTCGTAGATCCCTTTTTTTATTTCGCGGAAACTTAGGGCATCATCAAAATCTTTTGCATCAACAGGATCAATCGTAAAAGTTAGGACATCACGGATATCTTTTCTTTTGCCAATTTCCGTTGCTCCAATAAGTTCTGGGATGCGTTCTGATTCTTCCAAAACTTCTTCGTCAAATAAAAGCGGAAATCCATGTTGAACCAGGAGTTCTTTCATCGCCAGGTCATTTGCATTTTCGCCTTCAAGTACGCTGATTACCTGTCCTTTTGGATTTTTATCTTCACTTCGCCAGTCAATCATTTTCACTATTACCCTGTCCCCATCTTTGGCTTTGTTGAGGTTTGATGCAGGTACAAAAAAGTCGGGAATTGGTTTCTGGCTTTCCGGTATAAAAAAAGCAAAATCACGTGTAACTTCAATTGTACCAAGAAATTCGGTTTGTTTTCTTTCCAGTATTTCAGTTACCAATCCTTGCGCCCTGCCGGTTCGCATATTTTCACTTGTCATATTTATCCTCACTTTGTCGCCATGAAATGCCCGGTTAAAATCAGAAGGCCTTACAAGTATGTCTTTCTGCAAACCGTCAACAACTACATAACCCATTCCTGATTTAGTAATATCCAGTACGCCAACATATGACCTCTGTGCTTTTCCTTTCTTATGTTTGTCCGTTTTCCTGCTCATATTTTTCTTTTAAGATCTGATTGCCATAGAGCCTAAACTTTCTCTACAGACTTATTAAACTCTTCAATGAAATTAATGATTAAATCGTTAAAGCGTTTTGTTTCTGCAAACAGGAAGCTGACAGAAATCGGTAAAACATAGAATGGAAGATCTTTCAATTCGTCACCAAATTTCACCAGTCTGACTGCATCTTTCTCTGTTGTTATGATCATTTTTTCATTGGTGTCCATATTATCATAGCGTAAACGGATTTCATTAAGATCGTCAATTATGAAAATATGATGGTCATTAAAATAACAAGCCTCATAAGTTAAGGTTTCTTCATGCAGGAACTTTTTCAGGGGTTCCGGGTTTGCAATACCGCAAACCAGAAGTACTTCCATTTGTTTATTTACGCTTTTGTTTGCCCTTGATACCAGATGATAGGGTGAGCCATATCTTATAGCAGTGAAAAAAAGGTGTTGGTGTGGCTGAATGTCCAGTTCGGCCCGGATGTTTTTTGCTTCTGTTTCGTTTAGATCAGGCTTGCATTTTGTAACAACAATGATATCTGCTCTTCTTGCGCTGCCGGGCTGGTCTCTTAAGTCACCAGTTGGCAGAAAGAAATCGCGGGAATAGAGGTTGCTGTAGTCCGTAAGCAGGATATTCAACCCTGCTTTGATGGCACGGTGCTGAAAGGCATCATCAAGAATGATTACATCAGTTTCAGGCCTGTCGAACAACAACTGTGGAATTGCTTCAATTCTTTCCTCGCCTACAGCTACAGTGATTTCGGGGTGATTAAGGTGAAATTGCATCGGTTCATCGCCAATTTCAAGGGCTGTTGAATTATCTCCGGCGAGAATGTATCCTTTTGTTCTTCTCTTGTATCCCCGGCTCAGCGTTGCCACTTTGTACCGGTCCTTTAACAAACCCGCAAGGTTTTCTACCATAGGAGATTTTCCCGTTCCACCCACTGACAAGTTTCCAACACCTATAATGGGTTTATTGAATCCACCACTTTTTAGCCATCCTTTGTCAAAAAAAAGGTTACGCAAAATAATCCCTGCTCCGTAAATCAACGAAAAAGGAAAAAGCAAAATCCTAAAAGACCTAAGAAAGAAATTATTAAAATTCATATATCCTGTCTGGGGTGATACAATAGTCCATTGCTATATCAAAGGTATTGGTATCTGCAATTCTTTCTTCGGCGGGGAAAAAAGAAAGGCCTGCCTTGATACAGTCCGGCCGGCAACTGAGCAAAAAACGATCATAATATCCTTTACCATATCCAACTCTATGTCCACTTTCATCAAACGAGAGTAGCGGTATAAGAACCAGGTCAATTTCTTCAGCGGCTATTTCAACGCCGTTCTTAGGTTCGGGAATTCCCCATTGATTCGGAATGAGTATGGTCTGATCATCAAATAAAACATGATCCAATTCATTTGTAAACGGATTCACTCTGGGAACAAATTCTATAAGTCCAGGATTCCGGAATGAAAGCCAATCGGCCAAAAGTTCAGGATCCACTTCATTTTTCCCTTCAGCGGGGAGGTATCGGTGAAGAACAGAAATAAATGGCAATGAGAGTTTTTGGAAACGTATTAATAACAGGTCATGAAGTTTTATTAACTCCTCCTGTCCCAGGGATGCCCGTTTTTGCCTGTATATTTTCCGGAGCTCTTCTTTTTTCATAACAGTTTTTTCAGGACAGGCCGTATCAATTCAGCCTGCTCCCGGATAAAATCTTTATATGGAGTTGCGGAAAATGGTATCGATCCCAATATCGGGATTTGTGTCCAATCGGAGATCTCCTTTTCATAATCCATGAAATGGTCGTTAAAAACCCAGCCACTAACGTTTATGCCTGACTGTTTTAGCATATTCGCTGTAAGTAAAGAATGGTTGATACTACCCAGGTAGTTTCTGCTGACTACAATTACACTTGTTCCGAGTTTGGAAATCAGGTCTAATATAGTTTTTGATTCGTTCAATGGAACCAGTAAGCCCCCGGCGCCCTCTATGATTATGGGCCGGTTTGTTACCCGGCAAAGATCATCAAATGCTTCCTTAATAAGGCCGAGCGATATGCGACTGCCTTCCTCACGGGCAGCTATATGCGGAGACGCAGGAAGCTTAAACCGGTAAACCTCTTTTTTAATCCGCCCTTCGGGATTGGATAACCATTCATGCACCAAACCTGAGTCCGTACCTTCGTTAAATCCTGCCTGAATGGGTTTCCAGTAATCTGCTTCCAAAGCTTCCGTTAGAATGGCGCTTACCAATGTTTTCCCAACACCAGTGCCAATACCGGTAATAAAATAAGCCGGTCTCATTCAGGTTGACGATTTATAAAAATTGAGAATAAGGTGGTTCCGTATTTTCTTTCTGTCCTGAACATAGGGAACTTGCTATAATTGTTTCTGGGCGTGTGTTCCAATACAAACCATCCCCCCTGCTTTAGCAGTTCCTTTGCAAATATTTGCCGTGGCAATTCATCTATTTCAGCCAATGCATAAGGCGGGCCAGCAAATATGAAATCAAATTGCTGGTTGCACTGGGCAATGAATTTGAATACTTCCTGTTTGATCACTTTGGCGTTATTTATATGCAGATCAGTCATTGTTTTGTTTATAAATGCATACATAGAGGGATCTTTTTCAACAGTCACCAGGGTTTTGGCTCCTCGTGACAAAAGTTCATAACTGATGCTTCCTGTGCCGCCAAATAAATCAAGGCAATTCAACTCTGGAATTACGAGGTTATTTTCCAGGATATTGAAAAGCCCTTCTTTAGCAATATCTGTGGTTGGCCTTGTATGTGGCATATGGGCGGGAGGGTTGATCCTTCTGCCCCCCAATGATCCGCTAATTATTCGCATAAGGCCATTGAGAAAACTGGGGTGAAGAAATGTTCCGGGTAGGTTTCAAAAACTTTATCCTTTGAATACTTGTCGCCACCGTTATCGGTTTCTACAAACACAAAGTATTTAGTCAATTCTGCATGGAGTGCAGATTTTGTATCAATCAACCCGGATATCAAAATGGGTATCTTTTTGTTGTCAAGTTCAAACTGTTCGGAAATATTCAATAAATGATAGGTTACGTCTTCCGGAATTTCATATATAAAGGTTTGAATCAACTGGCAGACGTGATTCTGCACAAGGCCAATGATTACCTGGTTCGGGTAAAAACTCGCATAGAAATATTCGCCGGGTAATTCATTTTTCCGTTGATGCAAAACCTGAAGAAGGATTGTATAAAAGTGCCAATAATGGCCACTTGAAAAACGATTTGATAATGTATTATGTAAAAAAGCAGGTACACTGAACACATTAAAGATATCCTGACCGGGCAGATGTTCCTGAAGGATCATGCCTGTTTGAAGATCGCCATGAATCATAGAGAGAATTGTTTCACCATCTTCAGGTTTATATAATTCACCTGGAATAAGAACCGATTCCCGGGTATTAAAAGCGATCGTAACGTCTCTATAGGACCGCAAAAGAAGACTGTTTCCGCGGCAAATCTGGGAAAGGTCATCTTCCTTGCTTGTAGGTTTTAACTGGTAAAATTCAAATGCTATAAACAGGTTTTCGGGAAGCTGCATTATTGCAAAAGCAAAATGCATCTGACCAGCGTCAATGAATAAACGGGCTTCGCCGAGGTTGGCATTTTCGAGCCCTTCCTGATGAATGCGAAATGAAGGTTGCAGCATATTATTTAACTGAAAGCAATAATACAATTTTATTGTTTTAATCCGGAAAATGAGATCGGATCTAATGTTGTAGGTTTGCCATTTAAATATGCAGCAGAACCTAACCGGAGGTCATTTAAGGCTGGAAACAAGCAACAAGCAGATATTGTCTATAGCCCTGCCCATCAGTTTTGCGTTGCTGGTGCCACAGTTTAATTACCTGATTAACAGTTTTTTTCTATCCCGGCTGGGACCCGGGTACCTTGGTGCTGCAGGTATAACCGGTGTTTACTACCTGATTTTTTCGGTCATCGGTTTTGGACTTAACAATGGATTGCAGGCATTGATCTCAAGGCGGGCCGGGCAAGACAGATTATCCGAGATCGGGATTTTGTTTGTGCAAAGCATGTACCTCACCCTGATCATTTCGACCCTGGGAATCCTTATAACTTATACCGCAGCACCTGCCATTCTTCGGTCAAATGTGGATCCGGAATTATACAAACAGTCTTTATCATTTCTGAAAATCAGGATATGGGGTTTGCCATTCCTTTATTTATACCAGATGCGCAATGCATTGCTGGTTGGCACAAACCAGAGCAAACTTCTGATCTGGGGGAC
>Ga0209254_10001165_pt1 | contig 23227 bp, 18 predicted proteins | sample FrelakmetDIP11DI_FD_187148 | JGI IMG/M metagenome (GOLD analysis project Ga0209254, IMG submission 187148) | Freshwater lake sediment microbial communities from the University of Notre Dame, USA, for methane emissions studies - DIP11 DI (SPAdes)... | ecosystem: Environmental > Aquatic >...
CGCCAATGATCAGTTCATAGTTAAAAGCGGTCTGCTGCATGAGCACGCTCTCGATAGCCTGTGCAATGAAAGCCTCCTGGTTATAGGTGATCATCGCCACGCTTACTTGGACGTGGGCCTGGTCAGAACTTGCGGCTTTCATATACGCTGAGTCTCTTTGATGGCCGTCAACCTGCGCAACAGCTCCTGGCTGTTTTCGACGGCCAGACGGATAACGGCACAGATGGTCCCAATCGCTTCCGGCTCTACTGCCGTACCTGTCGGCAGCGACATCACCCGCTGAGTCAACCGTTCAGTCTCGGGCAACAGCAACCCCGCGTGCGGAAAATAGGATCGATATGGCTCCATCTCATGGCAGCCGGGGTAGAAATAGCGCCGCGCCAGGACGTTCTCAGCATGAAGCACACTCACCAGGTCGTCTCGGCTGAGGCCGGCGGCAGCTTCATCCACCTCGATGATCACGTACTGGTAGTTGTTGCGCTCGGCCTCATCGTAGGTAATGAGATTGATACCCGGCACCTCTTGCAACCCAGCGCCATAAGCCGCGTAGTTGCGGCGGTTGACAGCAATGAAATCGTCCAGCGACTCCAGCCCAGTCAGGCCCATGGCCGCCGAAATCTCGGTCATCTTGCCGTTGGTACCAACGTAGATCACATTGTCGTATCCGGCGAAACCGAAGTTCTTCATCAAGCGCATTTTTGCCGCCAGTTCGTCGTTGTTCGTCGTGACCGCGCCGCCCTCAAAGGTGTTGAAGAACTTGGTGGCATGAAAACTAAAGACCTCGGCTTCGCCAAAATTGCCAATCATCCGGTCACGGTGCGAACAGCCAAACGCATGGGCTGCATCAAACATCAGCTTCAGGCGGCGGCGCTCGGCGATCTCGCTCAAGGCTTCGAATGTGCATGGCCGGCCCCACACGTGCACGCCGATGATGCCGGAGGTGCGAGGGGTAATGAGCGCCTCCACCTTTCGCGGGTCGATGTTGTGAGTGGTCGGGTCCACGTCGCAGAAGACCGGCGTAATCTCCTGCCATTGCAGCGCGTGGGCCGTGGCGATGAAGGTAAAGGAAGGGACGATCACCTCGCCCCGCAATTCCAGCGCGCGAATGGCAATCTCCAGCGCCACCGTGGCGTTGCACATCGCGACGCAATGCCTGACGCCTAGAAACTCAGCGATCTGTTGCTCAAATTCCTGCACAAACGGACCGTTGTTGGTCAACCAGCGACGATTCAGCAGATCCTCAATTCGGTCCATGAGCCGGCTGCGGTCACCAACATTGGGGCGGCCGACATGAAGCTGCTGCGCAAACGCCGGTGTCGCGCCAAGAATGGCAAGTTGATCAACGACGGTCTTTGTATCTACATCCATTACGATATCTAATCGTTCATCCAGCACTTCAACACCCCCAAATATCGCGCTGAGCAGAGGTTCACATCTGAGATGTTTTTACTTACCATTCTTGACAGCGCGCCTCTGCAGCGCGTTTTCATAACTGTTGTTGTCGCCCCGATTGCCTGGGATGTCCATCTCGCAAGCTGAGCGGATCATCAGGAGCTCGCATTCCATCTCTATCTCATCTTCGCGTACTTCAATCTCTTTGAAGCCAGCCCGCGAGTATAGTCTGATGGCCGCGTTGTTTTTCCGCGACACTTCCAGCCTGATCATGCTGAATCCCAGGTTGCGCGCATGTTCCAGACCGATCTGCAGCAAAGTGGACGCTACACCCTTCCCCGCGCACTGCTTCAGGATGCTTACGTTCGTAATGAACCCAATCTGCTTGCTTATATCATTGAGATAGGTGTTGACCATTCCTACCAGCACATTGTCCTGCCATGCCTCAAAGGAAACCGCCTTATCAGATAGCTTCGCAGCGTAGTCAACTAGATCGACTCTCGAACTCAACGGGGGCACAAAACTCTCGTCGCACGCCTTCAAGTGCAAATAGATCTGTTCTCGTGAAGCTGTGTTGACTCGATACTCCATCGTTTCTACTCTCTTTTCAGCCGGGCCAGGCCAAACCCGTATCGCCCGAATTCATTGCCATTGTACATGAGATACACGTCCCCATCGCATTCAAACACATGAGGATAGCACTGCATATCCGAGTCCCAATCACCCTCCGTTACGTCAATGCCGGCACTGGAATCGTCTCTAGCCCAGTTCATCAAATCAGCGGAGTGGGCGTAACCAAGTCGATAACTCCTGTCCCGATTGGTTCTGAAGTCAAATGACTGTCTATAGCAGAAAAACATGTGGTACTTGCCGGCGAAGCCAATCACGGTGGGAAGCGCCTGGCTCTCATCAGAGAACTTGTCGCTGACGATCTGCCTGCCCTCCCTTCGCCATGCTATTCCGTCTTCTGAAACCGCATGACCGATCTTGTAGATGCGATCTGCGGGAGCGTTCGCCGCATACTGTTTCCACAGAGTCCCGTAGATGTACCACATGTGAAACTGATTCTCTATCCGCTTGACGAAGGGATCACCCACGAGAAAGGGTTCATGCAGTGAAGATGTCAGAATAGGCCCGTCCCCCCGTTTCTTGAAGGTTAGACCGCTGTCGGTGCTTACAGCGAATCCGATGCTGGTATCGACGGAGACTGAAACCCTTCTGTTCCAGCCGCACGTGTAGGCATAAATCTTGCTGCCTTGCCTGAGGACATTTATTGGAAAAATGCCGTGCTCGTCAAAGCAACCCAGTTTGCCCAGCTCGATGACGGTGTTGGACGAGACTTGCAAGATATTCCTGAAGGTCTTGTCCAGGTCAACAAAAGCAATGTGACTCAGGAACTTGCCATTTCCGGGGTCTTTCTTTCTCGTCGAGAAGTAGACTCTAACGAAATTGTCGAAGACCAGGGCCTGGGGCGACTGGGCATATTCCGTGCAGCCGTTTGGCAGGTCGTGCTCTGTTGGATCAAAAATCTTTCCTAACTTGTCCCATTTCATGAAAACAATTCCCCGTCAATCATTCCAGGACGTCATCGAGACGCGCAATGCCAAACCCATATCGTCCAACCTGATTCCCGAGATAAAGCAGGTACACGGTCCCATCGAGCTCAAGAACATGCGGATAAGCGATCATCTCCGAGTCCCACCCTTCGTCCGAAACGTCGATCCCGACTCGGGAATCATCCCTGGTCCAGTTCAACAGGTCATCAGAAAAGGCGTAACCGATCCGATAGCTTCGATCCTTATTTCTTCGATAGTCCGAAGCCTGGCGATAGCAGAAGAACATATGGTACCGGCCTTGGGAAAAGATAACGTCGGGGCTGGCCTGGGCCTCGTCTTCTCCCAATCTGTCCGCGATGATGTCCTTATTCAACTTCGTCCAGTTGACACCATCTTCAGAAGAAGCCATTCTTATCTTGTAGACAGGTTCAGGTTTGCCGTCGATAACCTTCCATTTCCTTCCGGCGATGTACCACAGGCGCCAGATGTTATCATATTTTCTTATCTTCGGGCCACTTAGAATGAAGGGCTCGTCTGGAGAATAGGAGAGAATCGGCCCAGCTCCGATTTTCTTGAACGTCACTCCGCCATCTCTGCTCACAGCGTATCCAATTGCGACGTTGAACGGCACGGATTCGCACCTCGTCCAGCCGCCGTAGTAAGCGTGAATGGTGTCCTCGTCTTTGATCACAGACATCGGATATGTCCCGAATTCATCGAATGTCCCCGGCCCCCCCAATTCCAGAACCGGCCCCGGGCTCAGTCTCAACACGTTGAACAGATTCTTTCTGTCTAAATCGACAAAGGCGGAATAGCTGACGTATTGACCGCTTGGATCAGGCTTGGGCCTGCAACTAAAGTACACCCTGACCAAGTCATCAAATACCAGACTAGACGGCGCCTGCGCGAATTCATCCATCCACCCAACGTTCTTGAACGCGGTGGGATCGAAGATTTTCCCGAGTTTCTGCCACTTAAACATCAGCCGCTCTTTTCGACTCTGTTAGACGAGCTCATAATCTCCGAGCATCTCACGAATGCTCTCTCTGGAACAATTCATCATGACATCAATGATCGACAGGCTGGGAATGAATTCCGCAGTGGATTGTTGATAACACCTCAGCTCTGGCTTGAGAAAAGAAAGCTGTATTCCGTGTTCTTGAAATCGGTCTTTTGAGTAGAGTTCTATCCCGCCGATCGGGTTAATGTAATGTGTGCTCCCCAGCGCTTTGTTGATCGCAATGACGCGGGACTCTGCCACAAGGGATTTATCAAACCCCATTTCCGAAGATACAAGGATCTCGGTGTCGATTCCCAGATACTGACAGGTCTTACTTATCGCAAGCGTGTTGAACCGAGCCACATTCCTCTCTGAACTTTCAAACACGTCGGCTAGCAGTGCCTTGACCTCTGAAAAATACGGGGTCCGCGCGTACGATTGGCTGATGTTCTTCAGCAGCTTCCTAGCCTCAACGGCTAAAGCATCCGTATAGAACCTCTGGTTGATATGCTTAGAATGATCGCCATGTTTCACACTGAAGACGAAGGGAAACTCCCTGTGATGCAAGACAATGTGGTTTCGGTTGATCCACCCCTGCCGAATGTACTGCACATCGTCATGTACGACAAATTTGTCGCAGGCCCTGACCAGCTGGAAGTAACCAATGTAAGGAAAGAGATAGGGTTGCATGAGGCCAATCTTCATGAACCATTCCTGTCACTGTTTCCAAGATATTCTGTTGACCAGGGCAAAACGGGGCACAGTACCCCGGGTTCTTTGCCGAACCAGGCAAAGCGTCGCTCGGCATTATCAACTACCTCAAAGCCGATTGCTCCGTCCTGTCGATACGTTGCTGCCATATTGCTTCGCACGAGCAACAGACCCACGTGGTGAGATCCGCTGTTGAGAAGATTGCCGGGGATGTGGCAGATGCTGCGAAACAGGCCGCTCGGTGGCCGGACGTGCAGCACCGGATCCGGGTCAAAACCCGCACCAGTCGTGAAGGCAATGATCCCTTGGTCGTTGTATACGTGCAACGTGGCATGGAGATGCTCTGCGGGTAGCAGATTCCAGTACTCCACCTCCACGCGCAGCGGTGTCTGCATTGTAATGACATCGCCCGGATTGCCGTCCTCCGGTTGCACCGCGATCCGATGAAGCCGGACCGTATCATTGCCGGGTGCGCTTGCAATATCTGGCCAAATCCGCTCGCTTGCACCATCTGCCCCTAAGCCGGCACGGAGATAAGCAGTTACGACTTCATTGACATCGCCCTGCACTGTCAGTTGTCCACTATTCAACCAGAACGCGCGCTGGCACAACGTTTGCACGGCCACCATATTGTGGCTCACAAACACCACCGTCCGTCCTTCCTCTGCCACATCGCCCATCTTGTTCAAGCACTTCTTCTGAAACGCCGCGTCCCCGACTGCCAGCACCTCGTCCACGAGCAAGATCTCTGGCTCCAGGTGCGCAGCCACAGCAAAAGCCAGGCGCACATACATGCCGCTGGAGTACCGCTTTACCGGCGTGTCCAAGAAACGTTCGATCTCGGCAAAGGTCACAATTTCATCGAACTTTCGCTCAATCTCGGTTCGTCGCATGCCCAAGACCGCACCGTTCAGGTATACGTTCTCGCGGCCAGTCAGCTCGGGGTGGAAGCCAGTCCCCACCTCTAGCAGGCTTCCCACCCGGCCATGAATCTCGGCCCAGCCAGAGGACGGCTCGGTGATCCGTGAGAGTATCTTGAGCAACGTACTTTTTCCTGCGCCGTTGTGGCCGATGATGCCAACCACTTCGCCCGGCTTGATCTCTAATGACACGTCTTTCAGCGCCGAGAATTGAGCGGCTGGAGCTTGTGGCCCGCGCCGCCGCCCGACTCGCTTAAGCCGATCGACCAGCGCGTCCCGCAGCGTGTCATGACGCATTTGTGCGCGGCCGATTTGATACTGTTTGCTGAGGTGTTCAACTCGGATGGCAACGTTGCTCATAGTAGCTCACACAATATCGGCGAAAGTGCGTTCGGTGCGGCGGAAGAACATAAGGCCGGTAACCAGTGCAACCAGCATGACGACAAGCGACAGCGCATAGATCCAGGCAGGCGTCTCAAGTGTGGCTGCGGCTTGCCCAAAAAATGCCCAGCGAAAACCTTCCACGACCAACGTCATCGGATTCAACCCCAGCAAAATGCGGAAGGGTGCGGGAATCAAATCCGGGCTATAAATCACTGGTGTCAAAAACATCCAGATCTGCACCAAAAACGGCACCAGGTACATGACGTCGCGATAACGGACGTTAAGGGCTGCCAGCCACAGGCCGAAGCCCAGGGCAGTCAGAAGCGCCAGCAACAAGAACACAGGCAGCAGTAAAATGGCCGGTGTAATCTCAATGCGATAGAGCATCATCAGAACCAGCATGACTGCAATCGACACGGCGAAATCGACCAAGCCCGACAACACGCCCGACAGCGGGATGAGCAAGCGTGGAAAATAGATCTTTGTGATCAGATTAGCGTTGCCCACCAAGCTATTGGATGAGCGCGTCAAAGAGCCGGCAAAATAGTTCCAAGGCAACAGTGCGGCAAACGCGAACAATGGATATGGAATGCTGCCCGATGGCACGTTAAGCAAAGCGCCAAATATGCCGCTAAAGACCAACATGCTGACCACCGGTTGTAACACGACCCAGAATACGCCTAGCGCCGTCTGCTTGTAGCGCACCTTCACGTCACGCCACACCAGGATGTAGAGCAACTCCCGATAGTGCCAAATCTCCCGTAGATTCAGCGCCACCCAGCCCTGGCTGGGCTGAATGATGATGGTCGGCACAGAAGGTGATTCGCGATCTGCAGGCGCCGCATAAGCAGTTGAGTTAGTGATAGTTGCCTCGCTCACTTTGCTATTCGTCATGAAGCTGCCTCAATCCTCTCTCCAGCGGCATTTCTGTCCTAAACCCGAGTAGCGCAGCAATTCGATTTGCATCACCTGTGCTGTGACTAATGTCGCCGATACGCGGCCCAGCAAACTGCGGGTAAATTTGGGCATTGCCGAGTTGGTTGAGCGTGTCTACTAAGTCCAGCAGCGATACGCCCTGTCCCGCCGCAATATTGAAAACCTCTCCAATCGCTCTTTCCGCTTCACACGCCTGTAAGTTGGCGCGCACCACATCACTAACGTGCACGAAATCGCGTGTCTGCAGCCCGTCGCCATAAATAATAGGCGGCTGGCCCGCTTTCATGCGCTGAGCAAACTTCGCAATGACCGCAGCGTACTCACCATTTGGATCCTGACGCGGGCCATATATATTAAAGTAGCGTAGGCATACTGTCGGCAAGCCAAACATCTGCGTATAGGCCCGACAATAGAGTTCTCCCATCAGCTTCGAGATTGCGTAAGGCGACTTGGGACGTAGCTCTGCAGTTTCCTGCAAGGGCAGGGCGTCATTGTCGCCGTAGACCGCACACGAGCTGGCAAACACGACACGCTTCACGACAGATTCACGTGCGGCCATGAGTACGTTGAATGTGCCGGTCACGTTGACTTCGTGTGTTGATAGCGGATCGCTGACTGATTGCGTTACGCTTACCACAGCAGCTTGATGTATGACGAAATCGACTCCACGGGTTGCCATGCGCACCACTTCGAGATGACGAATATCCCCTTCGATTACCTCGACGGGCAGATGCTGAACGTTGTCGCGCTTGCCGGTCGTGAAGTTATCCAGCACTCGCACGCGCTCACCGCGCAACACGAGTGTTTCCACAATATGCGAGCCGATAAAACCAGCGCCACCCGTTACCAGATAAAGGGCCACAGTCAGTCCTCTCCTATTTCCGTGCTACCTACGCTGCCGCCATACGACCGTGGCGAATGCTGCGACGACGATGATCGCTGCCAACACGCCGCCCGCGATCAGAGGATTCGCCCCGCTGTTACCGGTGGATGGCAAATTCGTATCGGTGTTGATCGCAGGGCGCGGCGTCGGTTGCGGTATGGATGTCGGTCGAGCGCCAACCGTGGCGGTAGGTGCCGGTGTAAAGGTCGGCACGGGTACTAACTGTGTGGCGGTAACCTTGCGCCCGGTTGTACTGATGCCGATGCGATCGACTTGTGACTGATCTATGCTGCGCAGTTGAAGCACAGCGATCAACTCGCCCCTTGCCGGGCTTGCTGCAATAACCGCTAAGTTGTTTGCCGCCGCAGGTTGCCCTAAGGGTAACGACTCGCGCATATCCCAAGTTTGACCGTTCCACTGTGCATTTAGCAGCACCGCTTCTTGTCCAACTCCCTGGCCGATGGCGGCGAGGTACATTTGTCCCGTGCCTCCGATTGTCAACCCGACTGGGCCGCTCACTTGCTCGAAGCCGCGTACCTCCGTAGCTGCTGACCAGCGCTGTCCGCCATCAGGGGAGAACTGTCCGCGTACTGCGAGCGGTGTTGCACGACTAGCCTGTCCTGACCGGGTAGCTTCGATCCAGGCTAGGTACACTTGCTGCGTGTCCGGCACTGCCAGACGCGGCCAATCCACGTTACCTTCTGCCACTTTGATAGGCGCACTCCATGTCAAACCTCGATCAGTTGAACGTGCATAATATATTGCTTGCGGTCCCACACCACCTGCGGGAACTGTGCGCAGCCACGCCGCATGCAAAATATTCCCTGCCGCATCCAGGGCTAGGCGCGGTTTGTCGACGTTTGTCCATTGGGCTGCCGCCGCATCAAATACGACTGTCGGTGTGAGCCACGTTGTGCCGAAGTCTTGCGAACGCACCAGGTAAATGCCCCGCTTTTCGTTGAACGGCACAGCGTAGAGGACGTATACGAGCCCGCCGCGCGGATCCGCCACAATGTCAGGCCAACTAGCCAAGTTGTCTGGTGTCGGCAGTGAAATCGGCGGTGCCCAAGCTTGCGGCGAAGCGAAGTCGCGTGCGAATGTCGAACTATACTGAACAGGTCCATTGGTTCCTGTGCTCCACACGGCGTGAACCCTGCGCTGCCCGTCAATCGACAGCGCTGGTTCCTGCATATGCGACATGTTGGGCGTCGCCTCGTCGGAGGCGCGCATCAAGGCCACAGGACGCGACCAGCGCACGCCGTCTGCAGTGGCACCATACAGGCCAACGGCGCCGCTGCCGCCAGCTAGCTCTTGACTCCACAGAGCCAGGACGCTGCCCTGCTCATCAGCTACCAGCGCTGGCATGTCCTCCGCAACTGTTGACGTCGGCCCATCACTCATGGCTGTGACAGGCGACCAGACTGGTTGTCCGAGCACAATTAATTGGTCGAGCGTCGCAGCATTTCGCGCTGCCCAAACATCTTGCGCACTGTCGCACCCGCTGAGGCCGGCCGCCTGACCAGCTATGGCAACGCTCAGGCAGTTCAGCGTGATTGTGCGACTAGTATCTGGATCGAAGAAGGTCTGCGCAACATCGATCGGATCTGACCATTGGCCGCTGTCCCACTTTGCCAGCGAAACACGATTCCGACTGGTTTCTTCAGCGCTATCCAAGTGACCAATCAACCACAGCGCCCCGTTAGCATCAGGCGTGAAGGACAGTTTCTCTTCGCAACGTGTTAATCCGCTGAGCACTTTAACTGGAGTACTCCATGTCTGGCCGCCATCCGACGAAGAGCTCTGCACGTATCCACAACCACCCAGCCCAGGCTCTTGCCAAAGCACCAGAAACTCGTTGGACGGTGTCGCTATCACATAAGCGCCCTGCAGACGTGCTCCTTGGGTGCTGGTAATTGCTTGTGGCGCACTCCAAGTCGAACCACCTTCAACTGAACGGGCGTACAAGCTCTGCCTCAGCTGCGGATCGTCCCACGCCACAAGCGCCTGTCCCTGCCCATCAATAGCCGTGCTGACGTGAGCTTCTTCTGGGGTCACTGTGCGAAAATACGGCGAGGCATAGATCAATGTGGGTGCCGTCCAGCTTGCGCCCTCGTTGGTGCGATAGTATATCCCGGCAGGTCTTCCGAAATCATCGGCTCGTTCCATATAAACTAGGTGGATTGTGCTGCTGGTATCAATTGTCGCCGCCATCGCCCCTAACGACTGAGTGAGCGTGATCGCGTTAGTCCAGTTGGTGCCGGGTGTTTGAGAATACTGTAGACTGCCGTTTGCGTTGCGCCAAAGAGCGTGAACGTTGCCGCGCGCATCCACCAGCACTTGAAGCTGACTCGGCTCGCTCAGTGTCTCCTGGAGAGTTGCGGCATCTAGTGAGCGCGCGCCAACAATCGCAGGTACGGCAACCGGGTCAGTCCACGTCGTTGAAGTCACGCCTGTTGTCCGGGCGTATAGAGTACCGTCGATTGCATCCCACCACAAAGCATGCAGCGTCCCATCGGGCGATACCGCTATCACCGGTTGTGTGCCAGCCCCAGACCTTGAAAGGTTCTCCGGCGTTGTCCACGGGCTATCGATGGTCTGCGCGACAGCTGTGAGCGTCAGTCCGCCAATCAGTATCGCAGCAAACATCAGCAGCATTAACGTGAATTTCTTGGAAAAACGAAACATACGGTTTTGCTCAATGCCCCCATCTATTTCGATTGCGCTAGACGTTCTGCCTCGGTCTGCGATTAGTCCGCGGGGCTGCTATCTGAATCTAGCAATACCCCCATAGACCATGCATCCACTGCCTGCTTCAGCTGCTGCGCCTTGTCATGCGCAGCGAGATATGATTCATACCACCACTGCCGCGCCATTAATTGCCCCTCGCTCATATCGATGCTCCGCCACAGTGCGACAGCCTGCTCGCTTCTGCCACTGAACACAGCACATTCACCTATCAGTTGGCGCGTTGCACGTTGATTCGGATTGGCAGCATATGCTGCCGAAAAGCGCTGGCATGCCGCGTCATACAGGCCTCGGGCTAATTCGATCTGCCCAAGCCGGCGATTCGCGGTGACATTGGCCGGATCGATCGCCAGCGCGGCCTCATAATGCTGTATCGTGCCAGTTAAGTCGATCGATCCTGGTCGGCGGAGTGCATCCTGAAGGGGGATCTCCGGCCAACTGTATACGGAAAGCTCTGCTTGAGTCTGGTTCAGCGCGCCCGCATTGCTTTCGATAAGGGCGCGCCCCTGCGGAGTGATGACAACAGCTACCAGGAGCCCAGTGACAGCCCCCCATACACCGAAGGCCGGCTGGAATGTCGACTGTTGCATCGCGGCCCCGTTGGCTGACTGCTCGGGTGGTCGTGCCAGCAGGCCCAATGGAATGAATAGCAGCGGCAGGCCCGCACCGCCATAGCCGTAATACGGGTCATCAACAAGACTGTGCAGCAGCATCACGCCTAACGTCAGCAATGCGGGCATACGCCAGTTCGACGAGGGTTTGGGCCACACCGCGTTCAAGACCATACCCGCCAGAGCAATTACACCCAGCATCCCTTGATTGAGCCATGTATCCAGCCACAAGTTGTGCGCGTGCATGGTGTGTCCAACATGGGTCAACAGCGAGTATGTCGAGTAGGCCATCTCAAATCCAGCTAAGCCCAATCCCGTCAAAGGATAATCGCCAATGAGATCAACGCTGTTCTCCCAGATGTTGCGCCGATCTCCGCCAAGGTCAAGCAGTCGATCGCCCAGCGGTGTCAATGTGAGCAAGGCGATCACAGTTGTGCTTGCCACCGCGACGATCGCGAGCCATATCATGCGCGCACTGCGCCGATCCGCCGATCGGGCTTCGATGAACCTCCAGGACATCCACGCTACGACGACGAGAGCCAGAGATAGCCAGGCACCGCGGGCTTGTGTCAGCAGCAGGGCGAGAACAGTAGGCGCGATTGCGATGATGCTGATCCACGGACGGACTTGCGCCCGACGCAGCGCGTATACTTGCAGCGGCAATAGTGCGGCCAGTGCTCCACCGACGACGTTAGGGTTCAGTTCTAACCCCACCGAACTCAGTGGCGAGCGCGCCAGCGCACGGAGAATCGGATCGAGTACAGAAATCTTGCCAATCCAGCGCGGCCAGTCATTGGTCAGAAGGAAGTACATGGCAATCACTGTGGTCAACAGGATGAGCAACCCAGACAACGGCGACCTGACACTACCCCGCCGTACTACTGGATCGGGCAGATTGGCCACAAGGAAATACATCGCAATGCCAGTGACGATGATGGCGAACAGAATGAGCGCCGCCGCTGCGTTGTATGCAAGCGACAGTCCGATGATCGCCGACACGCCGATCAGACCGATCTGCCAATCAAAGTTTGCGTTTCGTATGCGAGCCATTCTTCACTCTGCGCGATCCCAGGCCTTTGGTCGATTGAACCGCCGGCCTGGGAGGTCGAACGATCGATAATTCACCCCATTCAGTCAGCCTAGCTGCGGTCAGCCCTTCACCCAGCCCAGCGTACCGAGGGCGATCTCTGTCGCCGATTTGAACACCTGAGGCCCATTGATGCTCTTGATGAACGTCCACATGGGGCCCGGGCGGAAAGCCCATTCGCGGAACGCTTTCTTTTGCCAGTATTCCAGTTGTTCGGCGGTCAGGCCCTGATAGTCTAGCACGGTCGATTTATCCATATCGACCTGTTCCCACTGCGTGCCCGGGCGGAACCAGTTGTTTTCCAATACTTCGAAGAAGAACGGTGTGCCGGGGTAGGGGGCTGCCACGTGAAAGAGCGCGATGTCCAGCGGCAGATCTTTGGAGAACTTGATTGTCTGCTGAATGGTTTCGACTGTTTCACCGGGCAGGCCAATAATGAAGTAGCCCCAGTTCCTGATCCCGGCCTCGTGCGCCCATTGCAACGCGCGCGGGGCCTGCTCCAACCGATAGCCCTTAGCAGCCTTCTTGAGAATCTGTTCGTTGGCGCTTTCAATGCCCCAGGAGATGTAGGTACAGCCGGACTTGCCCATCAGCTGCAGCATCTCTTCGTCGACATAGTCGACACGGCTGTTACACGTCCATGACAGGCCCAGATTCTCTTCAATCATCAATTTGCACAGGCTCATCACCTGATCCCGATTGACCGTAAAGAGATCGGCATACATGTGCACGTGCTTGATCCCAAGATTCTTCAGCACCCGCAGCTCGTTCATGATGTTCTTTGGCGAGCGCAAGCGAATGGAGAACTGATAACTCACGTGCTTGATGCAGTACTTGCAGCCTGCGGTGCAGCCGCGGCTGGTGACAATGAACGTGTAGGGTCCTTTAATCATCGGGATGCGATATTTGTCCCACGGCAGCATGTGATGCAACGGAATCGGCAGATCGTCCAGATCGCGAATAAACGGACGATCCCAATTGACCATGGTTGCGCCATTATGCCTCCACGCCAGGCCGCGCACTGCGCTCAACTGCGCATGTGTTACGTGCATACGATCGTCCGGTATGGGATCTTCGACCGCTTGCACCGACCACGCCGGGTTCCACATCGGATCGGCGTCTTTCATCATGTGGGCCAAATGGCCGCTTTCGTCAGCGGGTTTACCGTCGGCCCTAATCAGCTTGCCGTCTTGCACTTTCCAAAGGCCTTCTGCCACCATGATGGTGTCCAGCAGTTCGCGCAGCGTGAGTTCGGGTTCACCGCGCAGCACGAAGTCGAGCGCCGGGAACTGCTCCAGCGTTTCACGCGGCATCGGCGTCACGTGCGTGCCAAAGCCCATTGTGATCGCGCCAAGACTGCGCGCGAGGAACGCGCCGTACATGTCATTGGTCAACGTGGGTGCAGTGACTTGCGTCAAATAGAAGCGCGGCCGGAGTTCTTTCAGCTTCGCCTCAAAATCGGCCCAGCTCATGCGCAGCGCATTCGCGTCGATGATCTCCACCGTGTAATCGGGCATGAGCATGGCCGCCATCTGTGCCAGTTCCATCTGCGGCCAGATCATGTTTTCACGGCTGCGCCTGCCCACGCGATGCTGGCTGCGAATCCAGATAGCTTGATCGGGTGTGGGTGGATTGACCAGCAGGATGTCCACCTTGTGCGGCGGGCGACGAATTCCTTTCGCACGTACCGCCAGATCGGCATCCGGAAACTTCGCCATGGGCAGGTTCTTGACCCCACGTGTGCCCAGATTCAATTTCAACTGCGTTTCATGATCCATTTCTTCACTCATCAGTAGTCCTCCCCGCAATAGATTGTAAGCCCCGTTAACGATCCCCTTGCATATCCTTGGCTTGCATGATTTCGCGCTGGCTCAATTCGTCGAGAACGCGCATGACGATCCACGCCACGATCAACTGTACGCCGACTAACGCGGCCATGGCGCTGGCGACCATCCACAGCCACAACTGATCGAGCGTGTAGCCGTTGAGACCTGCAATGAGCGTACCGCTGGCGATCACGGTGCCGACCGCAAGCGCAACAAGACCTATCCACCAGAATTGTCGATCAAGCGGCGGGCTAAATATCGGCTTCCCGAACAGGCCGCGCTGGATAGGTTCCTTCTGGAATAGTGATACCAGATAATTGAACATTGCGCCCAGGCTGAATAGACTGACACCCGCCACGCCCAGCACCAACGCGCTAAAGACTGCAAAGATACCCAGTGACCCGACCTGGGTCACGCCGCTCGCGCGCATGAGCACCAGTGCCAGTGCGACGAGCGCCGCAAAGCCGACGCCAGCCAAGCCGATCAGGCCAAGAATGCGCACAGGGTTGTATGAAAGCGCTGTCCAAACGATCGAATTGAAGAAGCGCATCCCGTCATGGACCACACTGAGTTTCGATCGGCCCAGGCGTTCGCTGTAGGGAATCGGCACTTCCACCATCTTGAGTCCTTCGTGAATCGCGCGCGTGCTCATCACGGGTGTGAAGTTAAGACCATCGGGCAGGGGGTACATGCGTTCCAGCGTCTCTTTGCGAAAGACACGCATGCCGCTGGCGCTATCGGTGACGTGTTGATTACCGACGATGCTGACGAGGTTCGCAAAGATCAAGTTGCCCAAGCGGCGCGTCTTGGGCATTTCACTTTTCGCACCGGCCATGCGCGAGCCGATGACCAGATCGGCGCCGCCGATGATGGCTTTGCACAAGTCGGGGAAGTTTTCAGGCGGGTAAGTGCCATCGGCGTCGAGAAAAGCAAGCAAGTTGCCAGTGGCGTTGGCGAAGCCGGTCTTCAGTGCGCCACCGTAGCCGCGATTCTTCTCGTGGCAGATGAGCCGAACGTTGGAATAGGTTCTCACGATTTCCCGAGTGCGATCTTTGCTGCCATCGTCGACGACAATCACTTCCGGTCCGGCAACGCCCACCGCTTCAAGCCCTGGCATGATACTCAGGACTCGATCGAGAATCTCAGCAATGCCGTCTTCCTCGTTGTATGCTGGAATAATGACTGAGAGTTGATAACTTGACCAGCCTAGTGAGTTTTCAATGCGATTCTCGAGTTCAATTGCTGTCATGGAGTGCCCTCTCTAATTATTATTGCAGGATCAGCCACTGCATCTGAATTATGATGCAGGCAGGTTTGTCGGGGGTTGAAAACGCCGCCTGAAACTTGTCATACGCTGTATAACTTTCGTCAAAATCAAACTTGGAAAGGTGTTTTTCTAATTGAATTGTCACGGTCCGCGTTAGAGTTGGTTAGTTTTTTTCACGTAGTGGGACACTCACAGAGCACGCGGCCTGTAGCAATTCGCGCAAGACATGAGATGCCGCGCAATACTCGGAAAGGCCCCAAGCCTGCACGCTGCGCGGCCAAGCCTGCAATCGCAGCAAGCAGAGGCCGGGGCGCGTCTGCTTGTATTACTCAATCACGTTGATGACGAAGTCGATGCGTTGTGAGCCAATCGTTGCCGTGGCGATATTGACAACCCGTGCGGTGAGGTACAAAATGGCATTGAAATGGATGTTCGTCGTGCGTGGATGCTGGGAACCATACCCTGATCACAGGTTGATTCTTGTATAATTAATCTGGCTGTAACCAGTGCCCCATGGCTGGCCGCGCTCGAAAACGCCGAGGCCAGCCGCTGCCGCCAGCCTGAGATAATCGTCGGAGCCAGCCCGAATGCCCCCTTCCGCATTGAGAAAATCGCACATGACGCAGTCAATTGCCACGGGATCCAACGCGAAAAAGATACTGTTCGGCGCTTGATTACCAAAGGTTGGCCACGGACTGGGCACCTCGTCATAGTTGTTAACCCGCGCTCCATAGAGGGCATCGCCAATGGTCAGAATTGTTTTGTCCCTGAAATGCGAATTCTGGTACATGTCTATCAGCACATTATAGGTCGAAGTGTATTGCGGGTCGGCAATGTCTATTGACCAGTGGAGGTAATCACACCGGTCAAATGATCCAAAATGATTCTTAAACCCGAGTGTCACTCCTGCCCAGCCATGTTTCTTCATGATCGGCATGTTGATCAGATAGGTGGCATTGACGAGTGCGTTGCAGATCGGTCGGCCGCTAATCGAGGGCTTGCCCGGCGGAACGGCAAACTGAATTCTCTCAGCGGTGCTATAGTCCAGCGCGGTTGAGCACGAACTTGTATTCGAGTGAAACTGAATGCTGGGGTAAAGCGCTGTCACTTTGCTGACAAGACGCGCCGGCATCTCGCCACTATGCCCGCCATTTGCTGGCGAGCCATTTGATGCGTCGTACACTAGGATATTGCTTTCGGCAACGCCAATCGCTTTTAGCCCTCGAATGACCGAATTGATCGGTTGTGGGAGCGCGTCAATAATCTGGTGGCTATCATTGCAATGCGCATTGTTGAGATTGATCTTGATCGCCACCTTTTCGCCGGGCCTATAGGCCGGAAGGATGGCTTGCCATGCATCGGCCATAGTTGCTGCGTTCGTGAGCGCCATCATCCCGCGGTCAATCATGTTGTTGACCGTACTCTGGTTCACATAGTCGCCATACCATCCTGTGGAGAAATTCCACGAGGTGGCATTCGGCGAATGGATATGGATCACTTTTGGCCCAGTGCCCAGAGTGGTGGTCGCTGTCGGTGTTGGCGTACGGGTCGGCGTTGGTGGGTGGGTCGCTGTGGGCGTTGCAGTTGGTTCAGAGCGCGAAACGAACGGTAAATGCGCTTGCGGTGTCATGCCGGCCGTGGGTGCCTGAGAGGCTGCATTTGTCAGTAACCGCTGCACACCGACCAGCCCTATTCCACCAGCCAGCGCAGCCATAATTTTCAGCATTTCTCGGCGTGATACGTGTCCGTTCATGACCGCCTCTTTCTACTGCCTGATATTTGGTGCGCTCGTGGCGCGTGTCTTGACCCCCACGCGCCACGTTTCGCTTGTATGATAGATTACCACACTCTGCGCGAGATGCACACGCGAAGTACCAAGTGTATCTCCCCCTACGAGATAGGTTGTCCGTGAATATTGAGCGGTGAGAGGCGCAAATAAGAGGTAGCCCGTTGCTTGCTGGCGATGTCGGCGACAATGCGTTGCACCTGTTCGGCCGACAGGTCAAGGGCCTGTGCGATCTCATCTGGCGGCAGACCACGCTCGTGGCCTAACCAGACCGCATCCAAAATATCGAACGGCACGCGATAGAAGAATTCCTCCTGGGTGCTGCCGCCGGGATAGGTATCGGTCGTCGGCGTACGGCGCTGAATCTCTTCTGGCACGTTCAAGTATTTGGCCAGTTGATAGACCTGCGTCTTGTAGAGATGCGCAATGAGCTGAAGATCGACGCCGCCATCGCCATACTTGACAAAGAAACCCAAGGCATGCTCGTTCTTGTTTGCGGTGCCGATGACGGCATAGTTGTGCAGCTCGGCATGATAGTACAACATGCTCATGCGCATGCGCTGCTTGAAGTTGGATGCCGCTACTATCTGGGCAAATTCAGGTAGCGGCAACCGCTTGCTGAATTCTTGACCTTGCGGATCAGTGACGCTAAGCCGAAAGACGTTCAAAGTAGCTTGTTCCAGTAGATTGCCTGCCAGGACGATCTTTGCTTTCCAGCCGGCACTGAAATTTGGGAAGATACGCTGAATAGCTTCGTTGCGGCGGCGATAGCAACCGGCACCTTCCAAGGATCCCGAAATATCTTCCGTAATCGTCGGTACACCATATTGATCGGCCAGCAGGTGAGCCAGTTCTGCACTCTCCGGGCTGGACTCCCGTTCTGGGAGCAGGACCCCAAGTACATGCTCTGGACCAAAGGCCTTGGCGCACAAGGCCAACACCAGAGAAGAGTCGATGCCGCCGCTTATGCCGATAACAGCGCCCTGACGATGCAACGTCTCGTGCACGCTCCGGCGCAACTCCTCGACAAGTCGTTCTGTTTCTTGTACCACATCGATATCCAGCGATTGCTGGCCGAAGGCGGCGGAAACCTGGGAAGTAGTCGACTCATTCATCACGCTAGCTCCTCATGAGTGGGATGTACAACCTTCACCCGATCGGTGGGGCGCAGCTGAGACAATCGGGTGTTGAAGTCTTTCACAAATTGCTGATAGACCAACTGGGTGGACAAAATGCCTGCGACCGCCATATTGTCCACTTCGCTCAGCTCTGCACCGCTGACCGCTTTTCGCGCGAGCTGGGCTACCGCTTGCGGATTGAACAGGCCCGCCTCTTGAATCGCCTGCTCTGACAGCAGGTCTGGCACGTAGGCAGTCGTTCCTTCGGCGCTAAAGAAACTCCGTTGAATCGGTGCCCGATAAGGACGTTTGCGGCGTGTCCAAATTTCGGGAGGCAGCAGCTTGCGGCCGACCTGGCGCAGCAGCCATTTCTCGCGCAAGCCAACCATTTTGTATTTGGTCGGCAACCGGCCGCAGAACTCCACCATGCGGTAATCCAGGAAGGGAAAACGGCCTTCAACCGAGTGGCCCATTGCGACTCGATCGCCTCGCGAGGACAACAAATAGGAAGAGAGGAACGTTACCACTTCCAGATATTGCGCCTGACCAAAATGTGACCACGACTCGAATCCACGCGGGAGGGGCACCAGCTCTTCCTCCAGGTGTTTGTTGGCCGCGTCTGGGTTCTGCATGAAGCGCTGAAGGCGTGTCGCGTTGTTCCAGCGTATGTTGTGTGAGTAGAATGTGGAGTCGGTGGCCGTCAGATCCCGTCTGAAGAAGGCCGTCAGAAAAGCGCCGCTGGTGCTGTTCAACTGACCAATTTCCGGATAGAGCCGCTTGAGCAACATCGGCCGCATGGTCGAGTCGGGATTTTTTGCCCAGAAGCGGCGAATGACCATTTCCTTGAAGATATCGTAGCCGCCCAACAGCTCGTCCGCCCCTTCACCCGTCATGACGACTTTGAAATTGTGATCGTGCACCAACTGGGAGAGCAGAAACATCGGCGCAGGGGCGGTCCGGACCGTGGGTGTTTCTGTGTGCCAGATCACCTCGGGAAACACGCGACCAATGTCGGCGTGGGTGCAGTAGACGACTTGATGATCCGTGCCGAGGTAATCAGCCATGCGCCGTTGGAAATCGCTTTCGTCGAACGCTGGATCAGAGAATGCGATCGAGAAGGTGTCCAACCGATTCTGTGTATACTTGCGGATGATGGCTGATGTCACCGATGAATCTAATCCACCGCTCAAGTACGCACCCACGGGCACGTCGGCGCGCAGCCGAATCAACGTTGCGTCGATCAGCAATTGCTCGAACTCGTCGAGGTAATCCGCGGCGCTGCGCTGTGTGTTCTGTTCCTCGGTGAAGTCCAGCGTCCAATAGGGTTCGATCTTTAGCTCGCCGTCTTGCAGAGATAGATAGTGTCCCGGCGGCAGCTCGTGCACGCCGCGGAAAACCGTATGCGGCGCCAGCGTGCTCCAGAAGGTGAAGACCTGAGCCAGTGCCTCCGGCTGAATCTCGGCCTGCACCGCTGGATGTGCCAGTAGCGCTTTGATCTCCGAGCCGAAGATAAGCTGATCGCTTTGGCGGGTATAGAACACGGGGCGGATGCCCAATCGATCGCGCGCCAAGAACAAACGGCGCTGACGCGCATCCCAGATGGCGATGGCGAATTGCCCGTTGAGATACTGCAAGCAATCAGGGCCATAATCTTCGTAAAGGTGCAGAATGATCTCGGTGTCGCAGTTGGTCGTGAAGCGATGCCCGCGTTGTTCCAAGTCGGGGCGCAATTCGATATAGTTGAAGATTTCGCCGTTGAAGACGATCCACAACGTCCCATCTTCATTCCCGATCGGTTGTTGGCCGCCGCTGAGATCGATAATGCTCAAGCGCGCGCTGCCCAAGCCTGCCCTGTCGTCGTGGTAGACACCAAATTCATCCGGGCCGCGATGGCGGATCATGGCCAGCATTTGCGTGATCGTGTCTGGCGCGATCGGCGCTGATTCACGAGTGTTTACGACTCCGACTATTCCACACATATCGACCAAACCTTTTTCATACGTTGGTTAATCTGCCCTGTATCACATGTGGCGACTCAACTGCGCACTCAATGGTCGGGGGTGATGGTCCCGTTTACCGATGAGCCTTGCTGGGCGATTTCACTCATTAACTCCGCCTCAAGTTCCAGAAGTTGTTTCGATCTGCTGCTCAATCGCTTAACGGGACAGCCAAAGTAGACTCCCCAAGGCTCAAGATTCCTATTCACAATCGATAGAGCGCCGACAGCAGAACCTTCTCCGATTGTGATATTTGGGAGGATAACGCTCCCTGAGCCGATGATGACGTACCGCCCCAGCGTGACAGTCCCGGTAGTCATCCCAGTGTATTTTTCTGGTATGGTAGGGTTCGTTAAATACTTTCCCGAATAGTCATTTGATCGGCTATAGATTTTGACTCCTTGTGACAGACCGCTAAAGTCATTCATGTGGATTCCGGCGCCGGCGGTCAAGAAGCAATGCGCACCAATATGAACAAATGAGCCGATTTTTAACCAGCCTTGTCCCACTGCAGTTATGCAGCAATAGCTATCAACGCGGACGTCGTTACCGATTTCGATGTTCTCAATCCCAATAATCGTACAGTTCTTGGCAATCTGGACGTTACGGCCAAGTGCTCTGAACCCGGCATCTTGAAGATCGTGCTCGGTGTAGTAGCCCGGAGCGAATGGATTCATTTTGTTAACCCTCACCTAAGGCCGGCCAGCATGGTGAACAACTAAGCACCGCTAACCAGGATCCCCTCTGGAGTACGCGCACCTTCACACCACCCGCTGGGTGGTAGTTGACTTTGGGATCAGCGCAAGGGCTACGCAGCCCTTGGTCAAGAGGCGGCCAATCACTATCTCGTTGAGGTGCGCTGTAAGCGCCTGACGTTTTTTTTCGCGGCAGTTCACGAGTATTGACGACTCCGACAATTCCACCCATATCCCCTCGGCAATCTTGTGTGGCCAGCCGTTCTACGCCACAGTGGCTTCACTGGGCGCCGATAGCTTGCGCAGCTCGGTCTTCATGATCTTGCCATGGGCATTGATTGGCAGTTGATCGATGAAGACCACTTCTTTCGGCACCATGTAGCTTTCCAGGCGGCTGGCACAATGCGCGAGGATGTCATTAGCGGTCAACTGCGCGCTGGCCTGCAGCACGACAAAGGCCTTGATCGCCTCGCCGCGTACCAGATCTGGTTCACCGATCACGGCGGCCGTCACGACCTTAGGCAGCTCTACGATACAGTTTTCAATTTGTTGGCTGCTGACGCGATAACCGTAAGTCTTGATGAAATCGGCTTTGCGATCGACAACGAAGATGTAGCCGTCTTGATCGACCGTGGCTAGATCGCCCGTGTGCAACACGCCATCGACAAACTTCTGCGCGGAAGCCTCCGGCTCGTCCAGATAGCCAGGACTGATATTGTCACCCCACGCAGAAATCTCGCCTACTTCGCCCGGCTGGACGACACCGCCATTCTCACCTATGACACGAAGCGTGACGCCGGGAATGCCGCGGCCGATCGAAGCCAGCTTGATCCCCAGCATGTCCGGTGGCAGATACGACAGGCGCGCGGTGGCCTCTGTTTGCCCATACATCACATATACCTCGCCATACGGCACGGCAGCGACCAATTCCTGAATCAAGACGGGCTGCAATTTGCCGCCAGCCTGCTGAACCTTGCGCAGCGATTTGATCTGCCGTTTGGGGAAGGTGGAGTTGCGCAATAGCGTTTGATAGGTGGAAGGCACACCGGCAAACCCTGTGCAGTCAGTCGCTTCCATGAGATCCAGCACTGTTTCTGGATAGACGAAGTTGTTCGAAAGGACGAGCGAGCCGCCCGCCCGCAAATGAGTATGCAGCAGCGAAGTTCCAAAGCAGTAGTAGAACTGCAAAACGGCCATCATCCGATCGATCTGGCTCAGATCGAGATACTCGATAATCGACGCGGTATTGGCCTGGATGTTGCGATGGGTAATGCGCACAGCGCGCGGCTTGGCCGTAGTGCCGCTGGTGAACATGAGCGCGGCATCTTGCTGGACATCCATGTCAGCGGTGGCCGGCCACACTGCCGCGCCATTTTCCTGCAAGAGGTCGTCGAAGACGAAGGGTAGTTCTGCCGGAAAAGCTGCCGCATATCGGCGCTGAATGCGCTTCTCCGCCAGCATCATCTTGCAATTCACAAAAGCCTGCATGACGTTGACTGACTCAGTGGTCAAGGTCGTCGCAAACGGCACCGCCACCGCGCCGAGTTTTAGCGTTGCCAGATAGGCTGCGACCCAAAACAGCGAATTATTACCTAGAATGCCGACACGATCGGTTGGGCCAACGCCGTGGGCCAGCATTTCGGCCACCAGCCGGCCGCTGACCTGGCGCAAGTCAGCATAGGTGTGTTGAAGCTTATTGGCAATGATGGCGACATCGCTATCGCGTCCGTGCTCCAGAAGATAATCGGCGGTATTCATGCGTCATCTCCAATTTGCTGGGATCCGTTTGCCTGATTTGTTGGCACTCTGGCGGGGTGAACCAAAATAAGCCGATCGGCTTGAGATTGCCAATAACGGCGCTGAGCAAGCGCGGTACACCGGGCTGGCTCAGCGCATTCGGTAGCACACCCCATGTGGCACAATCAGGCAGGTTGACCGTTCTTGTAGCGGATGTAGGCCGCGATCTTGCCGACGGAATCGAAATTGTCCGGGACAATTTCCTCGTCTGCGACTTCGACTCCGAACTCCTCTTCGACAAACATGATCAATTCCATCACATTCATTGAGTCAATGATGCCGTTTTCGAGAAATGACGCATCGTCAGGATAGGGGTACCCCTTCTTGTTGAATAGAATATCTTGGGCGATATGCTGGCGGATGATTTCCTCGGGCGTAGACACGATTCAGCCTCACTTTGGAATGGAATGCTTCGGCTAAGAAAGTGTTTTGAAATTCAAGTTTGTGTGGTCAACAGGCGCAACATCCGCCGAATACTGGCGGCATAAACCATCGCTTCGCTGGAACTGACGGTGT
>Ga0209254_10001166_pt1 | contig 23220 bp, 22 predicted proteins | sample FrelakmetDIP11DI_FD_187148 | JGI IMG/M metagenome (GOLD analysis project Ga0209254, IMG submission 187148) | Freshwater lake sediment microbial communities from the University of Notre Dame, USA, for methane emissions studies - DIP11 DI (SPAdes)... | ecosystem: Environmental > Aquatic >...
TGAAGTACTTCTGCCTGACCTGCTGACCTGCGGGCAGTGCTCAAGGCCACCAACGCGGCCATTAATGCGCTGACAACCACGGCGACAGCGATCGCGGGGGCAGTCTCTCTCTGAACCAGCGTGATCGTCAGCAGCGCGGCAAACAAGGGTGCTCGCAATGCGGCAACCAGCGCGCCTGCCATCGTGGCTGCGACGGCAACGGCCACTGGAATATCGGGAAAGATTAGGTTAGCTGCAAGTCCCAGAGAAACACCGGCGAACATGATGGGGAAAATATACCCGCCTTTCCAGCCGGTGGCAAGCACCAGAGTTGTGGCGAGCAGCTTAGCCAGACTTAATACAACCAGCATCAGGACCCCGATCTCGGCTGCATGCGTGATCAGGTCAAGCGTCTCTGCCTCCCCCGAAAATAAGGTCAGGGGAAGGAGCGCGCCGATGATTCCCATGCCCAGCCCACCCAGCAGACCTCGCAGCACCAGGTGAGATTTCAACGGTTGAAAAAGGGCCTGCAGGCGCTTGAGCAGCAACATGAAAAACAGGCCGACGATCCCGCCGATCAAACCCAGTGGAGCGGCATACACCAGATCCTTTGCGCGAACCGTATATTCCGGGAAAGTATATAACGATGCGAAGAAAGACCCGCTTAGAAGGACAAAAACAGTGGTTGCCACAGCCGAGGAGAGTAGGCTCGGGAACAACACCCAGAAATACGTCTTCCTCCCGCCTGGTCCCCCCTGCGCGGATTCAAGCCCGAGCAGTGCGCCGCTGAATGGCGAGGTGATAAAGGAAGCCAGCATCCCGCTTACCCCGGAATATCCCATCGTTCGTGTCGCTTCTTCATCGAGTTTTAGCTTGTCGGAGATCAATGTACCGATGCCACCGCAGGCATCCGCCAGGGGGGCTTCCGGCCCCAGGCTTGCCCCGGATACGAGCGATACCAACGCGGTGACCACGATTCCGGGTGCGTTGCGGTAATCGAAGCGCCCGGTCCTGCCAAATTCAAGCATCAACTCGGCAAAAATGGCATTATGGTCGCCGAAAACCTTTACCAGCAACCCCACCAGCAAACCTCCCAGGGTACAAACCAGCAGGGTGAAGAAACGGGGATCCAAGCCGAGCGCCAGGGCTGCCTGCTCCCAAACGAGGGCAGTGCCTCGACCTACAAGGAACATGAACGCAAATGTGACCAGAGCACTGATCAAACCCAACAGGATGACAAGCCCTAAAAGTCGAATGTAAGGTGCAGGTTTAGCTTGCGTATCAATCATTTTCTTCTCTCCTGTATAAAAGTTCTGCTCCCGGGTCCATAAAATAAATTATTTTATGCGTCCTCATAGCGTGGTCCTGGGTGATGCAATTTCTCCAGTTAAAACCCGTGTAAAGGATTAATTTCGAATTTTTTTCATTTGCTTTTATTTAAGCTTTCAACATACTTAACGGCAGCATCGACAGTCGCAAATATGTGGTCCTCGCCGATGACCTCGAGCAAACCCGTCTGGCTGGCATATTCGCGCACTGGTGCATGCACATCAGCCAAGTACACGTCGATCCCTTTCCCACGGAGCTCTTTCACCATTTTCCCGATGATATCGGCGCTGGTCACATCGATCTCGAACCATGCACTTGAATCGAAGATCACAGCGCGGGGAGGAACACCACATTTCTCGATCATGGCTTTCACCTGGTCGTGGTATGTGGGAGCATTGGCATAATACAGCTGGCTATCAAGGCGCGTGATAAGCACCCCGGGCACAGGAATATTTTCAGGGTGACGGCCAAGGTCCGAATAGGAGCCGGGCAAACCGGGAACCCGTGCCAGCGATGAGACATGCGGCCGGCTTGACTTGTAAATCATGAAAAGCATCGAAGCCACCAGGCCAATAATCATCCCTTCCAGGACATCAATAAATATCACCCCGGCGAATGCCAACATGCCAAACCAGAACTCCACCCGCGAAGCCAGGCGGAGCTTCTGCAGTTTGCGGGAGGCGAGGATATGCCAGAGCGCATGGATGATCAATGCGCCCAGCACGGCTTCGGGCAAGGTTTTAAACAAGGGGGTCAGGAAGAGCACGGTGATGATCGTCGCCACCCAGGCGACCAGGTTGGTTACCTGGCTGCGGGCTCCCGCTTCTTCTTTGACGGCGGAAGCGGACATGCTGCCGGCAGCGAGCATCCCGCCAAAGAATGAGCTGACAATATTTGCGATCGCGTGGGCATTCAGCTCCTGGTTGGCGTCCACCTCGTAGCCGTGTTTTTCGGCAAACTCGTGCGCCACCCCCAGGGCTTCGCTGTAGGCCACCAGCAGCACGCCCATGGCCGGCAGCAGCATGGCCAGGTAGGTTGAGAAGGGAACAGCCGGGAAACTAAAAGAAGGTAGCCCCTGCGGCAGGGTACCCACGATCTCCACGTCGTAATTACCATTAAGATTCAAGGCTGCGCTTAATCCGATATACCCAAAAAGCACCACCAGCCCGGCGGGGATCTTATTGGAGAGGCGCGGCAGGATAAACAGCAACGCGAGGGCGCTTGCTCCAACAAGAAAAGTAACCCAGTTCGAATTGGGCAGCTCTTTGATGATTCCCAGCAGCTTCTCAACCGTGTTGCCATCCGGTTTGGGTATGCCGAAGAGTTTATTCAACTGCCCTACCGCGACGAAGACCGCGATACCCATTACAAAACCGTCCATCACCGGCTTCGATAGGAACTGGGTGATAAACCCCAGCTTCGCCAGACCTGCAGCCAGGAACACCAATCCAGTCACCAGGACGAAAGCCGATGCGTATGCCTGGTAGGTTTTCGGGTCGGAAGCGTTGGCAGCAGCGGTTGCTACCAGGGCGGCTGCCACCGAGGAAGCCAGGAGCGCAGCCGTGGCCGAGGTGGCTTGCACAACAAGATGCCGTGAGGTACCAAGCAGGGCATAAACGAGCAGCGCTGCCAGCAGGGTATACAGACCTGCCTGGGGTGGCAGTCCGGCGATACTTGCGTAAGCCATGGCTTCCGGCACCACCAATCCCCACAGAGTCAAGCCAGCGATCACGTCGACGGTCAGCCAGCCGCGGTTGTACTCTGGCAGCCAGGACAGGATGGGTAAATTACGCTTGAGCCATGTAGTTTTCATAATCTATCCTTCGCTTCATATTTTTCCCTAATTATAAGAGCGAATAAGAGATGCCTTGGTGGATATCTTCTGCGCTTTGTAAGCGATGGTCCATCTCCTTAGATGGGGATGGACCATTATTTTTAAACTTCCTTAGCACAACCTACTATTTCGCAACCTATTCATAAACTCGATTTTCATCAGACTGACGGGTTCTTATCCTCTTCCGCTTCCAGCGCGGAAACTTCCGCATCGGTCGGTTCCTGGCCTTCGATACCCAGTTCGCCCATGGTCGCATCCAGCTGTTCTTCGGAGAGATTTTCAACCGGCTGCCCGGCCTTCTGTTCCACCTGCTGCACTTCAGCCTGGCTCATCTTGGTCGCACTGGTGCCGACGGCAACGATCGCCATACCGCCGATGATCATTCTTCGACGCATGCGTCTGCGCATCCGGCGGTGCCTGCGTACCACAGCGGCTCTACCCACACCCGGCCCTGGTCCACCAATCCCGTGCCCCGGGCCTCCCGGTCCACCTGGCCCTCTTCCGGGTCCACCTGGTCCACCAATTCCTCGTCCTGGCATGATCAACCTCCTATTTTTGAATTATTCCCAGGACATTCCGAAGCTGTCCCGGGTTTCGATTTACGAATTAAGGATAGAGCCCTCGCTTCGTATAAAACCTAGAGTTAAAACTATAAAAAAAGAGACTCTTTGAATTTCCACTTCACTCCGCTCGTTTCATTGCCAATTTCTCAAACCATGTGCCGATCAGGGTGGTTTTCCCAAAACCTGCCGGAGCGCAGATCAGGATCAGGGGGCGATCGATATTCTTATCGAGCTGCTCCAACAGACGTGAACGCTTGATAAGATCAGCTGGCAGGTGTGGCCGGTGAAACTTGGTTTGAAGAAGAATTTGATTCTGGTTAGTCACGCCTTTTGTAAGATCTCTATGATAATATTTTACTTTATAATTACCCATCCTTATTTTGCCTGTATTTTTTAATGTGTATGAATAATCAGCATAAAATATTTCATTAATTGGTCGATCTTTTTATCCTATAATCAGTAAAAATATATAAAGTGGGTGAACCATGTTTAAAGAAATCCTGAGTAAAAAATCGTTAAACCGGTATATTCCCAGCATTGGATGGATGAGAACCTACCGGCGCGAGTGGCTGCGGGATGATCTTATCTCTGGCGTGGTGGTCGGGATGATCATGATCCCGGTGGCAATGGCGTATGCCCAGATGGCAGGTGTACCGCCACAGTCGGGACTATATTCGGCAATCGTGGGCATGGCAGCTTACGCCCTCCTGGCAACGAGCCGCCACATGAAGGTCACCACCAGCTCTACCATGTCCATCATGTCGCTGGCAGTGGTCGCGCCTCTGGCTGCCGGGGATCCGGCAAGCTTGATGGCGCTGACCTCCGCTCTGGCAATCACCGTCGGGGTCATATTGCTGGTCCTTTCCCTCCTAAAGCTGGGATTCATATCCGATTTCCTGGCCAAATCAGTCATGACAGGGTATGTCTTCGGTGTAGCCCTCCTCATCGCGATGAGCCAGCTTCCCAAGGTATTCGGGGTGTCGGGCGGCAGCGGGAATTTTTTTGAGCAGCTGGCGCAATTGATATCCAAACTCCCTCAAACCAATGTTTACTCTCTGATGCTCGGGGTGGGAGCGATCACACTGATCTTCTCTATTAAGCGTTTCTTTCCCCTTGTTCCTGGCGCGCTGATTGCGTTGATTTTGGGTATTATGGTCACCTCATATTTCGATCTTAATGCCCTTTATGGCGTTTCCATAGTGGGAACCATACCAACAGGTATGCCTGTCCCGGGGTTTCCAAAAATTGATCTGAATATGATCCCCTACCTGGTTGGTGGTGCGGCAGGGATCGTGTTTCTGGCAGCCGGGGAAACGCTTGGCACCGGGCGAACTTTCGCGGCGAAATATCATTATGATATCGACGCTGACCAGGAGCTACTGGCCATGGGGGCGGCTAATATAACTTCAGGGCTATTCAGGGGTATTACCATTGATATGAGTCTTTCCAACACCGCCAGCGGCGAAGATGCCGGTGAGCGGACCCAGCTTTCTTCGCTGGTCAGTGCGGGGTTGATCCTTCTGGTGGTATTGTTCCTGTCGCCTTTGTTGAAAAACCTGCCGACGGCCGTACTGGGAGCCATTGTCCTAAGTTCAATCCTGGGGTTATTCAACGTTTCTGAATTCAAGCGGTATTACTCGCAGCGCAAAACAGACTTTGCCCTGGCGCTCACCGCCCTGGCGGGTGTGATGGCTTCAGATGTCATGACAGGGTTGATGCTTGCGGTTTTACTTTCGCTGGTGATGCTGCTTTACCGGGCGAGCCGGCCGTATATAGCAGTCCTTGGGAAGCGACCGGGGGCTCCTGGCGAATACGCAGATATCAGCCGGAATAAGGAAGCTCAGCAGGTCCCGGGACTGGTGATCCTCCGTTTGGATGCGCCTATTTATTTCTTCAATGCAAATGTGGCTCGGACACAAATCCTGGAAAGGATGCGTACAGATCATCCGCAGGCTATCCTTCTGGACCTGGGGGCGAGTGCCGATCTCGATATTGGAACATCTGACATGCTGCAATCCCTTACTTCTGATCTACGCCAAGCTGGTATTGAATTGCTATTTTCCCAGGTACGCAGTTCAGTTCGCGACCGCATGCTTCTAACCGGGCTGTTGGACCATATTGGAGCGAACCATATTTATTCAACCGTCGATGCAGCTGTAAAAGCATTCGAATTGAGTGCAAAGCGGAAATCCCGAAAGAAAGTTATCTCAAATCCTGAAAATGAAAAGGTTTTTCCTGGCCCTCCCGCTTCTCCTGCTGCATAATCCAATTTTTGGAAGGACCATACTATTATTTCGAACTTAATAACCATATAAACCTTCCGGAATGGGAGGAATTTCCTTATCAACCAAGGTGGTGTTATGAATTGATATCAAATACAACATGATTGCACAACCAAGTTGTGAGATAATAATTTCTCCTAAATTATGTGGGCAACTAAACAACATGCAGTTATTACCTCGAGCCGTCTGATCGGCTTTGATATCGATGGATGGAGTACCGTATGACACAATCAAATTCTTCACAGCCTGACCAGATAATCTCGGGGCCGGAGTCCTTTCCCAACGCTGCCGCGCGGCGATCTGTCAATTGGCCCCACGTCTGGGCTTACATTGGGTTATCGTTTGGCTTCGCCTGGCTGATCGACCTGGTGTTGTATCTGAACGGAGGCCTGAAGAACCCGGGCGCCACTCTGATGCTGCAGTTCCAGATGCTCATGCCGGCTTTTGCTGCCCTTCTGCTGGGTGTATTCTTCTTTAAAGATAGCCTGGTTCACCGTAAAACCAACCGCACCGCTTCGCGCTGGTTCATCTATTATTATTTCTTGATGACCTTTGCCTACCTGGTCGCCGCTGTCACGGTGATGATCCAACCGGCGCTGGCCACGACGCTCAGCGCTTCGATGTTGATCTTCAGTGTGGTTGGGCTGGTGCTGCTGCTCGTGCTGCGTTGGCGCGGTGGTCCGCAGTCCTTCGCAGGAGCAGGCATGGCCTTTGGCAGCTTCCGAATCTGGATACTGTATGGGCTGGGTATGGTGCTCTTCTATGGCCTGGAGACTCTTCTTAATTATGTGTTTAAATTCGGTACATTGGCCGATATTACTAAGCTTTACCCACCCGGGGCGACCGCCGCCATTCCATCGATGGGACTACTCGCCGCAGCCTTTTTCAACGCGGTCATAATAGGCCCTTTCCTGGGGTTGATCATCACTTTTGGCGAGGAATACGGCTGGCGTGGTTACTTGCAAAGCGAGCTTATTCATCTGGGGCGCATCCGCGGAGTAGGGCTGCTGGGCATCATCTGGGGAGTCTGGCACTGGCCGATCATATGGATGGGTTATAACTACCCCGGCCAGCCGGTGCTTGGCCCCCTTCTGATGACGGCTTACACCGTGGCGCTTTCGTACTTCCTGGCCTATGCCGTGTTTAAATCGAAAGGCGTGTGGACGGCAGCCTACCTGCACGCGCTCAATAACCAGGTTTTATCCTTTTTCATGGTCGCGGTTGTGACACCGGTCAGCATCGTCATGTCATTTGGCATTGGCATCCCAGGGCTGGTTTTATGCGCGCTGGTTATCTTGTTGATTCTACGCGATCCGATCTGGAAGGAAATGGATTAGCACCCGCATATAAAACAATAATGGGACATTCTATACAGAATATCCCATATTTAGGGGTGGCTGACGGGGGTCGAACCCGCAACCTCCTGATCCACAGGCTCCCCAGGAGGTGTTCATAGAGTCCAAAAATACGGTTTTGTATTTGATTTTTTAATGTTTCAAGCGATAAATTGTCCAAAAATCGCATATTTTCCACTGTTTTTAAGGTGATTGCACACGCGATAGCACACGACAATTTAGGCATTTTTCAAGGAAAAGCGACCTGCTTAACCGAAAATTCCGATTTTTTTCAAGAAATTTTCACCGGTAATTTGCTGATAAATAACAAAAACATCTTGAACATGTAGGCTCACCAGGAGGTGTTCACAGAGTCCAAATTTTGTGTTTTTTATTTGATTTTTTGAAGTTTCAAGCGATTAATTGTCCTAAAATCGCATATTTTCCACTGTTTTGAAGAGGATTGCACACGCGAGATAATTTCCTTAAATTTGACCCCCCATATAGAACAAAGATGGGACATTCTATTTAGAAAATCCCTTTTTGAGGGGTGGCTGATGGGGATTGAACCCACAACATTTGATCCAAAGTCTCATCAGGAGGTGCTAAAGAGTTCGCTAAAATTGGATAAAATATTCCGTGAATAATTTCTATGTAAATTATTCATTCAACAAATAGAATATCTGGTAATTCATGTAAAGGCCTCCAGACTGGTCCAAAATTCTGCAACCAGTCGTTGGTTATTCGTTGCTGATCCGACCCATCAGCCCTCATCAGGTAGACCTCCCAATTGTCGTCTCGATAAGAACTATACGTAATCCATTTGCCGTCTGACGACCATGATGGTGAACCATTAGCACTTTCTTCGGTTAGAACAAGTGTCAAGCCGCTATTTAAATTTATCTTGCAGACTTGCCAATCATTCATATAACAACCATATGCAATCCAGTCTCCATTTGGCGACCATGCTGGTGGAGAGTTCCAGGCTGCAATTTTAGCGACGACATGAACATCTAGCCCTTCCCTCGTTCCAACATTTAGGGATGATATAAGCCCACCAGAACTTGCCAGAAATGCAATCTCTTGTGCATCCGGCGACCACGCTGGAAAATAATAGTTATCCGGACCCTCCAAGACAACTCTCTCGGAATTAGAATGTAGATCTTGGATATATATCCGACCCTCGCGGGTAAAGGCGATTTCATTACCATTTGGCGACCAGGCTGGGTCCGAGGAGCTTGATTGGGAATATGTGATCTGCCTCCGGCCACTTCCATCCGAATTCATAATGAAAAGTTGGGACTTATCCAATGATGTTTGGTCAGCAAAAACAATCTTGCTTCCGTCGGGTGACCACGAAGGTGACTCGCCATTAGTGATTGTCTTGATTTTGTGTGAATCCTTAAGGAGGTCGATTAGGTAAATATCTATTCCAGTATCGGATTGTGCCCAAAAGGCGATTTGGTTTAAACCAGATCCTATAAATGCGCTTGTCGGCTCAGGCGCTGGAGTCGCTGTAATAGACTCATTCGAAGTTGAAACGTGGGGTCGCCAAATCGGGTTGCTATCGGGTACATTATTGTCAGTAATCCTCACCTTATTTTCCCCGTTGCGTGCCATGACGTAAATCTCACTGTTACAGGAATCTCCGCAATCTGATGGACGCTCCTGCTCATCTCGAAGTGAGACAAATGCAATTCTAGATCCGTCTGGTGACCAAGTTGGATCCCAGTCTTCTGCAGGATTGCGCGAGACATTTGTCTGGTCAGAACCATCTGAGCCCATCACGTAAACCTCAAAATTGCAGTCTCCATCTCGGCAGTGATCCGGGTCAGCGCTATCTCGCCAGGAGACGAAGGCGATCTGGCTTCCGTCTGGTGACCATACAGGTCCATCGTTTCCCCCAGGGCCAGTTGTAAGTTGCATTCGAGTTGACCCGTCTGGCTTCATGATGCAGATCTGGGGTATGCCTTGTTCATAACAATTGTAGGTAATCAGAGTGCCGTCTGGTGAATAAACCGGATCTCGGTCAACTTCGTTTCTACTTGTCAATTCTCGGTAATCCTTGCCGTCAGAACCGACAGAAGCGATAAAGGATGGAGTCGCAGTATTGTGCCATGGAGTGAACGATAGAGATCGGCTGTCTGGAGACCATGAGACTGTACTTTCATAGACTGTATTGTCTGTGATCGGATGCGAATCAGAACCATCTGAATTCATTATGAAAAGAGCCCAATGTCCGGGGTAGGTGGCGAAAAATGCGATGCGAGCACCATCGGGAGAGATCTCCGGTAAGTATTCTTGAGCAAGTTTTTCCCGTGATAAGTTCTTGTCATCGCTTCCATCCCAGGCCATAATGTGAATCTCGGAGTTCGATCCTTTAGAGAGTGAGTACACAATTGAGCGGCCATCAGGTGTCCAAGAAGGGTAAGATTGGTTCCCCGCTGGTGATGCCAGCTGATAATGAGTACCGAAATCGATATCCGCAAGGTGAAATTGGCCTTTACCGTTGTTATAGGTTTGGTAAAGCAACATACTTCCAGTTGGTTTTTCCATCTGGGTTGGTGTTGGAATGGGAGTCAATGTTACCGCGGAAGTTGGACTAGGTATGAGCGTTGGTAACTTAACTGCTCGAGTTTCCGATGGAAACGACTCATTAATGGTTTTTGGGGTTATGGAACAGGCGGATACGAACAGCGCTAGGCAAGTAAAGATTAGTAACACGATATGGGTTTTTGATTGAAAGGGGATGCAATTGACCTTCATATCGAGTGATCACTCCAATAATAGATGTTGCATAATAATTTATTATACAGATTCCTATTATTCCTAACCATTATTGAAAATTTATTAACAGTCGATTTTTGATCACCGGTTTTTTAAATTATTCCAAGAATCTTCTACATCAAGGAAAAGCGACCTGTTTAACCGAAAATTTCGTTTTTTTTTTCGAGAACTTTTCCCTGGTAATAGGCTATTAAAAACAAAAACATCTTGAACAACTATCATGAAGTTACAAATTGTAAACATAGAATTGAACTTACTTGAATATTGGAGAAGAAAGCGCTAGCGACTCCGGCAACCTCACGGTAGGCACGAGAAAATTCCCACTTTTGTATTGTAATCACATAGGGATCTCCGGTGCACGCGGTGTTGGCTTGATGTATTTGGTTACGGAAATGCTTTGTCAAGTACGCTTTCTGGGGCGCAAAACATAGCATTTGGTTGACCATACGGTAATCCTATTTCTCGAATCACTTTATCAAGCGCTGCGATAAATTCAATGGAAAATTGCAAATAGTCTTGACCATCAATATTTGTTTGCCACGGGCCTCCAATAATTATCATGTTGGAGCCATTTGTTTTTACGTTTAGCGATGTTCCATCTTTTTGTGTAATAGTAATAGTCCAATCAGGCCCATTATCAGTGCAAGGGACGAGGGAAAACTGGCTCTTGATTGGAATTAAGTTAGAAAATGATTTTCCCAATGCCTGCACTGATGTTTTATCCACTTTGGTTTTTAAATTATTCATAGCAGTTGTGGTATTGGAATTTATCACTTTAACAATAGGATTCGTGTTTGCTTGGAGAATATCAACTTTATATTCTACTGGGTCTCCCATCCCTTCCCAATTGTATTCAATTCTTATTGTTGTGATTTCTTGTTTAGACAAGGGTGGTTGATTCACGATAGGAAATGACTCAAAAAAGAATCGGTAAAACAAGGATGTTGAAAATACAAAACCAGGATTAATTGAAATAGCTTGAGCAAAAGCATTTTTAGCAACATCTGGCAATTTTTCATTATCATCAGTACGTTTTGCATAAGCAAAAGCTAAAACTGCCCAATCACAAGGAGTTTCAGGCTCAAGAAGATAGATTAGTTCATCAGTTTTATCCTTTTCAGGATATCTTTCAGTTGCCAATTTTTCAACATCGCAACTTATCACTTGTTGTATCTGGTCATTTGATAAAGGCTCTAATCCCCAATCTTTTGGAAACACGTTTGAATATGGCTCGATCGTCAATGTTGACCGACGTGTGACAGTAGATGTTGGTAACACGGTTGAATATGGCTCAATCGTGAATGTTGATCGAGGCGTGACAGTAGGTTTAGGAGTGCTTGTAGGGACTGGTGTATTTGTAGGAGTTATAGTAGGCGTTAAGGTAGGTGTGGGTGTCGCTGTTGGGAGCGATAAAATGGACAAATTTGAACAACTAGTTAAAAATATTGCACAGAGAAAAAAAGATGAAATCATAATTCTGTTCATTAAAACAAATACCCTTCATATGTTTTAATTCTCAAGCCAACTATTAATTATATGGATTATATACAAATATATGAACCTCACTAGTAAATTGAATTATCCATTAATAAACAGTTAGACCAACAATCAAGATGTTAGTAAATAAAATACCCCCCGCTGGGATGAGGTGGTCAATCAATCGTTGGAAACAACCGATACTTCTCGGAAACGGCTTCCATTTCCAAATTCACCAGTATCGATCTCTCCTCAGAGCTCCAAGGGTGTTGTGGAAATTCTTCGCTCGCGAGCTTTGCAAAGTGCGCGTGTACCAATTCTAGAAATTGGAAGTAATCGTGAGTGAGTTCCTCAAGCGTAGCTAACAGATCTGGCTGTTGTATACCCTGCGCAGTAACATGAGAAATCAAGATTTGGTGGTGACCATTAGGAAGAGGTCGCGACCCGAATTGATAGGTTGCAAACCTGTGATAATTAAGATCACGGATACCTTTTTGCCCACCAGTTGAATCCTCATTACCCGCAAGCAAGTCGAACCACTTCGTTTGCGTCTTCAAGATACCTGAATACTCTGGATCAAAGGTCGGCATCTTTTCGAGGAACCACTTCTTTTGATCCCTAAAACTATTATTCGAAATGGATCCCGTTGTCACATAAAAGAACGGAAGGGCAAATGAGATACAATCAGCGAATATTCTTAGGTAAGAAATATAAGCATCGAGATGGTATGGTGCCTCATCGATAGCAGAATAGTAGATGGCTGCGTGATCAATCGGTGCACCATCAAATGCGTATGTGTCGCAGTTCTCCATAACTAGAATTGCACTTCCAAGACGATTTAGCGCGTAGATCATCTTGAAACAAGTATCGCGTATCTTCGAGCAACACTGCCAATACCCACGATTATTAAAACGCTTAAGTATTGCGTGCTGATCTTCGCTGAGGTTGTTTTCGCCAATCCATAACCAACTTTGGCGTTGTTCAATAAGTCTAACAATGCCGATGCGCAACTCCGCATGAGTAGAGTCTATAATCTTCAGTCCATGATGTCTAAGTTGCGACACAATTACTTCTCAAGGAAGGTGATGTTATTTCTTGGGTACCTCGATTATCTTAGTATTGAGCGAATGTCCACCAATCAAGATGTTTTTATCTTTTAGAATTAATCAGTTTTGTTTAAACGTATTACTCACCGAAATTATCGATTTCCTTTAGCAAGATTATGCGGTTTACATAACATTTGGCAATTCTCAATATCTGTTTTGCCGCCTTTGCTCCATGCGGCTACATGGTCAGCTTCCATTTCAGATATGTCCCAAATTTTAGTTTTATTGGCTGCATGTCCAATAGCGCAATCTGGGCAATTTGATTTAACCCCGGAGGTGTATTAATGGTTGATAAATATATTGCTAACATCCTTTTTATTAATTGCGTGAGCAATTAATAAAAAGGGAGAGGAATAGAAATGGAAACAAATAATTATCAAGTTTTCGAAGATCGGTTGCTAAGAGCTTCCGAAGTAGCTGAAAAACTGAATATCAGCCGATCCCTGGCTTATAAACTCCTGCAATGTGGAGAAATCCCAACCGTAAGGATATATAAATCCGTTCGCGTAAAACAGAGCGATGTAGACGAATACATCAGGAGGCAGTGGTCTGGTTGGAATGAAAGCCTTTAATTCTGCATGGTTTATCGCTATAATGGTTCAAGAGCGCTTGAACCTTAACAACCAAATAGGCTGTGCAGGTCGCTTTTCCCATATTCTCGAAAGGAGTATAGGAAATGGCGACTAAACGTAATAATCACGAAGGATCGATCTGTCAGCTTCCAAGTGGCAGCTGGCGTGTACAGGCATACACCAAAGGAAAGCGGATAAGCCATACCGAAACGAGGAAAGCGGATGCGATATCCTGGCTTCGCAATATGAATCAGGAGATTGAATCCGGATTGAATATCCCCGTTTCAAGAATGACCCTCCAGGAATACTTGGATTCCTGGTTGATCGGTATGCGATCTTCTGTCCGGTCACCAACAAGCGGTCAATACGAAATGACGATCAAGAGATATATTCTCCCTTCGCTGGAGAAAACCCTCCTGATTGATCTAACATCGGCGATTATCCAAAATCTTTATAATCAAAAACTTGACCAGGGGATTCATCCTAGAACGATCAAGATGATCCATACCGTATTTCATTCAAGCCTGGAGCAAGCTGTCAAGCTGGGTCTGATCCAGCGCAACCCTGCCCTGGCTGTGAAAGCTCCCCGTTATGAAATTCCAGAAATGAAGTTCTTCAATGAGGAACAGGTCAATCGGTTTCTCTCGGTTGCTCATGGGGAACGCTATGAAGCCATTTACCACCTTGAAATCGCCACAGGGCTTAGGCAATCAGAAATCCTGGGGCTATGCTGGAAGGACCTGGATTGGGAAAAAAGGTCCCTGATCGTTCAACACCAGCTAAAGAGACAGTTCAAGCTGGGAGATTATTTCTCCCAACCAAAAACCAGAGCAGGCAGGCGGAGCCTCATCCTGGGTAAAAAGACCCTCAGCAAGTTAAAAGATCACTGGTCGAACCAATTGGAGGAAAAAAGGTTTGCCGGGGATCGCTGGCAGGAGAACGATCTGATCTTCACCTCCACCGTTGGAACGCCAATCGACCAGGCTAACCTTTACAAGAGTTTCAAAGTTCTTCTAAAAAAATCAGGATTGCCGGATATTCGTTTTCACGATCTCCGCCACACTGCGGCGACCCTCATGCTCAATCATGGCATCCCTGCCATCGTGGTTTCCAGGCGGTTAGGTCATTCCAGGGTAAGTATCACCCTGGATATCTATGGTCATCTGATCCCTGAAATGCAGAATGAAGCAGCTGAAATGATCGATGATCTGATCACCCCGATAGAAGTTTCAATTGCACACGATTGCACACGAGAGCAAATTCCGAGTTATTAGCATCCCCCATATATAACAAAAAAGGGACATTCTCTTCAGAATATCCCATATATTGGGGTGGCTGACGGGGGTCGAACCCGCAACCTCCTGATCCACAGTCAGGCGCTCTGCCATTGAGCTACAGCCACCATGGTGGCTGAATTTTATCACAGCGTTTGAACATCAGGCAAGAATCTTTTTTATTTCTGAAGCGACCTTGGCCATTTTAAAAGTCTTCTGTTCTCCGGTATTCAAATCTTTCAATACCGCGCTGTCATTTTGTATCTCATCCGGACCTATGATGACAACAAACCGGATTCCCATCCTGTTAGCGAATTTCAATTGTTTCGGCAGCTTTGCAGTTTCGGGGTAACAAATGGTTCTTATCCCCATTTCACGAATTTGTGAAGATAAATTTAAAGATGCTTGCAACGTACCGGCTTCAAAAACCGTAACCATCACTTCCGCCGGCGGATTATGACCTTGGGGTAGCAACCCGTACTTTTCCAAAATGACCGTGAGCATCACGTCTCCCATCGCAAAACCTACGCCGGGAAGCGAGATCCCGCCCACGTCTTCAACCAGGTTGTCATAATGCCCCCCACCCAGGATCGCCCTGCCACCCTCCAGATCAAATGCTTCAAAAACGATCCCGGTGTAATAATCCAACCCGCGAATCACCTTTGGATCATAGATCACATAATCCCGCGCATTGAGTGTTTCAAGAGCGGTAAAACACTGTGTCAACTCCTCCGATTTCTTCCAAAGGTCATTATCTTCAAGAAAGCCTTTTAGTTTGGATAAAATTCCTTTCTCAATCCCCAATGATGCCGCCATTTCCTCCCAGGCTTGTTCGGATAGTTTATCCTTCCTATCTATCAGGCGCAGAACATCAGGGTTTTTTTCCTCCGGGATACCGATTTCCCGAAGTAACCTATACATCAATCGTCGGTCGTTGATCTTAATTTTTACTTGGTCCGGTGTCAGCCTTGTAGATTGAAAGAAATTCGCGGCTATCGCCAATAATTCAGCGTCAGCCTCAGGAGAATTAATCCCGATCAGGTCGATATTCCATTGAAAAAATTCCCTGGACCGGCCTTTTTGTGGCGTCTCGTAACGCCAAATGGGGCCAAAAGCCCACCATCTTAATGGGTATATTAATTCTCCTTGCCTTTGAGCTACCATGCGCGCCAAGGATGGTGTCAATTCCGGCCGAAGCGTTATCTCATCGCCACCCTTATCAGTAAAAACAAAAGCTTGCTTTTTTACTAATTCCTCACCCGATTTGGCTGCAAACAATTCCAGCTTCTCAAGATAAGGGACCTCATATTCCTGGTATCCGAATGATTCAGATACTTCTCGGATATGCTCAAGAAGCCAATTTTGTTTGAATTTATCTTCAGGGTAAAAATCCCTTGTACCCTTTAATGATGAGATGATCTGTCGCATAGGTTTCTCCTGGGAACTTTGAAATTTTAACATACAACATGGGGTAAAATTGTTCGAATGCATTTTTACAAGTAGAAGGAAAAGATGAACCTCGAAGAATTGATATCAATCGTTGGCGGCTGCCTACATACGGATGGAGCAGATTTATCACGTGAAATAAAAGGTGGTTGCGGCGCTGATTTAATGTCGGATGTTCTTGCTTCAATTCAACCTGAAGCTGTTCTGCTAACCGGACTTTGCAATCCCCAGGTCATCCGGACTGCTCAAATGGCGGACATTGCCGCAATCGTTTTCGTCAGGGGAAAACAACCTCCCCAGGAGACCATTGATCTTGCGATTGAAGAACGCATCCCCTTGATCACTTCACCTTTTGGAATGTTCGAGCTTTGCGGACGGCTTCACAGGAAAGGTCTTCCAAGCCTTGAGATGCCGGTTGAAAAAGAACCCTGTCCGGGTGATTAAAGGAAAATCGTTTTATGGAAGATCAGACCAGGTTCAAAGGACTCCACATATCCGATCAATTGGCTGGCGAGATCACGCGAACCGAGGAACTGGCCTATGAATTAAAGATTTCCGAGGTCATGACCCAAAATCCTATTACAACCTCCATTGAAATGACAATGGAGGCTGTATTAAATACATTTCGTAATCACCGCATATCCGGTGCGCCGGTTCTTGAGGGAGAAAAACTTGTAGGTGTAATTAGTATCGAAGATTTGATCAACAGTCTTCGAAAAAATGATATTAGCTCTCCTGTGAAAAAATATATGACCACATCTCTCGTTACTGTACGGGAAACCGATACGGTCATCGAAGCTTTGAAGCTGTTTGTTCATACGAAATTAGGTCGCATAATCGTCATAAATTCCAGCAATCAATTAGCCGGGATCATCACAAAAGGGGATGTCACACGAGGGATACTGAAAGCGCTTGATCATGATTACAAGGAAGAAGAAGTCCGCCGGTACCGCGCCAGTCATCTTTTCGAGGATATTTCGTCGGACCGGAGCAGTCTCATCCTGCGTTATACCATCAAAGTTGGAGATTTCACTCGCGGTGGATCAGCCTCTAGCAATATAAAACGCGCGCTTTTACGAATGGGAGCAAATCCACAGCTTGCCCGACGATGTGGAATTGCAATTTACGAAGCGGAAATGAACTTGATCATCCATACAACCCGGGGTGGGATTATCCGTGTGGAGATTGAACCTCATCAGATCACCATGCAGGCGACAGATGAAGGTCCCGGTATCGCGGATGTCGATCTGGCAATGAAACCCGGCTATTCCACTGCCACCCAGGAAGTTCGCGAGTTGGGGTTTGGCGCTGGGATGGGACTTGTAAATATAAAACGCTGTGTCGATTGGATGCAGCTTGAATCCACTCCGGGAGTAGGTACAAAATTAAAGATCAAGATTTTCCTCAAAGAGGAAGATACAGTTGGAGAAGGATATCCCTCAACCAAGGAGTCAATTAAGGATGAATCTTCAGGAAATAATAAATCATTTGGGGCTTGAAGTACTCACTACGAAGGACAAGGATTTCTCGGCAGTTGAACCTCAATCAGGTTATATTTCCGATCTTCTTAGCTGCGTAATGGCCGGTGCAAATCCTTTGAGTCTATGGGTAACTCTCCAGGCTCATATTAATATTGTTGCGGTGGGTGCTTTAAAGGAAGTTGCTGCCATTATTATTACCGAAGGTGCGCGTCCCGAAGAAGGTACAATCCAAAAAGCAGAAGAGGAAGGAATTACCCTTCTAGCCACCCCTCTGTCTTCATTTTTTATTGTTGGCAGCTTATGGGAATTGGGATTGCGGGAAAAAGCGTAAAACGATATTCCTGTGACATCGAATATCTCCCTTAAATCATTTCGGGCTGAATTTCATATTCACACCGTCCTCTCACCTTGCGCTGAAATTGAAATGATCCCTCCATTAATAATTGAAACTGCCCTGGATAAAGGGATAGATCTTATTGGGATCACAGACCACAATTGTTCTTCCAATGTGGAAGCCGTCATAAATGCGTCGTCCGGTACTGGTCTTATAGTCCTCCCCGGGATGGAGGTTCAGACCAGGGAAGAGGTTCACACACTTTGCCTCTTTGATTCACTGGTCCAAATTCAAGCATTTCAGCGAGAAATTGACGGGAAATTACCCGATCTCAAAAATAAGCCGGAGCATTTCGGTTCGCAATTGGTAGTTGATCAGTCAGGGGAATTCTTAGGATATGAAGACAGGCTTCTTCTAACTTCAGTGGATATTTCGCTTAATGAACTATTCAACCTCACCAATGACCTTGGAGGGTTGTTCATCCCTGCTCATGTAGACCGGGAGGTATTTGGCTTGATTAAAAACCTGGGTTTCATTCCTCAGGATATTGAAATACAAATTCTTGAAATATCAAAAAACATCACAGTGCCGGATGCCTATCTGCGTTATCCGCAAATTAAAGATTTTCCATTGATCCAAAGTGGCGATGCCCACCGTCTGGATGAAATTATGGGTTTCAATCGTCTCTATTTGGAATCGCCAACAATATTAGGAATAAAACAGGCAATCAACCAAAAAATGGTTGAAATAATTGGTTTCCCCAATGTTTAGGTAATTAATTACTGCGGATTATCTACTAGCTGATATCGTGACATTTGTTTATTGACGCTGTTACATATGCATATTAAACTGAACTGGATTAATTTACATTATCTTTTCTAAAAGTTGAATATCAAATTACGGAGCCTAGATGGCACAAGCACATAATCAACAGAACCCTCTCTCTGAACCGAACCAAAAATTGATTATAGACAGCATCCTGAAATCCAATTGTGATAAACCTGGTGCAACAATGGTCATTCTCAATGAGCTGCAAAGCCGGATAGGCTATATATCCGACCCCCTGCAGCAATATGTAGCTGACCAGATGAAGGTTCCAGTAAGCAAGATCCATGGCGTCGTTTCATTTTATTCATTCTTCACCACCACACCCCGTGGAAAACATACAGTGAAGTTTTGCATGGGTACAGCATGCTATGTTGGTGGCACGGAACAGCTTCTGGATAAGGCCAAACAAGCGCTCGAAATAAAAACAGGTGAAACAACCCCGGACGGTCTCATAACGATAGAAATCTGTCGCTGCGTAGGTGCTTGTTCTCAGGCTCCAGTGATTGTTGTGGATGAAAATGTCCAAGGCCGGGTTAAACCGAATAAAATGCCTCAGATTCTACGCGCCATACAAGAGGAAGTGCAGAAGTCTTGAGAGAGCTCTCATTGCATCTTCTGGATATTGCTGAAAACAGCATTGCAGCCAGGGCGACGACAATCAAGATCATGGTGGAGGAAACCACAGCCCTCGACCTGCTCCGCCTGACAGTAGAAGATAATGGAATCGGAATGGATAAGGAGATGGCAGCTAAGGTAATCGATCCTTTTATTACGAGCCGGACCACCCGAAAGGTTGGTTTGGGAATTCCTCTTTTGAAAGAGGCTGCAGAAGCCTGCAATGGATCCCTGGAACTCTGGTCGGAAAAAGGTCGCGGCACCCGGATTAATATTGAATTCCAGCGCTCCCATATTGATCGCATGCCGCTTGGGAACCTGGCGGATACCTATCGCAGCTTGGTGATTTCCTCACCGGAAGTAAATTGGCAGCTCGGTTATCGTTTTGATGATTATGAATTCAGCTATGACCAGAAGGTAGTCAGGGATGAACTTGGTGATATCCCTTTCTCCGATCCTTTTGTAATAGGATATATTCGGCAAACCTTTGAAGAAGGTTTAAAGGTAAATTAAGCACGGAAATTCTTACCAGCTCTTATTATAAGGAGACAAAATGCCAACGATTAAAAGCTTGGATGATCTGAAAAAGGTACGCGAAGAAGCTCTTCAGAAACGAAAGATACAAACAGAATCAGGAAAAGCACATGTGATTGTCGGAATGGGGACCTGTGGAATAGCTGCTGGTGCACGTGATACTATGAAAGCCATCCTCGACACGATTGAAAAAGAAAATATACAGGATGTGACAATTACTCAGACTGGTTGTATCGGGATGTGTGAAAAAGAACCCATCGTACAGATCGAGATCGGCGATCAACCCAAAATCACCTACGGGAAGGTCTCTCCGGATGTTGCCCGGAGCATCATAAAAGAACATGTTGTGGCTGGTAAGGTCGTTTCCAACCACGTCATCCCTCTATAAGGTATTGAATATAATTTGTAAGTTCGTTTTTTGAAATCGGATGATTTAATGAAATACTATCGTTCCCATATCCTTATATGCCAGGACCCAGAGTGCGTCCATCGGGGTTCCAGGGAGATTCTGGCATCCCTGAAAAGTGAGCTTGAAGTGCAAGGACTTTCTGGCGAAGTTCAGGTACTGGAGACTTCTCGCATTGGCGGTTGCGATCAGGGACCTGAGATCATGGTGTACCCCGAAAGTGCTCATTACGGCAATCTCACTGCGGATGATATTCCTTACATTGTTGAAGAACATCTTTTAAAAGGCCGCATCGCCGAGAAATTTCTGATCAAGGAAGATTCTTTTATTGATGAAGAGCTACGCGCGCCTACAGCGAAAGAGATCCGGGTAGTCCTGCGCAATTGCGGCAAGATCGATCCTGAGAATATTGAAGACTATATTGCTGAAAACGGGTACATGGCTCTGGCAAAAGTGCTCACTGAAATGAGCATGGATGAAGTCATCGATACAGTCAGTAAATCCGGACTTCGCGGACGGGGGGGTGCCGGGTTCCCTACCGCTAAAAAATGGGAAATGGTCAAATCCAAAACAGACCCAATCAAGTACGTCACCTGTAACGCGGATGAAGGCGACCCCGGCGCATTTATGAATCGTCGAGTTCTTGAAGGTGATCCCCATTCGGTTATTGAGGGGATGATCATCTGCGCGTATGCAGTCGGGGCTAAATATGGCTATATCTACTGCCGAGCTGAATACCCTATCGCAGTAAAAATGCTGAATATCGGCATCCAGCAAGCCCGTGATACCGGTTTATTAGGGGAAAACATTCTTGGTTCAGGTTTTTCATTTGATATGGAAGTCCGCATGGGCGCAGGTGCATTCGTTTGCGGTGAGGAAACCGCTCTGATCGCATCAATTGAGGGCAAACGTGGCGAACCACGTCCACGCCCACCCTTCCCAGCTGATAAAGGGTTGTGGGGTCATCCCACCAACAATAATAACGTGGAAACCTATGCAAATATTCCACAGATCATCCTCAACGGAGCGGAATGGTTTGCCTCAATGGGCACCGAAAAAAGCAAAGGTACGAAGACTTTTGCCCTTGCTGGGGATGTTAAGAATTCAGGTTTAATCGAAGTTCCTCTGGGAATTTCAATGCGTGAGCTGGTTTTTGAAGTTGGCGGAGGAATCAAGAACGATAAACAATTTAAAGCTGCCCAAATCGGCGGCCCTGCGGGAGGCATGCTCTCCAAGGATTTCCTTGATCTACCGGTTGATTACGAATCCCTAGTCAGCGCGGGTGCCATGATGGGTTCAGGTGGTTTGGTGATCATGGATGAAGATACCTGCATGGTCGATATGGCCAGATTCTTCATGGATTTCATCCAAGATGAAAGTTGCGGGAAATGCACCCCCTGTCGCGTTGGTACCCGCCGAATGCTCGAGATCCTGACCCGCATTTGTGAAGGCAAAGGCCAGGATGGGGATATCGAAACCCTTGAATTACTCTGCGATCAGGTACGCTCAACCAGCCTGTGCGGGTTGGGACAAGGTGCCCCGAATCCAGTTGCCAGTACTTTGAAGTTATTCCGTGATGAGTACCTCGCCCATATATATGAGAAACGCTGCCCGGCGAAGGTCTGTCGCGGTTTAATTTCCTTTTTTATTGAAGATGGCCCCTGCACCGGTTGTACGGTCTGTGCCCGCAACTGCCCGGTCAATGCTATTTCCGGGGAGAGACGCCAGACACATGTTATTGATCCGGATACCTGTATCCGCTGCGGTATTTGTATGCAGGTATGTAATTTTAATGCTGTAATTATTAAATAAGATCCGTGATTTCCTCAATAGGAATATCTGATCTTTATCCAAACCATCGAAATCGGAGGACGTAGCACAATGCCTGAAGAAACAAAAGAAGCAAAAGCTGCGGTGCAAGCTGTTAAGATGGCGATTGAAAAGTACGGGCCCAACCGGGAAGAATTGATACCGATCCTGAATCATATAAATCAGGAAGTTGGGTATCTACCCCAGGAATCGCTGGATGAGATTAGTAACCTGCTGAAAGTCCCCAAATCTCAATTAATTTCCGTAGCCAGTTTTTATCAGATGCTCTCTACAAAAAAACGTGGAAAGCATGTGATCAAATTCTGCGAATCTGCTCCCTGTCATGTTGTGGGCGGTCGTGAAATTATCCAAAGCCTTAAGAGTGAATTAAATCTAGCCACTTGCGGAACAACTTCTGATGGTAAATGGACACTTGAAACAACCAGCTGCCTAGGAGTTTGTGCTGTCGGACCGGTATTCATGGTCGATGATGATATTTTTGGCAACGTCACCACCGACCAGGTTCCTCAGATCTTATCCCGTTACAGTTAAAGGAGCCGAAATAATGAAACCAATCCGTTCAATGGTTCTCGTCTCCAGTGATGGTAAGAGTATGGAAGCTGGAGCACAGGAAGTTTTTACCCGCCTTCAAAAAGAAATCCAATCCTTCGATCTTGAAAAGGAAGTTTCTGTTTCGATGGTGAGCGATATTGGCCGCCACGATGCTGTTCCAATGGTTATTATTTATCCCGAAGCGACTTTGTACGGTCCTGTTCGACCTGACGATGTCCATTTTCTTGTCGAAGAACACCTATATAAAGGCCGAATCGCTGCCGGTCTACAGGCTCCCGCAAAGGAGTTGAGTGGGAAGATTGCCTGGCTATCCGCCCGTAAAGGAACCCTTCCTGCAGAGCAGCGCATCGTCCTTGAACGTGCCGGCATCATCGATCCGACAAGTATTGATGATTACATCCTTCATGATGGGTACCAAGCGCTCGGAAATGTCCTAACAGGCATGTCACCGATGGATGTGATCGGCGTTCTCGAAAAATCCGGACTCCGTGGACGTGGGGGTGCAGGTTTCCCCACCGGGACAAAATGGAAATTTGTTTCCAAAACACCTGGACCAAATAAATATGTCGTCTGTAACGCGGACGAAAGTGAACCGGGGACTTTCAAAGACCGCCTAATTCTTGAAGGTGACCCGCATTCCCTGATTGAAGCCATGACG
>Ga0209254_10001167_pt1 | contig 23220 bp, 20 predicted proteins | sample FrelakmetDIP11DI_FD_187148 | JGI IMG/M metagenome (GOLD analysis project Ga0209254, IMG submission 187148) | Freshwater lake sediment microbial communities from the University of Notre Dame, USA, for methane emissions studies - DIP11 DI (SPAdes)... | ecosystem: Environmental > Aquatic >...
CCTTTGCCGAGCTCGTCCACTTTCTATTATAGGACGACACCCGATGGGGAGATCTGTTATCAAGACAGTGATTATGCACGGGTGTTTTCTCGATTAAATAGTTTCTAATAGGACAGTGGCGATGGCGGCGATGCCCTCGCCGCGGCCCGTGAAGCCGAGCCCCTCCGTCGTGGTCGCCTTCAGCCCGACCTGGTCGGGCTCTATCCTCATGGTCGAAGCCAGGAGGGCCCTCATGCTGTCGATGTAAGGTGCCAGGCGCGGTTCCTGTGCCACCACCACGCAATCGGCGTTCACCACCCGGTATCCCTTTTCCAGGAGCAGGCCGATCACCTCCTCCAGGAGCACGATGCTGGAGATGCCCTTATAGGCGGGGTCGGTGTCCGGGAAATGCGCGCCGATATCGCCCGCGGCACAGGCTCCGAGCAGCGCGTCCATGAGTGCGTGTACGAGTACATCCGCATCGGAATGGCCCGCCAGGCCCCGGTTATGGGGTACCTCTACGCCACCCAGCACCAGCCTTCTGCCGGCCGCGAAAGCATGGGCGTCAAACCCCAGGCCTACCCGGTTCTGCAACCCCCAGACCTCCCTTCGCGAGCAGCGCTTCCGCCAGGACCAGATCGCTTGCATAGGTTATCTTCAGGTTGGTCAATTCCCCCTCCACCACCCTGACCCGATAGCGGTATCTCTCCAACAGGGCAGCGTCATCGGTTGCCCATACCATCTCCCTGGAAGCGCGCTCGTGCGCATCGAACAGTGCCGCGGCTCGGAAACACTGCGGCGTCTGGACCGCCCATAAGCGCTGGCGGTCGGGGGTCTTCAGCACCCATCCCCCCTCGACCTCCTTCACCGTGTCCACGACCGGGACGGCGGAGATAATACCCTCGCAGTCGCAATCACACAGGGCCTTGATGACACGCCCGAAGAGCGCGGGGGAAGCCAGGGGACGCGCTCCGTCATGTACGATGACGATATCGACGGGCAAAGAGAGAGCGCGAATAGCCCGCAGAACGGATTCCTGCCTCCGCTCCCCTCCCTCAACGACACGGACCGCTTTTTCTCCACCATATGCCGGGGCTATCTCATCGGCGGCCCGCTCGATATCATCGGCGTTGACCACCAGGACGATCTCCTCGACTTCGGGAACGGAAGCAACGTTCATCAGGGAGCGTGCCAGAACCGGGAAGCCGGCCAGCACCAGGAACTGCTTGCCTTCCTTTCTACCGACTCTCTCTCCGCGTCCCGCACCCGCGATAACGGCAGCCGCCTTCACCGGCATGATCAGCTCTCCTTGAGGGTGGCGAAGATCATCCTTCCCGCCGGGGTCTGAAGGATGCTGGTCACCAGGGTCTCGACTTCACGGCCGATATGCTTCTTGCCACTCTCGACCACCACCATGGTCCCGTCGTCCAGGTAACCTATGCCCTGGCCGGACTCCTTGCCTTCTTTGAGCAGGGTCAGGATCAAGGATTCCCCCGGCAGAACAACCGGCTTGAGCGAGTTGGCGAGTTCGTTTATGTTCAGCACCCGGACCCCCTGGAGTTCGGCGATCTTGTTGAGGTTGAAGTCGTTGGTCATCACCGGCTGGTTCAATGATTTGGCCAGGGCGACCAGCTTGGAATCCACCGCGGAGAGTTCCGGGAAATCGAGCTCCTCGATACGCACCTCTACGCGGTCCTGCCTCTGCAGGGCGTTGAGCACATCCAGGCCGCGTCGGCCGCGGTTGCGCTTCAGTGGATCCTCCGAATCGGCGATGCTCTGCAGCTCATTGAGGACGAAGCGCGGCACCACCAGTTCGCCCTCGAGAAAACCGGAGTAGCAGATATCGGTGATGCGGCCATCGATGATCACGCTGGTATCGAGTATGCGGGCCGGAACCGCGATGATGGGATCCTCGTCCTCCCCCGACGGATGCATACGGGAAGGCTTGAAAAAATTGAGCAGGTCTTCTTTCTTCTGCACGGCGATCACATAGCCGATGACCCCGCAGACGGCGTAGATAATAAGGGCGAAAGTCCAACCCCATTCGGAGAACCATCCCCAATCGGAGCGAAACAGGATGACCGAGGGGAGAAATGCGACGAGGAAACCGGTGATTATACCGATAGCCCCCATCAGGAGATCGGTGCCGGGAATATCCTGGATAGCGTGTTGGAAACGGTTGAGGAGCTTCGCAACGTATCTTCCTGCAGCTCCCCCCAGGACGAATCCCAGACCCACACAGACTAATATGGAGACTATGAAGCCGATAATATAATAAATAGGGTCGTAATCCGCCAGGTACGTTTCTTTGAACAGCTCTCCAAGTGCATATCCCCCGACTCCCCCGAGGATCATAAAGATGAATCGGACGAGTAGGACAACCATTGATCAGTGTTTCCCTTTTGGTTGGGGCAACCCTCCTTTACTTATATTTCGCCGGGCGGATGATGATAGATGATAAACCCAGCGATCAATATAGATTATAAACTCAAGAGGAAGAAGAAAAAACCTCTTCGATCATGCGCACCGCTTCGTCCACCTCTACTTCCACCGCGTACATCAGCTCGCTGGCCAGAATATCCCGGGCCTGGGTCAGCATGCGCTTCTCTCCCGAGGAAAGCCCTTTCTCCATGTCCCTGAGGGTCAGGTTCCTTACCACCTCTGCTACCTCGAAGATGTCTCCGCTGCGGAGCTTGTCGCGGTTCTTCTTATAACGATGGTTCCAGTTGGTGGGCATCGGGCTCTGCTCTTCCCCGAGAACGCAGAGGACCTTTTCCACCTCATCCTTACAGATGATGTTACGCATCCCTACCTGGAGGGAGCTGTCCGCGGGAACCATGACCTTCAGGTTCCCCTGACACATGCGCAGGACGAAGTACTTCCTGGTCATTCCCTCTAATTCCTTTTCGGAAATGCCCTCGATGATCCCCGCTCCATGGTGAGGATAAACCACGACGTCTCCTACACAAAACATCATCATCACCTCTCATATTTGGCGAAATCTCTGTGGTCCTTTCCCACAGATGGAAATATCTTTAAACAGATCAGGGTGGTTATGAGTGAGGACTTCCCACCAGGCCACTACTGACATATGAAATTACAGGCTGCCTTTGAACAATATCGTCCGTTCTTTCGGGGAACGATGCAATATATAATCCATTGCGCTCAGGTAAGGCTGTAGACGCCAAGGGTATTGATACGGTCGTTTTCCCTTTCCAGAACGCATTTGAAATCCAGGCCCAGCAGGCAGCAGGTGGCTGCGAGATAGAACATGGCATTTCCCAGCTCCGTCTCGATGACATCTGAACAATTTGGACAGATCTCACCCTCGATATGGCTTTTGACGTAATTGGATACCTGGGAGAAATTTACATCATCGGGAAGTTCCTGCTTGCTGGCGTCCACACTCAGACACCCGCAGCTGGTCACCGTCTTGGCCAGGGCTCGATTGACCCTGGTCGCGGCGTCCTGGAGTTTGGTCATCACATCAAGGATGCTGCGATTGCGAACTAGATACTCGGAGACAGTCTTTTGAAATTCGACGCAATCCGCTTCCCGCATATCAATAACCTCCGTCCTTTCTGCTAAATCAATTATAGGTTCGGCTTTTCGAGAGGTCAAACGCTGACGGCGTTGCGTGAATCATACAACGTGTTCAATTACCATAATATGGTTGGCGCGGCACGGGGGTCGGGCGCCCTGCTTGATCTGCTTCTCGCCGTCCTACATGTACCTCTCGACCAGGGAGGATTCGGCGATGTGCCGCAGCCCCTCCCTGATGGCCCGGGCGCGCGCTTTACCTACCCCTTCGACATCATCGAGCATCTTCTCTGAGGCCTTCATGATGTTCTGCACGGTCTTAAAATTCTTGACCAGTTTTTCCACCACGGACGCGGGAAGGCGCGGGATGCGCTCCAGTATGCGGTAGCCGCGCGAGGACAGCGGCCGGTCTAGTTCGTCATGTGCACCCGAGTAACCGAGCGCTTGCGCTACGTTGGTCAACTGCAGAAGCTCCTCGTCGCTGAGGCGGGCCAGACTGAGTTCCACCGCCTCCAGCGATTTGCCTCTTTCCTCCACGCGGAAGTCGCGGATCACGTTCCGCTTCTCACGCTCCACCCTCGACATCAGTTCCTCCATCTGGAGCTCTATCAGGCGGCCCTCCGTTCCCAGTTCAGCCAGGTAGACCTGGATCTCGTCGGCTATCCTCTGCATCATCTCCGCCCTCTGCAGCAAGTTGACCACGTCCTGCAGACTGACCAGGTCCTCGAACTCGAGGGCGCTCAGGGTAGCCGAGACCTGGTCCAGGCGTGACTTGTATTTCTCCATCGTCTGCAGGGCCTGTCCAGATTTACTGATCAGCACACGCACCGAGAGGATGACGTGACGCCAGTCGTCCTTGTACATGGTCACCCGGTTCATGCGTTCGGATACCGCGATCGCCAGCTTACCGGTCTGCCTCGCCACCCTTTCCGCGGTGCGGTGCCGCGTCCCACTCTCCGAGGTCGGGATAGTAGGGTCGGGCACGAGATGGGCGTTGGCAAACCTTATCCTGGTCAGGTCCTCGTCCAGCACCACCGCGCCGTCCATCTTGGAGATCTGGAAGAGATTGGCCGCGGAGAACTCCCAGTTCACCTCCACGCCACCATTGACTACCTCCAGCACGTCGTTGCTGTCGCCGACCACTATCAGCGCCCCCAGGTGCGAAGCCATGAGGCGCGCGAGGGCCTCCCTCAGCTCCGAGCCGGGAGCGACCAGCCGCAGAACTTCCAGATAATCCTTGTCCTGGTGATAGTCTTCCATGTTCAGGCGCTTCCTTTATCGCTGCAGTGTTACGCTTTAATCCTTTTCCCCAGCCCCCTCTATATTAAACAAAGAAGGCGGGCTGTTCCAATCCCGCTCGAGCTGGGGTGCGATCAGCTGATCCCAAGGATTGCCAGGGCCTGGCTCACGTCCCGCACCTTCACGAGTTCCAAGCCCGGGTGTTTATCCATTGATTTCGTCTTGTCGGAGATGAACATGACCCCGAATCCCAGGCGCGCCGCCTCCTGTAACCTCTCCGCGGACCTGGACACCGGCCGCACTTCGCCGGTGAGGCCCACCTCGCCCAAGAAAACCGTCCCGGGCGAGATGCTCTTGTCCTGGCGGGAAGAGGCGATGGCCATGCAGACACCCAGATCGAGGGCGGGTTCGCTCACCCTCAGCCCCCCGGAGATGCCCACGTATACATCCCGGTCCGAGAGATGGACCCGGGCCTTGCGCTCCAGGACGGCCACATCGATGGCGAGCCTGCGGTGGTCTATCCCCGTTGATACCCTCTTGGGGGTGGGAAGCCGTGAGGGCACCACCAGCGCCTGCACCTCCACCAGCAGAGGACGGCGGCCTTCCATGATCACCACCGTGGCCGTCCCGGATACCGCCTCCTCGCGGATGTCCGTAAAGAGGTGAGAGGGGTCTTCCACCTCGCGCAGTCCCTTATCGGTCATCTCGAAGATGCCCAGCTCGCTCACGGACCCGAAACGGTTCTTCACCGCCCGCAATATGCGCAGGGAATCGAAGCGCTCGCCCTCGAAATAGAGGACGCAGTCCACCATGTGCTCCACCGTCCTGGGACCGGCCAGCACCCCCTCTTTGGTGACGTGCCCCACCAGGAAGACGACGGCATCGATCTCCTTGGCCAGGTACTGCATGCGGGACACGCATTCCCGCATCTGGTTGACGCCGCCCGGCACGGAATCGAGTCCCGGGCTGCGCATGGTCTGGATCGAGTCCACGATAAGCGCCTGGGGGCCGATACGCCGCGACGTCTCCATGAGCATATCCACATCGGTCTCGCACAGCAGGCAGAGATCGGGACTGAGGGCGCCGGTGCGCCGGGCTCTGCCGCCGATCTGGGCTGCCGATTCCTCTCCGCTGACCAGCAGCACCCCGACCCCCTGCCTCGCCAACGATGAAGCCGCCTGCAGGAGCAGGGTGGACTTGCCGATGCCGGGCTCACCCCCCAGGAGTACCAGGGAGCCGGGCACCGCCCCACCCCCCAGGACGCGATCGAATTCAGCGATGCCCGTGGACAGGCGCGGCCTCTCCTCCTCGACGCTGCCCAGGCGCAGCGGCTCCGCCGCTGCGCGCGAGGTCCCGAGTCCAGGGGCCTCCTTCCTCTCCTCGCGCATGGTGCCGAAGGTCCCGCAGGCGGGACAGCGGCCCAGCCACTGCACCGAGGCCTCCCCACACTCCTCGCAGACGTAATGGGACCGTTCCGCCTTCACCATCGCACCTCATCCGAAAAATCAGTCCTGCGCCGCCGTAGTGATTATACTTCCAGGCACCGTCAAGCACCGATAGAAGGGGGCATGCACAAGCAGGAATATCTCGTTGGTCTGCGCCCCCACAGCCGCGGCGCCCTTTAAGAAAGCGTCTACCATCACCCCGGTAGTGCTTGGCCCTGCCCCTGGGACTGCCGTTTATGGCCACGATCTTCATTTCCCGTCTTCCCTTCTCCCAGGCCGATCACAGGGTGCCGCCGCGCACCCGCCGGGATTATACCACCGCGCGGTGAATACCCATAAAAGACCAGTTCAATAGAGTGTTTACATTTGTATTACATTTGCATAGAATAGAAGGGGAAGGGAGTGGTGATGAGGGCCAGGGCTGCATCCACCGGCGGGATAAAGACGGTCGTCTCCATCAGGATGGAACGGCAGACGTTGACCCTACTGGACGAATATTCTCGAACCATCGAAGAGAAGATGTCCACGGTGGCACGGGGGTTCATCGTAGAGGGACTCGAGCGCGCCGGTCTGGGTATGTCATCCGGCGAACTGCACGAGCTGACAAGACTCCGCATGAAGGAGGAACTGGCCCATACGGCAAGGAAGATCAAGAAAGAGGTTTGCAAGGGGAGCCTCACAGACCTCCAGTCAGCGCAGCAGGATCTCTCCTACTGGTTAGCACTCCCGGTGGAGGAACGTGTTGCCGCCGTGGAGCATCTACGAAAGCAGCGCCATGGAAGTGGGGCAAGACTTCAAAGAGTTGCTCGAGTTGTTAAACGAGCATGAGGCAGAATACTTGATCGTGGGGGCTTACGCCCTCGCCTTCCACGGGGTTCCGCGCTATACCGGAGACCTCGATATCCTCGTCCGTCCATCATCCGACAACGCAAACAGGGTCCTTTCCGCGCTGGGGGACTTCGGTTTCGGTTCCCTGGGGCTGGAAAGGGGTGATTTCCAGAAACCCGATAATGTGGTCCAACTCGGCGTTCCCCCGGTCCGCGTTGATATCCTCACTTCGCTCACCGGGGTCACCTGGAGGGAAGCTTACCAGGGCAGGGTGAAGGGATCATACGGCGATGTTCCCGTGAGCTTCCTCGGCAGGGAACAATACATCGCCAACAAGCGCGCGCTGGGCAGGAAGAAAGACCTGGCGGACCTCGAAGCCCTCGGCGTTGAGTAGCCTGCCCGCTGCTCGGTCTGAAGCGACACCGTCTGTGCTGCCACCAGCCCGGGATCCGGGGTCGGTCCGTTCCGTCTGCGCAACCCCGTCCGGTCCGTAACCGATTCGTCTGCGCACCGACCTTTGTGGTTTGCATCGCGTAAGCGACAGCGATGCCCGGAGGGCGGCGCGACGGTGTCCCAGCGCCCGGCCATTTCCGAATGGCCGGGCCTGGCACGTGTACGTTTCGATAGAATCTCCCGGAGGGCGGCGCGACGGTGCCTGTGCCTGGAAAAGTTCGGAACAGCGCTGGATGATTCAACAGGTGTCAAGAAACTTGTCTCAGGCCTGGCACGTATGCAACTTCGCTGCCCCTGGCCCGAGAACTATGGGGTTGATCGGAGCGGAGATCATCTGTGCTGCCACCAGCCCGGGATCCGGGGTCGGTCCGAAGCGACATGGGCGAGCAGTATATCCGAGAGCAGGATACGCTTTTGGTTATGCAGTTCTGCGAGTGAGGAGCGAGGACCGTTACCACCGGTCCCGGGCCGGCAATACTTCAGGAGCGAGACCATTACCCAACGGCTCGGGCCTTCTTAAGTCGTCTGCAAGAGGTCGGCGCCGCTCTCGGGCGCCTCCACCTTCTCGAAGGTGATGCGGCCCTCGTTGTCGGCGGCGATAAGGATGGTCGAGCCGGGCCTATACTCCTTGATCAACACCTTCTCGGAAAGCGGGTCCTCGATGAGCTTCTGGATGGCGCGCCGCAGGGGCCGGGCACCGTACATCGGGTCGTAACCCTCCCTCATCAGCACTTCCTTGGCGTCGTCGGAGAGGATGATATCGATCTCCTGCTCGACCAGCTGGTCTTTCACCCGCTGCATCAGCAGGTCCACGATCTGCTTGATCTCCGCGTGGCTGAGCTCGTGGAAGACGATAACGTCGTCGATGCGGTTTAGCAGCTCGGGACGGAAGGTCTTCTTCAGCTCGGAGAGCACGTGGTCCTTCATCTTGTCGTAGTCCATGCCCCCCTCCTTCGAGGTGGTGAAACCGAGCGAGGTGCCCTTGCTTATGTCCCTCGCCCCCAGGTTGGAGGTCATGATGACGATGGTGTTGCGGAAATCCACCTTGTGCCCCTGGGAATCGGTGAGGCGCCCGTCCTCCAGGATCTGCAGCAGCATGTTGAAGGCGTCGGGGTGGGCCTTCTCGATCTCGTCCAGGAGCACCACGCTGAAGGGCTTGCGGCGCACCGCCTCGGTGAGCTGTCCGCCCTCCTCGTACCCCACGTAGCCGGGCGGGGAACCAACCAGGCGCGACACCGCGTGCTTCTCCATATACTCAGACATGTCGATCTGGATGAGGGCGGATTCGTCGCCGAAGAGGAACGCCGCCAGGGTGCGGGCCAGCTCGGTCTTGCCCACGCCGGACGGCCCCAGAAAGATGAAGGAGCCTCCGGGGCGCTTGGGGTCCTTGAGCCCCGCCCGGGTGCGCCGGATGGAACGCGAGACGGCGATGACCGCCTCATCCTGTCCCACCACGCGCTCGTGCAGGGCGTCCTCCATACGCAGGAGCTTGCTGCTCTCCTCCTCGGTGAGCTGGCTTACGGGTATGCCCGTCCAGGAGGAGAGGATGTCAGCTATATCGTCGTCCGTCACCTGCAGCTGGTGCGAGCCCAGGGGTATCTTCCAGTCCTCCTCCAGCTGGTCCATCTCGCAGATGATATCCTTCTCCTTGTCCCGCAGGCCGGCGGCTTTCTCAAACTCCTGGCCCGCAATGGCCGCTTGCTTCTCCTGGCGTATCTGCTGCAGCCTCTCCTCGAGATCGCGGAAGTCGGGTGGTGCGGTCATGGCGTGGATACGCAGACGGGACGCGGCCTCGTCGATGAGGTCGATGGCCTTGTCCGGGAGGAAACGGTCGGAAATATAACGGCTGGCCAGCCGGGCCGCCGCCACCAGGGCTTCGTCGGTGATGGCCACGCGGTGGTGCGCCTCGTAGCGGTCACGCAGCCCTTTCAATATTTCTATGGTATGGTCCACCGTAGGCTCCTCCACCAGTACGGGCTGGAATCGCCTCTCCAGTGCCGCGTCCTTCTCAAGGTGCTTGCGGTATTCGTCGAGGGTGGTGGCACCGATGGTCTGCAGTTCGCCCCTGGCCAGCGCCGGCTTTAGTATGGAGGCGGCGTCGATGGCGCCCTCCGCCGCTCCGGCACCTACCAGGTTGTGCAGCTCGTCTATGAAGAGGATGATATCGCCGCGGCTGCGTATCTCCTTCACCACCTTCTTCAGGCGCTCCTCGAAATCGCCGCGGTAACGCGAGCCGGCGACCAGCGCCCCGAGATCGAGGGTGTAAAGCTGCTTGCCGCCGAGCATGTGGGGGACCTCGTTGTTGACTATCTTCTGAGCGAAGCCCTCGACCACCGCCGTCTTGCCCACCCCGGGCTCGCCGATGAGCACAGGGTTGTTCTTGGTGCGGCGGGCCAGTACCTGCATCACCCTCTCTATCTCCTTGTCCCTCCCGATGACGGGGTCCAGTTTGCTCTGGGAAGCGAGCTGGGTCAGGTTGCGCCCGAACTGGTCCAGGAGCAGGTTGCCCTGGGCGGGTGCTTCTCCCGACTGGGATATTTCCTTGGTGCCTGCGGCACCGGTGAGGAGCTGAACCACCTGGTTGCGCACGCGGTCCAGGTCCGCCCCCAACTTGGTCAGGACCTGGGCGGCCACGCCCTCTCCCTCGCGGATGAGGCCCAGGAGGATGTGCTCGGTACCGATATAGTTGTGCCCCAACTGCAGGGCCTCGCGCAGGGAGAGCTCCAGCACCTTCTTGGCCCGGGGGGTGAAGGGGATATGACCGGTGGGGGCCGAACTGCCCCTCCCGATTATCTCCTCCACCTGGTTACGCACGGCTTCCAGGCTGATATTCATGGACTCCAGGGCCTTGGCGGCAACGCCCTCACCCTCCTGGATCAGGCCCAGCAGGAGGTGTTCCGTCCCGATGTAGTTATGGTTGAGCATACGGGCTTCTTCCTGGGCCAACACCACGACCCTGCGAGCCCGGTCCGAAAATCTTTGAAACACTGTCTATACCTCCAAGAACTTAATCTAGAACTCGATTATCACACCTATTCTCGTTCTTTTCAAAGTCGATCCGCCATGCGATATCTCATGTCTTGCGTCCTGTTGCCGCAACCCGTTGGAGCTTTTTTCGAACACCCCTTCGTCTATCTGAATCGTCACCGCAGGCCACTTACTTGAAAACCTCCAGGGTAGCGGAGTATTCGCCGGCCCGTCCAGTGTATTATTCCCCGCAAGCGGCCCCGGGCCTTTAAGTTGTTGGACGCTCTGTCCCCGGCTTAAGGGTCCCGGAAACGGCGCGTTTTCGGGAGGGCTGATGGACCTGTATTCGCGCTAGTTCGCGGTTAAGGCCGGCCGCAATGCCCGGATGAGGCGGCATCAGGTCCCGGAACGGAGATGAGGAAAGAGGATGACCTCGCGGATGGAATGGGAATCGGTGAGCAGCATGACCAGGCGGTCCACTCCAAGGCCGAGGCCGCCTGTGGGAGGCATGCCGTACTCGAGGGCGCGCAGGTAATCATAGTCAACGAGATGGGCTTCCTCGTCTCCCCTCTCGCGCTGCCTGGCCTGCTCCTCGAAGCGCTCCCGCTGGTCTATGGGGTCGATGAGCTCGGAAAAGGCGTTGGCGATCTCGCGGCCCGCGGCGATGAGCTCGAACCTCTCGGTGAGCAGGGGGTCGTCGCGGTGGAGGCGGGCCAGTGGAGAGACCTCGCGCGGGTAGTCCATGACCAGGGTCGGCTCCCACAGGTTCGGCTCGACCAGTTTCTCGAAGAGCTCGGTGGCGATCTTGCCGGTGCCCCATCCCTTTTCCAGGGGCACCTCGCGCTCCGCCGCCAGGGCGCGTAGTTCGTCCTCGGGAGTGTATGTGCCGATCTCTTGCTTTACCGCCTCGCTCACCGCCTGCATGAGGGTGACACGGCGCCACGGCGGCGTGAGGTCCAGGTGCACCCCCTGGTAATCGAAGGCCAGCGTGCCCTTGACCGCCCGCACCACTTCCACCAGCATCTCCTCGAGGAAGGCGGCCAGGTCGTAATAGTCCACATACGCCCAGTAGAACTCGAGCATGGTGAACTCGGGGTTGTGCTTGTAGGAGATGCCCTCGTTGCGGAAGTTGCGGTTGATCTCGTATACCTTCTCCAGCCCCCCCACGATGCAGCGCTTGAGGTACAGCTCCGGCGCAATGCGCATATAAAGGTTCTGCCCCAGGGCCTGGTGGTAGGTGATGAAAGGGCGCGCGGTGGCCCCCCCGGGGATAGGCTGCAGCATGGGGGTCTCCACCTCCACAAAATCCCGCGCGTCGAGGAAACGGCGCAGTTCGCCGATGGTCTTGACCCGCACCATGAGGTTCTCCCTCACCACGGGGTTGACGATGAGGTCCAGGTACCTCTGGCGGTAGCGCAGCTCGACGTCCTTGAGGCCGTGCCACTTCTCAGGCAGCGGGCGCAGGCTCTTACTCAGCAGTACGAAGGTGGCAACTCGCACCGTTATCTCCCCGCGCCTGCTCTTGAAGACCTCCCCCTCGGCCCCGATCCAGTCACCGATATCCAGCTCCTGGAACATGTCGTAGGCGGGCTCCCCCAGCGAATCCACCGAGGCCATGAGCTGCAGCCGCCCCCCGCGGTCCTCGATATCGGCGAAGCAGGCCTTGCCGTGGCGGCGCAAGGCCATGATCCTTCCCGCCAGCGCAGCGGTATAACCGCTCTCCTCGCCATCCTCGAGGGAAGCGAAGCGCTCCTGGATCTCGGCGGTGGCGTCACGGCGGTCGTATCTGAGCGCGTAGGGATTGATGCCGTCTGCGCGCAGCTCATCCAGCTTCTCCAGGCGCCGCTTTACGAGGTCGCCTTCGTCCACGAAGGCCGCGGCCACCTTGTCGTCATCCGCGCCTCTCTCGTCCCGTGTGCTTGAACCCACACTGCTCACATCCCATGCATCTCAGATCATCGTCGGCTTGCGGCGGAACCATCATCAACCTTGCCTGGGGGTCCCGGCATGTTCCCGGCCATGCCCTGTCCGCGGCGGGCCTTACCATGCTTCGATCCGCGCGGAAGATCAGCGCTCGATATGAAGGATACGGTATTTCAACGCCCCGGAAGGCACCTGCACCTCGACGATATCGCCCGCCTTATGGCCCATGATAGCCTTGCCCACCGGCGACTGGTCCGAGATACAGCCCTGGTCCCCCCGCGCCTCCGCGGCGCTCACCAGGCGCAGGCGCATCTCCTCGCCCCTCTCCACGTCCTCGAGGCGTACCGAGGAACCGATGGCCACGACCGAGAGGTCGATCTCGTCGTCCTTAATGATACGCGCGTTGTCGAGGATGTTCTCGATCTCCGTGATGCGGCCGTGTACGAAAGCCTGCTCGTGCTTGGCGTCATCGTACTCGGAGTTCTCCGTGATGTCGCCAAAGGCCCTGGCCTGTTCGATGCGCTTGGCTACTTCCCACCACTTGACGTTCTTGAGGTGGTCCAGCTCCTCCTGGAGCTTCTGGTAACCTTGCTTGGTGAGGACGACGTCGTCCTCCTTCTCCTCGCGGTATTCACCGAGGACCGGCCGGTCTATTCTCTCCTCCATTGTTCCATCCTTGTCCTGATCTTACATATGCGTGGGATAATCTCTGTTCGGGGATGACAAAGAGCTATTATATGCCAGCCCGCTATGCCAGTCAAAGCACGCGGACCCTTTCTGACTCCCCGCTGCTATCACATATGTTCACCCTGGCGCACAACCTCCGTGCAAGCGCCGGCAGATGCCCCACAAGAGAGAACGGCGCAGGTGCGCGGCGACGACTACGCCGGTGTGCCGGCGATCCGCAAGCCTCACTCCAGCGCCGCTCCCGGTCGCACTGCATAAACCCCATGAAGCGCGGGTATAATGGACACGGCGAATTATGCAGGAGACCTGAGCCAAGGAGGAGCAAGCTGCTCGACGAACTTTTTCACCCCTCCGCCCTGGCGGTCATCGGGGCCTCCGATAAACCAGGCAAGGTAGGCCGGGTGGTCCTGGAGAACATCATCCATTCCGGCTACCGGGGCACGGTCTATCCCGTGAACCCCTCCTACAAGGAGGTATTCTCCCGCAAATGCTACCCCTCCGTGTCCGACCTGCCCGAGGCGCCGGAGCTGGCGATGATCATCATCCCCGCGGCCTCGGTGCAGAAAGTGATGGAGGAGTGCGGGTCCCGCGGGGTGAAGGCGGCGGTGATCATCTCCGCCGGCTTCAAGGAATCCGGAAGGGACGGCTACCGCCGGGAGACGGAACTGCGCCAGACGGCGGAACGCCTCGGCATCGCGGTCCTGGGGCCTAACTGCCTGGGCATAGCCGACACCTCTACGCCCCTCAACGCCACCTTCGCCACCAAGGCACCGCTGCCGGGAAGGGTGGCGTTCATGTCGCAATCCGGCGCCCTCTGCACCGCCGTTCTGGGATGGTCGGAGGAGAACCACCTCGGCTTCTCGCGCTTCATCAGCCTGGGTAACAAGATGGACTTAAACGAGAGCGACATGCTGGAGGCCTTGGAGCACGACGGCAACACCTCAGTGATCGCCGCCTACCTGGAGGGGATCTCAGAAGGCGCGAGGTTCCTGAGCGTCACCACCCGCGTCAGCCGCTCCAAGCCGGTCATCATCTTCAAGGCGGGGGTCACCGAGGCGGGGGCGCGCGCGGTATCTTCCCATACCGGCACCCTGGCCGGCTCAGAGAACGCCTATACGGCGGCCTTTCGCAAGAGCGGGGCGCTGCGGGCGGGCACCGTGGAGGACCTCTTCATACTGGCCCAGGGGTTCTCCTCCCAGCCTCCCCCCGCGGGACCCAAGGTGGGCGTGGTCACCAACGCCGGCGGCCCGGGGATCATCGCCTCCGACGCGCTGGAGCGGGCCGGACTGAGCCTGGCAGCATTGAGCGAGGAGACCACCCGCGTGCTGCGCGAAAAGCTCCCGGAGGCCGCTAGCGTATATAACCCGGTGGACGTGCTGGGGGACGCCGGCGCGGACCGCTACCGCCTGGCCCTGGAGGCGGTCCTGGCGGACCCGGGGGTAGACGCCCTGATGATCATCCTGACCCCCCAGGCTATGACCAGGGCCACCGAAACCGCACGCGTGGTGGCGGAATGCGCAGGGGGTGCAAAGAAGACCGTTTTCACCGTGTTCATGGGGGGACACGAGGTCGACGAAGCCGAAAAAATCTTGAGGGAGGCGGGCATCCCCAACTTCCAGTTTCCCGAGCCCGCCGTGGGTACCCTGCGCGCCATGAAAGCCTACACCGATTTTCTTTCCCGCCCCCGGCAGACACATGTGCGCTTCGACGCGGACAAAGAGAAGGTGCGCGGTATCTTCTCCGCCATCCGCGGGCAGCGGCGCAACGAGCTGATCGAGGCGGAGGCAAGGGACGTGCTTGACGCATACGGCCTGCCGGTGGCACGCACCATGCTGGCCACCAATCTCGAGGAGTGCATCAAGGCGGGGCGCGAGATCGGCTATCCCGTGGTGATCAAGATCGCCTCCCCCCAGATCCTGCACAAGACGGACGTGGGGGGCGTGGTCGTGGGGATCGAGAACACCGATGAACTCATCTCCGCCTACGAGGGGGTGACCGCTAACGCCCGTAAGTTTTTCCCCCGTGCCGACATCTGGGGAGTGCTGGTACAGGAGATGCTGCCGCCCTCACGCGAGCTCATCCTGGGCATGAACCGCGACAGCCAGTTCGGCCCGATGCTCATGACCGGCCTGGGCGGTATCTACGTGGAGGTGCTGAAGGACGTCAGCTTCCGGCTCGCCCCGGTGAGCGAGGAGGACGCCATGGACATGCTGCGTGAGCTCAAGAGTTACTGGCTGCTCAAGGGGGCGCGGGGGGAGCCTGCGGCGGACATCGATGCGGTGATCGAAGCGGTGCTGCGTATATCCCAGCTGGTGATCGACTTCCCCGAGATCAACGAGCTCGACATCAATCCCCTGCGGGTTTTTGAGGACGGCAAGGGCTGCCTGGCTGCAGATGCCAGAATCGTTCTGGAGGAGTGAGAGATATGGTCTGTATATACTTTACCTCGGAGGTGGGGCTCTCGGGCCTGCATACTTTGTGCATAGGCCTGGGGCTGCGTTTCCGGGAGGAGAACCTCGCGGTCGGCTACATAAAGCCGGTCGGCCATCGCTATTTCACGGTGGAGGGGCGGGTGACCGACGAGGACGCCGCCTTCATGCGCCAAACCCTCGAGCTGAAGGAAGACCTGGGAGACATCTGCCCGGTAGTCCTCACCCCACAGTTGGTCAACGCGGTCTACCTGGAGGGCGCAGGAAACCTGCTCGAGCAGGTAAAACAGGCCTTTGCCCGCGTGAGTGAAGGCAAGGACGTAGTCCTGGTACAGGGCGCGTACACCTCATTGCAGGGCCGTTTTATGGGCCTTTCGGCCTACCAGCTGGCCCCCGTGTTCGACGCCCGGGTCATCCTGGTGGAGCGCTTCGACGACGCCTTCCAGGCCGACAACGTGCTGGCTGCCAGGGACGATTTCGGCGACAACCTCATGGGGGTCATATACAATATCATCCCCCCCAACCGGGAGAGCTTCGTCGCCGACATCCTCGCGCCAAGCCTGGAGAAACTGGGCATACCGGTCCTGGGGAAGATCCCCGCCGACCGCCTGCTCTCCTCCATAAACGTCGGGGACCTGGCCGAACTGCTGGATGGCCGCGTCCTCGCGGGCGAGGCCAACCTCGACAACCTGGTCGAGGACATCGTGGTAGGAGCCATGAGTCAGGAGCACGCGCTATCCGTTTTCCGCAAGTTCCACAACCTGTGCGTGGTCACCGGGGGCGACCGCAGCGATATCATGCTGGCGGCCATGGAGGCCAAAGCCCGCTGCCTCATCCTCAGCGGTAACCTCTATCCCTCCAGCATAATCCTGGGCAAGGCGGAAGAGCTGGGTATTCCCGTGGTCATGGTCGGCATGGATACCTTCTCCACCGCCGAGCGTGCCGACATGATCATCCGGAGCGCCCGTACCCACGAGGTGAAGAAACTGGAGCGGCTGCGGGAGCTTATCGACTGCTGTGTCGACCTGCCACGCCTGCACGAGTTGACCGGCATCTGAACGCGGTCATGCAAAGCCGGGGGTGAATGTTAAGGGCTAACCCTAATCAATCGCGACCAGCAGGGGGTAGGGATTGACCGCGCCGCCGCCTCCAGGGTGCACCTCGAAGTGGAGGTGGGGGCAGCCGCGCGCGTTCCCGGTGTCCCCCACGTAGCCGATGACCTCGCCCGCACTCACCCGTCCTGAAGCGCCGTAGTCCTGCAGGTGCATGTAGTAGTATAGGGTCCCGTTATCTCCGTACAGAAAGACGTAAAGCCCGGCGCTGCCGCCGCTGCGCTGGGTCACCGTACCACTGGTGATAGCCACGCAAGGAGTGCCGTAATCGGCCATGATGTCACATCCCTTGTGGGTGCGCCCCACGGAGCGGGGAGCCCCCCAATCGTTGCTGAAACTGTGGGGCCCCGCGACCGGAAAATACAGGCCGTTGACCGGCCCGATATTCCAGCCGCCGCCGCCGCCGCCTCCACCACCGTAGCGGTTGCTCAACATGGAGGCGACCTCGGAATCGATCCCGGCCAGGATGGCCTTCTGCTCGTTGAGTTTGCTCTGGATGGAACTCTTCTGGCCCTGCAGGCTGCTCGAGTAGGCCTGGTAAGCGGCCTTGTCGCTATCCAGCTGGGCCCGCTTGGTCCTGATCTCCGCCATCAGGTTCTGTGTGGATACGATGGCCTCGGCGTCGTGGTTGCCGATGCGCGACATGTAATCGTAGGAGTTGACGAAGGTATCGAAGTCATCGCATTCCAGCAGAACATCCAGGGCGGTGACGTTGCCCTCCTTGTACATGGACACCAAACGCTCGGCCAGTATGCCCTGCCAACGGTTGTATTCGGCCTCCGCCGCGCTGAGCTGCGCCTGGTTGGCCTCGATGTTCGCCTCCAGGGTGGCCAACCGCGACTGGGTGCTGTTCAGCTCCGAGGTAAGCCGGTTGAGCTCGGACTGCAGGGAATTGAGCTGCGACTCTACCTGACGCGCCTGATCCTTCTTCTCGCTTACGGAATCAGCCGCCGCCTGGGGGATTGATTGCCCAACGAAGAGCAGCATGGCCGCTAGTACGAGCACCAGTCGGAGGGAGGCAGCGAGGTTTCTCCTCGTACCGATCCTGCCTTTAGATCTCACGCGATAACCACCTTACTGGACTGCATTCCCCTAATATTGTAGGAAACCTCTCGCGAAGCCGTCAAATGGCCCTCGTATCGCCACTAGACCGATGATCAACATATTGTTATTTCTTCCTGCTCTCTCCATCAACATCTTGCTGTCTTACCGCAGCGGTTCACCATGCCGTCCACCGCCTAACGTATTATGAACACGTCCGCGCTTTCCGGACATGAGACCTGTCAAGGGATTTTTTTGTTCCGGAGTGGGGTCACCCCCGGACATTGGACATTGTGTTGCGATTCAGCAACGAGTGTCTTAGGTGCTTTCAGCATGTCCATTATCCGGGGGCTGACCCCAGCGCATCTCGACCATGCGGGGCCTGCCGTTCAGATCGGGATACACCTCCGCCGCCGTGTAACCGGACCTCGCCGCCTCGCTTTCCAGCCAGTGCACCTGGTCTTCCGCTCCCTCCAGGAGCAGGCGGCCGCCCGGGGCCAGCCAGCGCGGAGCCTGTCCCATAAGCCGCAGGTGTACCTCGATGCCGGAGGGGCCGGCTACCAGGGCGATGCGGGGCTCGTGCTCTCTTACCTCCGGAGGAAGGAAAGGGAAATCGTCTTCCTTCACGTAAGGGGGGTTGCATACTATTAGGTCGATACCGCCGGCGAGCTCGCTGTTTAGCGCATCCAGCAGGTCCCCGGGGCAGAAAGACACCGCCTCTTCCAGCTGCAGGCGCCGCGCATTGGCGCGCGCCACCTCCAGGGCATCCATGCTGATCTCGGTGGCATAGATGGCGGCGTCCGGACATTCTCTGGCCAGGGAGAGGGCTATGCACCCCGAGCCCGTGCCCACGTCCACCACCACCGCGCGACCCGGGCGTGCTCTAATAATGTCAACGGCCCTGCCCGCCAGCATCTCCGTCTCGGGGCGGGGAATGAGGACGCGGCTGTCGACCGCCAGTTCCAGGTAGCGAAACCCCTTGGTGCCGGTTATATACTGCAGCGGTTCATGCGCCGCCCGGCGGCGCAGGAGCGTGGTGTAGCTCTCTCTCTCCTGCCTGGAAACGGGGCGGTCGTAATAAGCGTAGAGGTCCGTGCGGCTGCGGCCGGTGCAGTGGGAGAGGAGGTGCTCGGCGTTGAGGCGTGGTTTGATGACTCCGCTGCCCTCGAGGTATCGAGCGGCCCGGGTGATGAGCCCCGGAATATCGGCGGTGGGCGGGGCGTCCGGGATCAATATCCGCCGCCTAGCTCCGCCAGCCTCTCGGCCCGATCGGCGGAGGCCAGGGTATCGATGATCTCCTCCAAGTCGCCGTCCAGCACATCCTCCAGGCGGTGAACGGTCAAACCGATGCGATGGTCGGAGATGCGACCCTGGGGGAAATTATAGGTGCGGATGCGCTCCGAGCGGTCACCGGTTCCGACCTGGGAACGCCTCTCCTCCGCCTGTTCTCGCTGCTGGCGTTCCTGTTCCGTACGCAGCAGCCGGGCGCGCAGGATACGTAAGGCCTTCTCACGGTTCTGCAGCTGGCTCTTCTCGTCCTGGCAGGATACTACGACGCCGGTGGGGATATGGGTCATACGCACCGCGGAATCGGTGGTGTTGACCGATTGGCCTCCCGGTCCGGTGGAGCGGAAGACATCTACACGCAGGTCGGCGGGGTCGATGTTCACCTCGACCTCCTCCGCCTCGGCAAGTACGGCGACGGTAGCAGTGGAAGTGTGGATGCGCCCGCCCGATTCCGTCACCGGTATGCGCTGCACGCGGTGCACGCCGGACTCGTACTTCATGCGGCTGTAAGCGCCTTTGCCGCGTACCGAGAAGATGATCTCCTTGAAGCCCCCCAGCTCGGAAGGGCTCGAGGACAGGATCTCGGTCTTCCAGCCGCGCCGATCGGCATAGCGGGTATACATGCGGTAGAGGTCGCCCGCGAAAAGGCCCGCTTCCTCGCCGCCCGCTCCGGCACGTACCTCCATGATCACGTCTTTCTCATCCCGGGGGTCCGGCGGCAGGAGCATGATCTTGATCTCCCGCTCCAGCTCCTCGGACCTGCCCTCGGCCGCCTGTAGGGAATCGCGCAGGAAATCCAGCATCTCGGGGTCCTGTTCCTCGCGCAGCATCTCGCTCGCTTCCCGGGCTTCCTTGAGGGCTTCCCGGTACTCGCGCAGGGCCGCTACCACTTCTGAGAGCTCGGAGTGGCTGCGTGCCAGCTCGGCATAGCGCTGGCGGTCTCCATGGACCTCCGGCTGCGCCAGCTGCCGTTCCAGGTCGTCGTAGTTCTTCTCTATCTCTTCGAGCCGTTCCATGAAACCCATAACGTCATCCTTGCGCCTTCAGGTCTTCCTTCTCCATCAGCGCCCCGAGGGCCGCCAGGGCCACTTCGGCCTGCTCGCGCTCGGGCTGGCGCGTGGTCAGTCTCTGCAGCGCCAGGCCCGGGGCCATCAAGGCCTGGGTCCAGGGAGACCTGCTGCGGTCCGCGAATTTCATTATCTCATAGGAGATGCCCGCCACCAGAGGGATGATGGCGATCCTCTCCACGACGCGCAACCACAGGGGAGGCTTGCCCAGAAAGGAGTAGACGATCACCGTTATCACCAGGACCAGGAGGAGAAAGGAGGTGCCGCAACGTATGTGGTCGGTGCCCTCGCGCAGCGCCCATTCCGGCTCCAGGGGGTAGTTGTTCTCCAGAAGGTGTATGGATTGGTGCTCCGCGCCGTGATACTCGAAGACGCGTCTCATCTCCCTCGAAAGGGACACCAGTAGCAGGTAGGCGACGAAGAAGGCCAGGCGCAGCAAGCCCTCCACGATGTTCCATAGCAATACCGGGCTGTCATGCCCCACCAAGCGGGGGGCGAGCCAGGTGGGCAAGAGGATGAACAGGCCGACGGCCAGGAGCACCGCGAGGGCGACGGATAGCGACTTCTCTATCCAACCTATGCCCCTGCCCTCGCTCTCCTCCTCCAGGGCGATGTCGGCAGAAGCGGATAGGGCTTTCCATCCCAGGGCCAGGCTCTCCCCGAGCACGAAGATACCCCGGAGGAACGGCTTGTCCCAGCCGGGGTGGCGTACCAGAAAAGAGGTGAGCGGCTCCGCCTGGGTGTAGATGCTGCCGTCCGGTTTGCGCACCGCCAGTGCCCAGAACCGCCGCCCTCGCATCATCACTCCCTCTATCACCGCCTGGCCTCCCACCCTGAGATCGGCGTTGGGGCCAGGGGCAGGCGCATCGGGATCGGAAGCAGGGGGGTTGGGGGGCTCGTTCATCTTATTACCTTACTCGCAGCGGTACCTTGCATGCGGCGGTCCGGGATCGGGACCGCTACGCACGGCGGCCGAGACCCTATTCTGGGTAGCTCATTGCCGTCGATGGTCACGCACACCCCCCCCGCAGTGCGCATGGCATTATCTGAGGACGGTGCGGTGTGTATGGATGTAGCCGAATCCACTGTTTCCAGCGTATCACCGGATGTCCGCAACAAGTCCTAGTCCTGCGCCTCAGCCTTCTTGCCCTTGTCATCCGCGGACCTCTTGCGTTGGGGCCTGGCCTTGCCGTATCGGCGCTCGAAACGCTCGACCCGGCCGCCCGTATCCACGAGCTTCTGCTTGCCGGAGTAGAAGGGGTGGCATTGTGAACATATCTCCACACGCAGCTCCGGCTTGGTGGAGCGGGTGCTGAACGTGTTGCCACATGAGCAGGTAACCGCGGCCTCCACGTATTCCGGGTGAATTCCCTTTCTCATTCTTTCCTAACCTCGTCTTTCTTCCGCACAACCCACTCAGTATAGCAACACGTATTGCCCTTGAACAGAGTTTAAGGTTAGACGTCGACACGGGGTCGACGAAGCGCGAAAGCAGGTCTCGCTACTTTCCGCCGCCACCCCGTCCCTAAGAGATCGGCGACCTTGCTATCTCGCTCAGGAACTCCGCGTTGTTCTTGGTGTTGCGTATTTTGTCTATGAGCAGCTCGATGGCCGCGCTGGGGTCAAGGGAGTGCAGTACTCTGCGGAGCTTCCAGACCACCTGCGCCTCCTCGGGCGACATGATCAGTTCCTCCTTGCGGGTCCCCGACTTGTCGATCTCGATAGCGGGGAAGATGCGCTTGTCCGCCAGCTTGCGGTCCAGGTGCAGTTCCATGTTGCCGGTGCCCTTGAACTCCTCGAAGATGACCTCGTCCATGCGCGAGCCGGTCTCCACCAGGGCGGTGGCCATGATGGTAAGGCTGCCGCCGTCCTCGATGTTCCTCGCCGCGCCGAAGAAACGCTTGGGCGGATAGAGCGCGGTCGAATCGACCCCACCGGAAAGGATGCGCCCACTGGTGGGCGTCGCCAGGTTATATGCCCGGGCCAGCCTGGTTATACTGTCCAGCAGGATGACCACGTCGTGGTTGTGCTCGACCATTCTCTTGGCCCTCTCCAGCACAAGTTCCGCCACCTGGATATGGTTGTCCGACGGTTGATCGAAGGTCGAGCTGTTGACCTCGCCGTTCACCGAACGCTCCATATCCGTGACCTCCTCGGGGCGCTCGTCCACCAGGAGCACGATCAGTTTCACCTCGGGATTGTTATAGGTGATGCTGTTGGCGATCTGCTTCAGGATGGTGGTCTTGCCGGCCTTGGGGGGAGATACTATAAGTCCCCTCTGACCCTTCCCGATAGGCGCGATAAGGTCGATGATGCGGGGGGCCGTGACCTCCTCCGGGGTCTCCAGGCGCAGGCGCTGCAGCGGGAAGAGCGGGGTCAGCTGTTCGAACTGCTTACGGTCCCTGCAAACCTCGGGGTTATCATCGTTCACTTTCTCGATGCGCAGCAGGGCATTGTATTTCTCGCTATCCTTGGGCGGGCGCACCTGCCCCATGACCTCGTCGCCGCGCTTGAGATGGAAACGCCTTATCTGCGACAGGGATACGTATATATCATCCTCGCTGGGCAGGTAGCCGCGCGCGCGCAGGAAGCCGTAACCCTCGGGCAGGATGTCCAGTATACCGGTGCGGATGAAGAGCCCCTCGTCCTCGACTTTGCGGTTGAGGATGTTCTCGATGAGCTCCTGCTTGCGCAGCCCGGTTATCCCGGTCAGCCCGATCTCCTTGGCTATGCCCTGCAGGTCGACCAGGAGCATGGATTCCAGATTGTTTCGGTCTAATGTCTTCTCCAAATTCTCACCTCCTTCTCTGTTTCCGTTTGTTTCGCCTCAAAGGTCCTTGATCTTTTCATAATCCTCCAGGAATCTCTTGATCCCTATATCCGTCAGGGGATGGCGTGCCATCTTCAGCATGACGTCGTAAGGGATAGTGGCGATATGAGCTCCGGCCAGTGCCGCCTCGGTCACATGTATGGGATGCCGCAGGCTGGCCGCTATGACCTGGGTGGTGATGGAATAGATATCGAATATCTCCACTATCTCCTCGACCACGGTCATGCCTCTGTTTCCAATATCATCCATGCGCCCCACGAAGGGGCTGACATAGGTCGCCCCGGCGGCTGCCGCCAGCAGCGCCTGGTTCGCGGAGAACACCAGGGTCACGTTGGTCTCTATGCCTTCTGTGGAGAGGACACTTACCGCCGCCAGTCCCTCCGGCGTCATGGG
>Ga0209254_10001168_pt1 | contig 23219 bp, 27 predicted proteins | sample FrelakmetDIP11DI_FD_187148 | JGI IMG/M metagenome (GOLD analysis project Ga0209254, IMG submission 187148) | Freshwater lake sediment microbial communities from the University of Notre Dame, USA, for methane emissions studies - DIP11 DI (SPAdes)... | ecosystem: Environmental > Aquatic >...
TCCTCGATCGCCTCGAATGCGGCCGCGATGCGGTCGCGGTGCGCCTTTAGCGCGGCGGTGGCGTACAGGTGATGGCGGCGGATGCCCTCGCGCACGCCGTCGCCGAATTCGCGATCGTCGAGGATCAGGGCATGGGCGTCGATGAACTCGGCCAGCTCGCGCTTGAGCGAACCGCGCAAGCGCTGGCGCAATCCGCCCAACTCGCTGCGGGCCGCGGCCAGCGCGGTGTCGAAGCGCACCAGTTCCGACGCGATCCCGGACGCGGGCAGGGGCCCGGTCTCGACCTCGAAGCGCGCTGGATAGATCACGCGCGCGCGGCCCAGCGCCATGCCCGGCGAACCGGGCGTTCCGGCCAGTTCGATCCGGGCCACGCTCAGGCGTCCTCGCCAAATCGCTGCGCCACCAGCGCCGCGATCGCGTCGGCCGCCGCCTGCTCGTCGGGCCCGTCGACCACCAGCCGCAGGACCGAGCCGCAGGTCGCCGCCAGCATCATCAGTCCCATGATGCTCTTGGCATTGACCTCGCGGCCGCGATGGGAGACGTGGATCTCGCTGCGGAACGCGCCGGCCGCCTGGACCAGGCGCGCGGCCGCGCGGGCATGCAGGCCGAGGCGGTTGACGATGGGCAGTTCGCGTTCGATCACGGCGGCCACGGATCCGGTGGCGCTCAGGCGGTATCGAGGATGACGCCGTTGCGCGCGCCAGCGGCCGCGGTCAACGCCAGTTCGGCGAGCTCCTGGTCGGCGTAGTTGAGTACGCGCAGCAGCATCGGCAGGTTGAGGCCCGACACCCGGCGCACGAGGGTGCCCTGGCTGGCAAGCTGCGCGCCGATATTGCTGGGCGTGGAGCCGTAGAGGTCGGTCAGCACCAGCACCCCGGCGCCAGCGTCGAGCCCGCGCATGCAGCGCGCCGCGCGATGCAGCGTGGCCTCGGCCGAATCGCCGTTGGCGAACTCGACCGCCTCGACCGCCAACGGCAGGGGCCCGACCACGCCGCGCGCGGCCTCGATCAGGGCGTTGCCGAGGCCGGTGTGCGTAACCAGCAGGATGCCGACGGCCATGGTTCTGCCTGTGCCAGGTTGCGCGGGTCTATTCGAGCTCGCGGTGGAAGCTGATCACGCCGCCGCGCAGCGTGCGGAAGTGCTCGGCCAGCCGCTCGACCAGGAACACCGAGCGATGGCGCCCGCCGGTGCAGCCGATCGCGATGGTGACGTAATTGCGCTGGTCGGCCTCGAAGCGCGGGATCCAGCGCACCAGGAAATCACGCACCTCGGCCAGGTAACGGTCGACCTCCTCGTGCTGGCCGAAGTACTCGCGAATCGGCGCGTCGCGGCCCGACAGCGGCCGCAGCTTGAGGTCCCAGTGCGGGTTGGGCAGGCAGCGCGCGTCGAACACGAAATCGGCATCGGCCGGCACGCCGCGGCGGTAGGCGAAGGACTCGAACAGCAGCGACAGGTCGGCGGCCGAGGCGCCGAACTCGGTCGCGATGGCGCGGCGCAACTGGTGCACGTTGAGCTCGCTGGTGTCGATCACCTGGTCGGCGATCGCGACCAGCGGACGCAGCAGGCGCCGCTCCAGCGCGATGGCGTCTGCCAGCGAGATCCCGTCCATGCCCAGCGGATGGCGCCGCCGGGTGTCGGCGTAACGCTTGATCAGGACCTCGTCGCGGGTGTCGAGGAACACCAGCCGGTAGGCGATGCCGCGCGCGGCCAGGCGCGAGAGCATCTCCGGCAGGCGCTTGAGGTCGTCGGGCTGGTTGCGCACGTCGACGCCGACCGCAAGCCGCGGGTGGTGGCCGTCGGCGACCGCTTCGACCAGTTGCGGCATGAGGCCGGTCGGCAGGTTGTCGACGCAGTAGTAGTCGAGGTCCTCGAGCGTGCGCATGGCGACGGTCTTGCCGGAGCCCGACAGGCCGCTCACCACCACCAGCCGCGTCTGCGGTGCACCGCCGCGCGGCGGGTCTGCCGTTGTCGTGTTCTCGACCATGCCTACAGCTTGTCCGAGGCCCGGGCGCGAGGCAAGGGCGGGGCTCGTCGGCGATCCGGAATTGCGATAGGCCCCGGTCGCGGCTGAAGCCGCTCCCGCACGGGGCCGGCCAGACTTATCGGCCGGCGCTCACCACGGCGCCTGGCGCCGCATCTGGTGGGCCTGGCGGTCCATGAAGGTCTGCGCGGGGTCGATGCCCTTGGTGCGCAGCAGGTGATGGCGCACCGCGGCTTCAACCAGCACCGCGAGGTTGCGGCCCGGCGCCACCGGCAGGGTGATCTGCGGGATCTCGACGTCGAGCACGGTGCGGTAGCCGGTCACGCCGGACAGGCGCTGCAGCGCGTCGCCCTCGTTGAGTACCTCGAGGCCGGCCAGCTGCACGATCAGGCGCAGGTACTTGTTCCTCTTGACCGCGGTGTCGCCAAACATCTCGCGCACGTTGAGCACGCCCAGCCCGCGCACCTCCAGCAGGTCGCGCAGGAGTTCCGGGCAGGTGCCGTCGAGCACGTCGGGCGCGATGTGGCTGAATTCCGGCGCGTCGTCGGCCACCAGGCGGTGGCCGCGCGTGACCAGTTCCAGCGCCAGCTCGCTCTTGCCGGCGCCGGACTCGCCCATGATCAGCACGCCGATCGAGTACACCTCGAGCAGGGTGCCGTGCAGGGTGACGCGGCGCGCCAGTGCGCGCGCCAGGTGGTATTGCAGGTGCGTGACGACCTCATGGCCGCGCTTGCCGCTGACCCAAACCGGGGTTTCGGAGCGTTCCGCAGCCTCGTGCAGGTCGGGCGGAACCGCCTGGTCGCGGCTCACGATCAGCGCGGTCGGGCGATAGGCGATGATCCGTGCCACTGTGTCGGCGCGCTGCCGCGCCTCGAGCCCGTCGAGGTAGCGCAACTCCTCGAGCCCGATCACCTGCAAGCGGTTGGGATAGATGATGTTGAGGTACCCGACCAGCGATGGCCGCCGTTGCAGGGTCTCGCCAGCCTCGAGCACGCGGGTCTCGCCCTGGCGCCCAGCGACCCAACGCAGGTGCAGCCGCTCCTTGAGCGATTCGTACAGGTCGCGCGCGCTGACCTGCGCGGCGCCGGCGGTGGCTGCCACCCCGCTCATGCGGCGCGGTTCTGCTCGCTCCAACCCGACAGCGCCTCGTACAGCGCGCCGGCGTCGCGTGCCTTGCGCAGTTCGGACACGGTGGCCGGATCGCTGAACAGGCCGGCCAGTTCGGCCAGGAACATGAGGTGCTGGTCGGTGAAATGCTCCGGTACCACCAGCGCGAACACCAAGTCGACCGACTTGCCATCGGCGGCGTTGAAGTCGACCGGCTCCTTGAGCCGCACGAAGCAGCCGCAAGCGCGCGAGATTGCCGCGCTGCGGCCGTGCGGGATGGCGACGCCCTGGCCGAGGCCGGTGGAGCCCAGGCGCTCGCGCTTGACCAGGCTCTCGTAGATCGCGCGCTCCGCATCGTCGCCGTCGCCATCGTTGAGCAGGCGCGCCAGCTGTTCGAGCAGGCGCTTCTTGCTGGTGGCGGTGGCGTCGACGACAACGCGGGCCGGCGTGAGCAGATCGAGAATTCGCATGAACGCGCCAGCCCCCTGTGCGTCGTGGTGCCGCCTAGACCGCCTTGCGCGAACGCAAAGCGTCGGCGCGATGGTGGTCGGTGAGTTTTTCCTTGTGCTTGCGCGCCTGCGCTTCCAGCTTGTCGGCCAGGCTGTCGATCGCCGCGTACATGTCGACGCCGGTGGCCTCGGCATGCAGCACCTTGTGCCGCGCCGCCGAGACGGTGGCCTCGGCGCGATGATGGGTCTTCTCGACCGTCAACACGACCTGGGTGTCGAACACGCCATCGAAGTGCCGTCCGGTGCGCTCGAGTTTTTCGATCGTGTAGTTGCGCAATGCGGGCGTGACTTCGATCTGGTGGCCGGTGACATGGATTTGCATGACGGTCCTCCGTGGCGATTGCGCGACGGCCGCGCGGCCGCCGGGTTGCGCTGCGTGCGGCCACGCCGGGTTGGCGTGTGCTTGGCGCACAGGGAAAACGTGGGGATTCGGCGGGCCGGACGCAAGCACGGGGAGTGGGTCTTCAGCCCAGTCGGCAGCGGTCGCTGGAAGCGGGGATGTTCATCGCTTCCCGGTATTTTGCCACGGTCCGGCGCGCCACCGCGATGCCGCGCCGGTTGAGGTCCTCGGCGATGGCCGCGTCCGACATCGGCCGGGTCGAACTCTCCTCGTCCACCAGCTTGCGGATCATGGCCCGGATCGCGGTGGCGGAGGCCTCGCCGCCCTCGACGGTGGCCAGCCCGACCGAGAAGAAGTGCTTGAATTCAAAGGTCCCGCGCGGTGTATGCAGGTACTTGCGCGTGGTAATGCGCGAGACCGTCGATTCGTGCACACCGATCTCGTCGGCGACTTCACGCAGGGTCAACGGACGCATCGCCTCGGGGCCGTAGTCGAGGAAGGCGCTCTGCTGGCGCACGATGCAGCTGGCGACCTTGAGCAGCGTGTCGCCGCGCTGGGCCAGGCTGCGGATCAGCCAGCGCGCCTCCTGCAGGCGCCCCTTGAGGTAGGTGCCGTCGCTGCCGCGGCTGACCGCGGCCATGCGCTCGTAGTCGCGATTGACCGCCAGGCTCGGCGTGCAACTCGGGTTGAGCCGCACCCGCCAGCGGCCGTCGTGCTTGCTGGCGTAGGCGTCGGGCACGACGTATTCCGTGGTGGTTTCGCCGACCGCGTTGCCGGGGCGCGGATTGAGCCCGCGCAGCAGCGCCGTGGCGCCTGCGAAGGCCTCCGGCGTCACCCCCAGGCGGGCGCCCAGGCGTTGCTGTTCGCGCGCCAGCAGTTCGAGGTGGCGGTCGGCGAGGTCGCGCGCCAGCGCGAGGTGGGGGGTTTCGGGGTCGAGCTGGCCGATCTGCACCAGCAGGCATTCGCGCAGGTCGCGGCTGGCGACACCGGGCGGATCGAAGCGCTGCAACCGATGCCGCACGGCCTCGATTTCGTCGATCGAGGCGTGCAACGTTGCATCCAGGGCGTTGCGGATGGCCTCGATCGGGTCGCGCAGGTAGCCGTCTTCGTCGAGCGATTCGATCAGGGCCTCGGCGATGGCGCGATCGCGCGCCGACAGCGGCGTGAGGTTGAGCTGCCACTGCAGGTAGTCGGCCAGGCTCTGCGGCGCCGCCGTGCGGGCCTCGAGTGAATCGCCCTCGGCGTCGATGCCCGAACCCGCGCTGCGCGGCCGGTCGAAGGAGAACTCGCCGGTTTCCTCGCTCCATTCCGGCAGGTCGTCGCCATGCGGCGCCTGCTCGGCGGCATTGGCGTCTTCAGGGTCGCCGCGGTCCTCGACCGGCGCGGCATCGGGCAGGGGCTCGGCCTCGCCGTCCTCGCCAGCCTCGTCCTGCTCGAGCAGGGGATTGGACTCCAGCGCCTCGCGGATCTCGATCTCGAGCTCCACCGCCGACAGTTGCAGCAGGCGGATGGCCTGGCGCAGCTGCGGCGTCAGGCTCAGGTGCTGGCTGACCCCGAGTTTGAGTGCGGGCTTCAAGGGAGCGGTGCGCTAGCAAGAACCGTTCCACCGATTGTGGGCCGGTACGGGCCGGAGGCGCAAGCGCTGCTGGGCAAGACCGGAAACTGCCCCCGATTGGCGTCATCCCGGCGCACGCCGGGATCCAGTAGCGTTGCGCCTGGATGGGCGTTGCTGCACTGGATCCCGGCGTGCGCCGGGATGACGCCACGTGGGGGGTCGTCCCCGCCGCAACCAGGGTTCCCGCTTTCGCAGGGACGACGGCGGGGCGTTCATGCCGCTGGGGAGCGCGGGAGCCGATCATGCGCGTACCCGTTGCCGCGCCAAGCTACATCCGGAACTCGTGGCCCAGGTAGACCTCGCGCACGCGCGGATCGGCCAGCAGTTGCCCCGGCTCGCCCTCGGCCAGCACGGCGCCTTCGTTGAGGATGTAGGCGCGGTCGACGATGCCCAGGGTCTCGCGCACGTTGTGGTCGGTGATCAGCACCCCGATGCCGCGTGACTTCAGGTGGCGCACGATCTTCTGGATCTCGGTGACCGAGATCGGGTCGACCCCGGCGAAGGGCTCGTCCAGCAGCATGAAGCGCGGCTGCGCCGCCAGCGCGCGCGCGATCTCGACCCGGCGCCGTTCGCCGCCGGAAAGGCTCTGGCCCTTGGCCGCGGCTAGGTGCGCGACGTGCAGCTCCTCGAGCAGGCGCGCAAGTTCGAGCTCGCGCTCCTTGCGCGTGAGCGCGTCGCGCAGCTCGAGGATGGCCATCACGTTTTCGGCCACCGTCAGGCGCCGGAACACCGACGGCTCCTGCGGCAGGTAGCCCACGCCCAGGCGCGCGCGCACGTGCATCGGCAGCGCGGTGATGTCGCGCTGGTCGAGTGCGATGCTCCCGGCGTCGGCCGCCACCAGCCCGACCACCATGTAGAAGCAGGTGGTCTTGCCCGCGCCGTTGGGGCCCAGCAGCCCCACCACTTCACCCGGGTCGAGCCGGAACGAGAAGTCGCGCACGACCTCGCGCGCACGGTAGCGCTTGCGCAGCCCCTGCGCGTGGAGCATCAGTCGGGCGTCGCCGGCGCGGGCTGCTGCGGCAGGATATGGAGCTGCACGCGGCCGCCAACGGTCTCGCCGCCATCGCCGGTCAGCTTGCCGGTGCCGAGGTCGTAGGTGATGCGCCCGGCGCGCATCTCGCCGCGCGGCTGCTTGATGACCACCGCGCCGGTGAAGACGACCTGCGCGGCCTTGATGTCGTAGTCGATGTTGAGCGCGCGCGCATCGAGGCGGCCGCCGTCGTCGAGATCCTGCGCCAGCGTCGCCGGCTTGCCCTCGAGCACGGCGCGGGTGATGTCGCCGGCCTTGGATTGGTGGATCACGGCGCGGTCGGCCTTGACCTCGGTGCTGCCCTGGGTGATACCGACGCGGCCGATCAGCACCGACTGGCCCTCGCCGAGGCCGAATTCGCTGCGGTCGGCGTTGACGTCCATCGGCTTCTGGCGATCGCTGGTCAACGCCGTGGCCGGCGCGCAGGCCAGGGCCAGGAGCAGCGCAGGAAGGCTACGGCAGCGCATCGAGCTTGGGGTCATAGCGTCCGGTGACCTGCGAGCGCAGCACGAAGCGCCCGGTCTTGAGGTCGGCGTCGAGGCCGGTGCCGCGCAGTATAGAGCCGGGGCTGCGCAGGGTCACCGCATCGTCGCTGCTGACCTGGTCGGTGTCGACCATTGCGGTGAGGCTGGCACCGTCGATGGCCAGCGGGGCTAGCCCGGCTAGCGCCGGCCGCTCCGCGTGCACGTCGCGCATCAGCCGCACTTCGTCGGCGTCCTTGCTGACCCAACCTTCGCCGGCACGAGCGTTCCACGCATGCCCGCCGCCATCGACGAAGCGGAAGCGCGGCTGGTCCACGGCAAAAGTGCCGAGCCAGGGATGGCGGGTCATGCGTGGCGCCTCGACCTCGAAGGCGAAGCTGCCGTCGTCGCGATAGGCCGCGAGCGAGAACGCGCTCAGGGTGTAGTCCGAGCGCGGCGGGCCGATGAAGCTGTCGGCGGATTCCGGCTCGCGCTGCAGCCACAGGATCCATTGCGTGAGCGCCGCGAACACGGCCAGGGCGGCAGCGCCGGCGAGGGTGCGCTCGATCCGCGACAGGCGCTCGCGCAGGCTCGGCGCCCGCAGGCCCGGCGTGGCCATCAGGCGCCGGCGAAGCGCGCGTGGAACGCGGCGGCGTGGCCTTGCGCGGCCAGCAGCAGGTCGCAGACCTCGCGCGCCGCGCCGTGCCCGCCCGCCAACCGCGTGCGCCAATGGGCGATGGCCAGGATCCACGGGTGCGCATTGGCCACCGCGACCGCCAGGCCGACCTTGCGCATGCACGACAGCTCGGGCACGTCGTCGCCGGTGAAGGCGACCTGGTGGTAGCCCAGGCCATAGGCGGCGCGCAATGCGTCGACGCGGGCCAGCTTGTCCTTTTCGCCCTGGTAGACATGTGCAAGGCCGAGCTCGGCGCCGCGGCGGGCCACGATCGGGCTGCTGCGCGCGGTGATCAGCGCAACCTCGATCCCGAAACCGGCCAGCTGCTTGAGCCCGAGTCCGTCCTGCGAATGGAAGGACTTCGATTCGCGGCCCTGGTCATCGAACGTGAGTTGGCCGTCGGTCAGCACGCCGTCGACGTCGAAGCAGGCCAGGCGAATGCGCGCGGCGCGTTGGCGCACGTCGTCGGGCACGTTGGCGAGCAGGGTGTCGGGCATGGGAATCGAATCGGCTCTCGGTGGCGGATCGGGCCAGGCATTGGCGCCTGCCCCCGGTCGCGGCTGAAGCCGCTCCTACAGGCGCTTGCATTCAACCGCGCGGATCAGACCACCCGCGCGCGGAGCAAATCGTGGATGTTGAGCGCCCCGACCAGGCGATGCTCGGCGTCGACCACCAGCAGGGCGTGGATCTTGAAGTCCTCCATCACGCGCGCGGCTTCCGCGGCCAGGCGGTCGGGCTGGATCGACTTGGGATGCGCGGTCATCACCCGCGTCACCGGCGTCGCGCGCAAGTCGCAGCCTTCGTCGTCGAGGATGCGGCGCAGGTCGCCGTCGGTGAACACGCCCAGCAGGCGGCCCTCGTCGTCGACCACGCCGGTCATGCCCAGGCCCTTGCGCGTCATCTCGACCAGGGCGTCGGAAATGCTCGCGCCGGCGTCGACCTTGGGCACCTGCGCGCCGGCATGCATGATGTCGCTGATCAAGAGCAGCAGGCGCCGACCGAGGCTGCCGGCCGGGTGCGAGCGGGCGAAGTCCTCGGCGGTGAAGCCGCGCGCATCGAGCAGCGCGATCGCCAGCGCGTCGCCCATCACCAGTGCCGCGGTGGTGCTGGCGGTGGGCGCAAGTCCGAGCGGACAGGCTTCCTCGGCGACGCTGACGTCGAGGTGCACGTCGGCGAGGCGGCCCAGGGTGGAATCGGGCTTGCCCGACAGCGCGATCAGCGGCACGCCCTGGCGCTTGATCAGCGGTCCGATGGTGAGGAGCTCGTCGGTTTCGCCGGAGTTCGACAGCGCCAGCACCACGTCGCTGGCGGTGATCATGCCAAGGTCGCCATGGCTGGCCTCGCCCGGATGGACGAAGAAAGCCGGCGTGCCGGTCGAGGCCAGGGTGGCGGCGATCTTGCTCGCGATGTGGCCCGACTTGCCCATGCCGGTGACCACCACGCGGCCACGACAGGCCAGGATCAGCTCGCAGGCGCGACGGAAGCCGCCGTCGAGGCGGTCGGCGAGACCGGCGATGCCACGGGCCTCGATCGCGAACACATCGCGGGCTACGGCTTCGAGTCGGGCGGGATCAAGTGCGGGCACGGCCGGGCCGGCAGGGGTGGGACGACGAATCAATGCGTTCATGGCGTTTCGCGGGCGCTCCGGGCGCATGGACAGCGGCGACATTCTTCAGCGGGCCGCCTTCGGCTACCATGCGCGGCCCATTCTACCCCCATCCCTCCGCCCGGCCGCCGAAGGACCTGGCGCGCCCCGCAGCCCGTTACCGGCCCGTGAAAGACCACCCGCCATGGACGCCAGCACCATCCAGCGCTTGATCGAGCAGGGCCTGCCAGGCTCGACCGCCACCGTGCAGGGCGCCGATGGCGTGCACTTCGAGGCGCAAGTCGTGGCAGCGGCATTCCAGGGCAAGCTGCCGCTGGCCCGGCACCGGATGGTCTATGCAACGCTGGGCGAACTCATGGGCGGCGCGATCCACGCGTTGAGCCTCAAGACGGTCACGCCCGAGGAAGCGTCGCGCGGCGCCTGAGCCGCCGGTCGCGCGAGGTCTGCCGATGGCAAAGATCGTGATCAGCGGCGGCGAGCCGCTCAACGGCGAGGTCTGGATCTCCGGTGCGAAGAACGCGGTGCTGCCGATCCTGGCCGCCACCCTGCTGGCCGACGAGCCGGTCGAGATCGGCAACGTGCCGCACCTGCACGACGTCACCACCACGATGGAACTGCTGGGCCAGATGGGCGTGCAGCTGGTGGTGGACGAGCGCATGCGCATCCTGGTCGACCCGCGCCCGGCCCGGCGCTACGTCGCGCCCTACGACCTGGTCAAGACCATGCGGGCCTCGATCCTGGTGCTGGGTCCGCTGGTGGCCCGCTTCGGCGAGGCGCTGGTGTCGTTGCCCGGCGGTTGCGCGATCGGATCGCGCCCGGTCGACATGCACATCAAGGGCCTCGAGGCGCTGGGCGCCAAGGTCACGGTGGAGCAGGGCTACATCCATGCCCGCGCGAAACGCCTCAAGGGCGCGCACGTGATGATGGACATGGTCACCGTCACCGGCACCGAGAACATCATGATGGCGGCGGCGCTCGCGCACGGCACCACCGTGATCGAGAACGCGGCGCAGGAACCCGAGGTGGTGGACCTGGCCAATTGCCTGATCAGCATGGGCGCGCAGATCGAGGGCGCGGGCACCAGCACGATCGTGGTCCATGGCGTGGAGCGCCTGCACGGCACGACCTACGAGGTGTTGCCCGACCGCATCGAGACCGGCACCTTCCTGGTCGCCGGCGCCATCACCGGCGGGCGCGTGGTGGCCAAGCGCACGCGGCCCAGGACCCTGGACGCGGTGTTGTCCAAGCTCGAGGACGCCGGCGCGCACATCAACACGACCGAAGACCAGATCGAGATCGACATGCGCGGCAACCGCCCGCGCTCGGTCAGCCTCAGCACCGCGCCATACCCGGCATTCCCGACCGACATGCAGGCGCAGTTCACCGCGCTCAATACGGTGGCCGAGGGCGTGGGCGTGATCACCGAGACCGTGTTCGAGAACCGCTTCATGCACGTGCAGGAGCTGCAGCGCCTGGGCGCGGACATCAAGGTCGAGGGCAACACCGCGATCATCCGCGGCGTCGCCCACATGAGCGGCGCGCCGATCATGGCCACCGACCTGCGCGCCTCGGCCTGCCTGGTGCTGGCCGGGCTGGTGGCGCAGGGCGACACCACGGTCGACCGCGTCTACCACATCGATCGCGGCTACGAGAACATCGAGGAAAAGCTCTCGGGCCTGGGCGCGCGCATCCGCCGCCTGCCGTCGTAAGCCGGGATGACGTCAGGTGGGGTGTGTACAACACAAGATGGATTCCCGCTTGCGCGGGTATGACGCTTGCTAAACCTGCGACGCAATGAACCTTGCGACGCGGCGATGGGCGAAACGCCTCAGGCGTGGTACGGCGCCGAGAGTTCGTGCACGGCGTCGACCAGCACGCGTACGTGTTCGGGATCGACGTCGGGCGTGACGCCGTGGCCGAGGTTGAACACATGGCCCGTGCCGGCGCCGAAGGCGGCGAGGGTGTCGGCGACCGCATGGCGGATCGCGTCGGGACTGGCGTACAGGGTCGCCGGATCGAGGTTGCCCTGCAGGGCCACGCGATGGCCGATGCGGCCGCGCGCTTCGCCGAGGTCCAGGGTCCAGTCCAGGCCGACCGCATCGCAGCCGCTGGCCGCGATCAATTCGATCTGGTGCACGCCCTTGCTGAACACGATCAGGGGCACGCGCGAATCGCCGTTGCCGCGCGCCAGCGTGGCCGCGATCTCGTCGAGGTAACGCAGCGAGAACTCGCGATATTGCGCCGGCGGCAGCACGCCGCCCCAGGTGTCGAAGATCATCACGGCCTGGGCGCCGGCGGCGATCTGCGCGGCCAGGTACGCCGTCACGGCGCGCGCGTTGAGCGCGAGCAGACGATGCAGCGTGGCCGGGTCCTCCAGCGCCATGGCCTTGATCCGCGCATGGCGCTCGCTGCCGCCACCCTCGACCATGTAGCAGGCCAGGGTCCAGGGACTGCCGGCGAAACCGATCAACGGCACGCGGCCGTGCAGCTCGCGGCGGATCAGGCGCACCGCATCGGTGACGTAGCGCAGTTCGCCCTCCATGTCGGGCACGCCCAGGCGCGCGACGTCGGCGGCGCTGCGCACCGGACGGGCGAAGCGCGGGCCCTCGCCCTCGCCAAAGGACAGGCCCAGGCCCATCGCATCAGGAATCGTCAGGATGTCGGAAAACAGGATCGCGGCATCCAGCGCGAACCGCGCCAGCGGCTGCAGGGTGACCTCGCAGGCCAGTTCCGGCGTCTTGGCCAGGGTGAGGAAGTCGCCGGCGCGGGCGCGCGTGGCGCGATACTCGGGCAGGTAGCGGCCGGCCTGGCGCATGATCCAGACCGGCGTGCGGTCGACCGGCTGGCGGCGCAAGGCACGGAGGAAACGCGTGTTCTGCGGCTTGGATTCGCTCATGGACTCGATTCCGGGAAGACGGCTCAGCGCGCGCCTCGCGCCTCGGCCTGCAGCGGGCCGATTCGTCGCACGAAGGCCCCGGGCGCGCCACGCAGGGACCGCGCTGCCGCGCGCGCGGCATCCGCGTCGGCGAACTGCGACCACAGCAGCAGGTAGGTGCGCGCGCCGTCGTCGTCGATGGCGACCACGTGGCAGTCGGCGGGGCTGAGCCCGGAACGCGAGAGCAAGGCATCGAAACCGGCGCTGCTGCCGGCGCGGGCGAGCTGCACGGTCCACGCGGATGCTGGCAATGCCTCGAAAGCTGCGGCCGGCAGGGCGGCCGAGCTGGGTTCGCGCCTGGCGGCGTACCCAACAGGCGCCGTGGCGCTGTAGCGATCGGCCGTGCCAGGGACGCCGACGGGATTCGGGGTGCCGGCCGCGCCGCCGGGGAACAACTGGGTGCCGGCGGATCGCACCTCGGCCTGCAGCGGGCCGACGCGGCGTGGCACGCCGGTCAACCGCAGGCCGCGCAGTGCCGCGCGCGCGGCGTCGGCATCGGGAAAGTTCGACCACAGCAGCAGCCACTGGTGGACGCCGGCGTTGCCGACCGCTACCGCGTAGAGCGGCGCCTCGATCGGGCGTCCATCGCGCAGCGGGGCGCTCGCCAGGATCTCGCGTCCGCCACGGGCGAGCTGCACGGTCCATGCGCTGGCCGGCAGGCGCAGGAATGCGGTCGCCTGGTGGAGGGTGAAGCTGACTTCGGGGCCTTCCTCGATCGGCACTGGCGGGCTGGCAATGACCGCGGGGGCGACCGGCGCCTGGACCTCGGGTGCCGGCGTCGGCGATTCCAGGGCGAGCGCTGGCGCTGCCGGAACCGGGTCGTCGCCGGGCGCCGGCGCAGCGGCGGGCTCGGCGATCGCCACGGGCGCCGGCACGGATTCGGGGGCAGGCGCTGGCGCCAATGCCACAGGTTCGGCCACTTCCGCCGGCGCGACGGGCACGTCGACCGGCGTGCCGGGGGCTATGGAAGCGGTCGACTCCCCGGCAGTCGTTTCGGCCGTGATCGGCGCCTGCGGCTGCGCGCTGTCGTCGGGTGCTGCCGGGGCGTCGCTTTCGGCAACGGCGATGGCTTGCTCCCGCGCGGTTTCGGCCGGCGCCGCGACCGGCGCCAGGGGAAAGGGGCGACGCTCCGTGGGTGCGGCCAGAAACAGCGGCGGTGGCGTGGTCTCCGCGGGCGGGTCGTTGGGTGCCGAGCCCGCGACCTCAGCCGCTTCCGCGGCCGCTGGCGCCGGCCCCGGGTTGGCCGCCACGGGCACTGGCGCGTCGGCGGGTGGTGCCTGCGCAGCTTCGGGTGCGGAATCCGGTGCCGGCGCCGGCTCGCTGCCCCGCTGCACGGTCGGGAATTCGTCGGGCAGCGGGGGCTGTGGCGCGCGGGCGGCTTCCGGCGCCGCGTAAGCACGGGCGTGGTCGCTGGGCGGCGCGGCGAGGAACAACGGCGGCTCCGCGCTGGCACCAACCTCGACCGGCGCCGGCAGGCCACGCTCGATCGGTGGGTTGTCCGGCGTTCCGCAGTCCCAGGCCTTGCCGTCGGCGCTGGGCACGCAGATGCGCGTCTCGCCAGCCTTGGGGCCCGCCGCGCCGGCGACCAGCGCCGGCAGGAGCAGCGCGGCGCAAAGCGGCTGCGTCCAGCCCGCCGGTCGCGCGCGCCTCGAATCAGGGCTCATAGGTCGAGCCGGGCGGGGCCTCGATGCCCTGGAAGAACATGACGTGGAATCCGCGCCGCAACTGTGCGTCGCGCGCCGCCATCAAGGCCAGTTCAGCCGCCTCGCGCTCGAGGTAGACCTCGCGCCTGAGGGTGCCGCGACCGCCCTGGTGCCCCGATTCCCGCAGCAGGGTCCAGCCGCCGAGCAGATCCTGCTGCAGGATCAGGTGGCAGTATTTCGGCGCCTCGCCGCCCTGGGGCTGGGTTTGCATGAAGATACGCATGGCCGAAGTCTAGCCGACGCGCCGCTGGCACCGGGATTCAGCGCAGGACGGCGAGTATCGCGTCTTCGGGAACGTCGGGCACGACCTCGGCGCACCCGGGGCCACGCCACAGGACCAGGCGCACGCGACCACTGACGGCCTTCTTGTCCAGTCGCATCAGGTCCAGCAGTCGCCGGGCGTCGAGCCCTGCGGGCGGCGCGACCGGCAGGCCGAAGCGCGCCAGCGTGGCGGCCAGTTCACGGGCGTCGGCAGCGGTGGCAAGGCCCAGCGCTGCCGACAGGCGCGCGGCCATGACCATCCCGATCGCCACCGCTTCGCCGTGCCGCAGCGCTTGATAGCCGGTGGCCGTCTCGATCGCGTGGGCGAAGGTGTGGCCGAAGTTGAGCAGGGCGCGCTCGCCGGTCTCGTGTTCGTCGCGCGCGACGATCCCGGCCTTGTGGCGGCAACTGGTCTCGATCGCCTGCGTGGTGGCGCCGGGCTCGCGCGCCAGCAGCTCCGGCGCGTGCGCGTCCAGCCAGTGCAGGAATCGCGGGTCGCCGATCGCGCCGTACTTGAGCACCTCGGCATAACCGGCGCGCAATTCACGCTCGGGCAAGGTGTGCAGCGTGTCGGTGTCGGCCACCACGGCGCGCGGCTGGTGGAAGGCGCCGACCAGGTTCTTGCCCTCGGGCAGGTCGACCGCGGTCTTGCCGCCGACCGCCGAATCGACCATCGCGAGCAGGGTCGTGGGTACTTGCACGAAGGCCACGCCGCGCATCCAGCAGGCGGCGGCGAAGCCGGCGAGGTCGCCGATCACGCCACCGCCCAGCGCCACCACGGTGGCGTCGCGGCTGGCCTTGAACGCGGCCAGCGCGGTGAACACCCGGCTGGCTTCGGCCAGGGTCTTGTGGGCCTCGCCCTCGGGCACCTGGTGCACGCGGATCTCGCGCGCGCCAAGTGCCGCACGCACGCGTTCGCCATAGTGCGCACCCACCACCGGATTGGTCACCACCAACGCATGGCGGCCGCGCACGGCCTCGTGCCAGGCCGCCGGATCGCCGATCGCGCCGGGACCGATATGGATGCGGTAGGCGCGGGTCCCGAGCTCGACCGCGACGCTGCACAGGCTCACGCCGCCGACTCCCGCGCGGTGCCGCGCTGCCAGTGGCGCTCGAGTTCGCCCGCGAGGTGCTGTGCGGCGATGCCGGCACTGAGATCCTCGGCCGCCGCGGTCAGGTCGGCGACTTCGGCGTACAGCGGATCGCGCTCGCCCGCGAGTTGCTCCAGGCGCGCGCGGCGGTCGGCGCCAGCCAGCAAGGGCCGCTTGCGGTCACGCTCGAGCCGGCGCATCTGCTGCGCGACGCTCGCGCGCAGCCAGACCACGAAACCGCGCGAGCGCAGCAGGGCGCGGTTGCCCGGGTCGAGCACGGTGCCGCCGCCGGTCGCGAGCAACTTTCCGTCGGCTTGCGCCAGTTCGGCCAGCAGCGCGGCCTCGCGCGCGCGGAATCCCAACTCGCCCTCGAGCTCGAAGATCAGCTTCACGCTGGCCCCGGTGCGCGCTTCGAGTTCGTCGTCGAGGTCGATGAACGCCAGCCCGAAATGCTGGGCGAGACGCCGGCCGATGGTGCTCTTGCCCGCGCCCATCGGCCCGACCAGGAACAGGTTGGGGGCCGGATTCATGGGCCGGATGCTAGCATTCGCACCTCGCCACGCCATCGACCACCGCCCGCATGCTGCGCTTCGTCATCCTGTTCGTCGTCCTGCTGCTCGGTCTGTTCTGGGCCTACGTGCTCAAGCCGGTCGAGGTCCTGTTCGTCGATCCCTTCACCAGCGTGGTGGCGTGGGTCAGCACCCAGCTCATCCACCTGTTCGACGACAACGTCACCAGCCAGGGCAAGGTGCTGCAAAGCACGCTCAACGGCTTCGCGGTTTCGATCGAACGTGGCTGCAATGGCATGGAGGCGGTGATCATCCTGTTCGCCGCGGTGTTCGCGTTCCCGGCTACCCTGCGCCAGAAGCTGGTTGGCTTCGCGCTCGGATTCCTCGCCATCCAGGCGCTCAACGTGGTGCGCATCATCAGCCTGTTCTACATGGGGCAATGGAGCCAGGTGTGGTTCGACTGGTTCCACCTGTACCTGTGGCAGGCGTTGATCATCCTCGACGCGCTGGTGGTCTGGCTGTTGTGGCTGCGCTGGTTGTCGCGGCGCGCGTTGCCGCCGCCGCCGGCGCTCGCCGCGGCCTGAGGCGGCGGGCCCGCTCATGCGCCGCTGCCTGATCGCGGGTTGCGGCGACGTCGGCACCCGCCTGGGCTTGCGTCTCGCGGCCGCGGGCGTCGAGGTGCACGCGTTGACCCGGCGCAGCGTGCCACCCGAGCCGCTGCGTGGCCATCACGTCGACCTCACGTCCCCGCAATCGTCGTGGCCGCGGCACCCCGAGTTCGATTCCCTGGTGTACCTTCCGGCGCCCGCTCGGCGCGATGAGGCCAGCTACCGCGGGCTCTACATCGACGGTCCCGCCCGACTGCTGGACGCACTGCCAACGGCGCCGCGACGGATCCTGTTCGTGTCCAGCACCGCCGTGTACGGCGAGGACGATGGCGGCTGGGTCGACGAGGACACGCCGCCCCAACCACGGACCTGGAACGGCCAGATCTTGCTCGAAGCCGAGCAACGCCTGCGCGAACGCATCCCGGGACTCATCGTGGTGCGCTTTGCCGGCCTCTACGGCCCGGGTCGCGAAGCCCTGCTGTCCCGTGTTCGAGCCGGGCGTGCGGGCGCGACCGGCCATTGGACCAACCGCATCCACGTCGACGACGCCGCGGCCGCGCTGCATCACGTACTCGACCTTGCGGCGCCAGCCAGCGTCTATCTTGGCGCCGACGGCCACCCCGCTGCCGAAGCCGCGGTGATGCAATGGCTCGCGTCCCGCCTGGGGCTTGCGGCGGTCGAACCTACTGCCGGCCCGCCCAGCGGTCGCCGCATTAGCGCCGCGCGGCTGGCCGCCAGCGGATTCGCCTGGGCCTGGCCGGACTACCGCGCAGGTTATGGCGGGTTGCTGCCCCCGGCTGCGTGATCGGAATGATGGCGCGGGACGATGGTCGGCGCGCGGACGGCACTACATTCCCCGAGCAACCATTTGCTAGACTGGAAGTTCATGATTTTCCGAAGCGGAGAGCGCAGCAATGGCCAGTTCCGTCGTAAAGGTGATCGAAGTCAGTTCGTCGTCCAGCAAGGGCTTCGACGACGCGGTGCAATCGGGCCTCAAGAAGGTCGCCAAGACCTTGAAGGGCGTCCAGGGCGCCTGGGTCAACGAAATGAAGGTGCTGACCAACGGTGAGGGCAAAATCACCGAGTGGCGGGTCAACCTCAAGATCAGCTTCCTCGTGCAATGACCGCCCCCGCGACCGGCGCGGGCGAAGCACGCGGTAGCGTCACGATTGGCCTGGTCGAGGACGACGTCGACCAGGGCGCGCTTTACGCGCAGTGGCTCACCGAAGCCGGCTACCGCGTGCGCCAGTACGGCACCGCGGCCGAATTCCGCCGACGCCTGGGGGCGGAATCGGTCGATGCCCTGCTGCTCGACTGGATGCTGCCCGACGCTTCGGGACCGGAACTGCTCGAGTGGGTGCGCCATTCGGCGCAAGCCCAGTTGCCGGTGCTGTTCCTGACCGCGCGCGGCGCCGAAGCCGACGTAGTCCACGGCCTGCGCAGCGGCGCCGACGACTACCTGGTCAAGCCGCCGGGCAAGGCCGAGTTGATGGCGCGGATCGAGGCGGTCCTGCGTCGCAGCGGCGTGGCGGCGCTCGACGTGGTGATCCGCGACGTGCAGCCCTACGAGATCGACACCCAGCGCCGGCGAATGACGCTGGCCGGCGAGGAGGTGCGCCTGACCGATCGCGAGTTCGATCTGGCGGCCTTCCTGTTCCGTCGCCACGGTCGCGTGGTCAGCCGCGACACTTTGCTGCTGCAGGTCTGGAACCTGGGCGCGGGCGTCGCCACGCGCACCGTCGACACGCACATGAGTCGCCTGCGCAAGAAGCTGGGGCTCGATGGCACCCATGGCTGGCAGCTCACCGCGGTCTACCAGCACGGTTACCGGCTCGAACGGCGCTGAGCGGCCCGGTCCGGCGCTTGACGCGGCGGCCGTGCAAGGCGCAGCGTCGGCAGCAGTCACGGGCCCGCCCCGCCGGCAAGGCCATGGGCGCTTGGGGGTAACATGACGCGCAAGATCGGGGCACAGGGCAAGGCGCGCGCAAAAGGGTCTGCAGCGCCCGGGCGCGGCAAGGCCGATCGGCCTGCACGCGCCGCCGCCACGGCGATTCCGCACAAGGCAGGCAGGAAGAGCGAACCGATGGCCGAGAAGAAACCCCCCGCCGGCGATGTCGCCGAGCGCAACGTCGACCAGATCCGCGACATCCTGTTCGGCGGCCAGATGCGCGACTACGAGCGCCGCTTCCACGAGCACGCGCAGAAGCTCGAGCAGGAAGCGGGCCGCCTGCGCAGCGAAATGGAGAAGCGGCTGCTCGCGCTCGAGAAGCGCCTCGAGGACCAGGTCGACAAGCTGGGCAAGGCGGTGCGCCAGGAAGTGGGCGATCGCGGCAAGGCGGTGGAAGAACTCGAGGCCCGCACCCTGCAGGCGGCGCGCAGCGCGCGTGCCGAAATTAATGGCGCGATCGACCAGTTGCGCCATGAGCAGTCGGCCGGCGACGAGCGCGCGCGCAAGGCCGTGGCGGAACTTGGCGCCAGCCTCAAGGCGGCCAGCGCCAGCGCCGAGGCGGCTCTGGTGGCGGCGCGCAAGGAACTGCGCGGCGAGAAGCTGTCGCGCGGCGACTTCGCCGCGCTGCTGACCGAGATGGCGCTGCGCATCAAGGGCGAGTTCGAACTGCCGACCAAGAAATAACCGGCAGACCCCAGGGACGCACGTGTCCGAACCGGAATTCGAGCGGCTCAAGGAACTGCTGCTGGGCGCCGAGCGTGCGGCGCTGGACGCGCACGCCGCGCGCCTGGCCGGGCTCGAGCAGGAGCGCCAGCGCATCGAGGCGCTGGAGCAGGCCCGCAAGGACCTGCCCAAGCGCCTGCCGCAATTGCTCGAACGGGCTGGCCGCGAGGACGGGCCGCGACTGGCGCGCGCGCTGTCGGAGCCGGTGGCGAGCGCGCTCGGTGGCGCAGTGCGCCAGCAGCGCCAGGCGATCGTCGACGCCCTGTTCCCGGTGATCGGGCCGATCATCCGCAAGGCGATCGCGGAATCGCTGCGCGCGCTGGTCGGCGATCTCAATCGCGCGCTGGAATCGAGCTTCACCCCGCGCGGCCTGCGCTGGCGCTTCGAGGCCTGGCGCAGCGGCGCCTCGTACGCCGAGGTGGTGCTGCACCACACGATGCGCTTCCGCATCGATCATCTGTTCCTGATCGAGCGCGATTCGGGGCTGGTGATGTATCGCGAATCGGCGCCGGACCTGCCGGATCTCGACAGCGATGCGATCTCCGGCATGCTCACCGCATTGGGCGAGTTCGTGAAGGACTCGGTCGGCCGCACCGATGGCGCCGCGCTGGAGTCGGCGCGCGTGGGCGAGCACCTGGTGATGCTGCTCGAGGGCCCGCGCCTGAACCTCGCCGCCTTCGTGCGCGGCGTGCCGCCGCCGGCGCTGCGCGAGTCGCTGCAGGCGCGGCTCGAAACCATCCATGCGCGCCTCGCCGACCCGATGGCGGCGATCGACGCGCGCGATTCCGACCTGGGAATGGCGTTTGCCGAACAGCTCTCGCTGCAGAAGGTCGACGATGCGGTGCGCCAGCGCGACCAGCGACCCATGTCCTCGCCCTCGCGGCTGCCGCTGGCCATCGCGGCAGGCCTGGTGGTGGCGCTGGTCGCCGGGCTGTGGTTGCGCGACTGGATGTGGTCGCGGCGGATGGCGCGCCTGGAAGCCGTGCTGCAGGACTGGCCGGGCTTCTACCTGCAGGGCCTCGACGCCGACCCCTGGGACTGGGTGCGCGTGCGCGGATTGATCGATCCGCAGGCCGAGTCGCTGCGCATGGCCCGTGCGCAGGCCGACTTCCGCGGCGCCGACCTGGTCTTCGATGTGCGGGGCTTCGTATCCAACGACGCCGAGATGGTGGTGCGGCGCGCGCGCTCGTTGTTGTCGCCACCGGCCGGCGTGCAGGTCTCGGCCCGCGCCGGCGTCCTGAGCCTCTCCGGCACGGCGCCGATCGCCTGGGCGGAGGACGTCGCCACCCGCGCGGCCGCGGTCCCCGGCGTGGTCGGCGTCGATGCCAGCGGGTTGCGTCCCGATGTGGTCGGCACGCTGGCGGCGCAGATCGGTGTGCCCGACGGCGTCGCGCTCGATTTCGCGCGCCGCACGCTGACGGTGCGCGGCGCCGCGTCGCGCGAATGGATCACGCGCCTGGGCGCGGCGGTCGACCGCCTGCCCGAAGTGCGCAAGCGCGACTTCAGCGCGCTGGTCGCCACCGAGCAGATGCTGTTCGATGGCCTGGTCGCGCGCATGGATGTGCTCGACATTCCCTTCGCCGAGGGGACCACGCCGACCGCGGCGGCACGCGGCGAGCTCGATGGCGCGGTGGTGGGTGTGCGGCGTGGCCTCGAACTGGCTGCGCTCCTGGGACGCGCGCTGCAGGTGCAGACCCTGGGCCTTACCGACGAGGTTGGCTCCGAGGCGTACAACCGCGACCTGCGCGAGCGCCGCGCGCGTTGGCTGGCCGACGCGTTGCGGCGCCAGGTCCCGGACCTGGAAGTCGCGGCGTACACGCCCGACCCGGTCGTCGACCCGCGCGCGGCGCAGAAACGCCGGGCCGCGCGCGTGCTGCTGTCCCTGCGCGAGGGCGACACGCCATGAGCCAATCCGCCCGCAAGGTCTGCCTGCTCGGCGACTTCGGCGTCGGCAAGACCAGCCTGGTCGCGCGCTACGTGCGCAACACCTTTTCGGACAAGTACCTGACCACGGTCGGGGTCAAGGTCGACTCGCGACTCGTGGAACGGCCCGGCGGCGCGATCAAGCTCGTGATCTGGGACATTGCCGGCAAGAGCGCGCTCGACCTCCTCAACCAGAGCTACCTCAAGGGCGCCAGCGGGGTGATGCTGGTGTGCGACGGCACCCGCGAACCCACGCTGCGCTCGGCCCTGTACCTGCTGATGCAGGCGCGCAGCACGCTGGGCGAGCCCAAGGCGGTGCTCCTGATCAACAAGCTCGACCTGGTCGACAAGTGGGAGGTGCTGCCACGCACCGTCGCCGGCCTGCGCGAGACCATGCCGGTGTTCGAGACCAGCGCGCGCACCGGCGACGGGGTCGAGGCCGCCTTCGCGGCGCTGGCGGATCTGCTCGCATGAGCGAGGGCTATCCGCCGCTGATCCGCATGTACCTGCGCGCCTGCCTGATCGAGGCCGCGCGTCCGGTGGTGCTGCGCTTCGATCGCGCTGGCAGCCTGGTCGACACCAACGGCGAATTGGCCTGGTACGGCCTCGACGGCGCCGACGGCGCGGAGGCGACGGGGCAGCTGCGCGACCTGTTCCTGGGCGTGGGCGACAACGACGTCCAGGTCTTCCCGCAGGTCGAGCTGCCCAACGGCCGCAGCGTGCACCTGCACCGGGTACCGGACGGCAGCGGCTACTGGGTGATCCTGCTCGACGCCAGTACAGAGGTCGCGCGCCAGCGCGCGGTGCAGCAGCTCGGCAACGAGGCCGAACTCTCCGGCCAGGAGAAGTCGCGCGCGCTGCGGCGCCTGAAGAAGGTCCAGGGCGAACTGGAGCAGCAGCGCTCGGCGCTGGAGCAGTCCAATGCGCTCAAGACCGGCCTCATGGCCACGCTGTCGCATGATTTCCGCACGCCGCTGACCGCGGTGCTGGGCTACGTGCACCTGCTCGAGCGGCGGGTCGGCGCCGAGCCTGGCGCGGCCAAGGCCCTGCGCGCGATCAAGCGCGCGGCAGTCCAGCTCGGCGCCCTGGCCGAGAACCTGCTGGTCTATGCCAGCGACGGCGAGGGCGCACCGATCGAGCTGCGCCCGATCGACCCGCGCGCGCTGGCCGAGGAGGTGCGCGAGCTCTACGAGCCCCTGACCGCCGAACGCGCGCTGGGTTTCAGCGTCACCGGCACGCTCTCGGCCGATGGCCTGCCGGCGAGCGACTGGATCAAGCTGCGCCAGATCATCGGCAACCTGGTCGGCAACGCGATCAAGTTCACCCGCAGCGGTCGCATCGACGTGGCGCTGGACTGGGACGGCCGCCGCATCGCGATCGAGGTGCGCGATACCGGCCCGGGTATCGCGCCCGAGCAGCAGGCCCGTATCTTCGACGCCTTCGCCCGCATCGAGGGCACCAACGCACCGGGCGCGGGACTCGGCCTCGCCATCGTCAAGCGCCTGGCGCAGCGCCTCGGCGGCGATGTTCAACTCGAGTCCGTGGTCGGCGAAGGCAGCCGCTTCCGGGTCGAGGTCCCGTCGATGTCGGACCGGCTGCATCCAAGCGCTACCGCAGCCGATGCCGCGGCCGAGGTGATCGCCGGCACGCGCGCGCTCGTGGCCGACGACGATCCCGACTTGCGCGACTTGCTCAAGCTGGTCCTGGAAGAGGCCGGCTACGAGGTCGAGACTGCAAGTTCGGCCAACGAGGCGCTCGAACGCGCGACCGCGCGGCCCCCGGACTTGCTGGTCATCGACGTGCAGATGCCGGGGCTCTCCGGCAACACCGCGGTCTATCGATTGCGCGCGCAGGGCTACACCGGCCGCGTGGTCACGCTCTCGGGCTCGGTCGTGGGCGACGCCCGCGAAGCCGCCCTGCGCGCCGGCGCCGACGCCTTCCTGCTCAAGCCCGTCGACCTCGAAATGCTGCTGCGCGCCGCCGCCGGCCGCCGCGACCAATAATTTCGCCGGCCCGCGTCCGCGACACGACGCCAATTCCTTGCAGTAGCGGCTTTCGCCGCGACTGTCGCTGCGAATACTGCGTTGGAAATCGTGGGGGTCCGCGCCCGCCGCCATCCGCGTGTCGGCTCAGACATTCAGTGGAACTCGCCGCCACGCGGATGCCGACGGTCCCGGACTCGCTTCGATTGAG
>Ga0209254_10001169_pt1 | contig 23199 bp, 26 predicted proteins | sample FrelakmetDIP11DI_FD_187148 | JGI IMG/M metagenome (GOLD analysis project Ga0209254, IMG submission 187148) | Freshwater lake sediment microbial communities from the University of Notre Dame, USA, for methane emissions studies - DIP11 DI (SPAdes)... | ecosystem: Environmental > Aquatic >...
AAGGTTGAAACTGCCCTCGAAGAAGCTGAAATGGCAAGAGAAATCGGCCGGATCGGTGTGACCGAGATTGCGGTAGGCGCCGCCCGCCTGGGCGCTGCGGAACCTCTTCCATCGGATGAGTAATTGGATGTCCTTCTGACAGACTAACCATATATGTCTGTCAGAAGGAATTTATTTAATGGCTAAATTTCGTGACACAAGTCTTTATAGTCCCTCGCCAGGGCAGTAACGCCTATCATATTTTCATTCTTTTCCTGACCATCATTTCTCTGGGGATCATGGTGGTGATGTTCCTGCCGCTTGAGGATGAAACAATTGGTCTGCTGCGGTTCTATGACAATTTTATCTGCGCTATTTTCTTGATTGACTTTTTTTTCAATCTGAGGAGGGCCCCCAAGAAATCGGATTACTTGATTAAGGGGCGGGGCTGGTTGGATTTACTTGGCTCAATCCCCTTATTTGATATTACCAAGTATGCCACTCTCCTGCGCCTGGTCCGCCTGAGCCGCTTTCCCCGAATCATGCGTTATTTGCGGGGTAAGGGCAAAAAGGAACTGGTAGATGATGTAGTCCGGAACCGAAACAAATACGCAGCCTTTATCACCATCTTAATAACGCTCACCATCATGGTGTGCGCCAGTGTGCTTGTACTTCAATTTGAAAGCCAGTCACCGGCTGCGAAGATCACAACCGGGTGGGATTCGTTCTGGTTTTCGATAGTTACACTTACGACGGTGGGATATGGAGATTATTACCCGGTAACCATTTGGGGACGCATTTCCGCCATGTTTATCATGGTCACAGGGGTACTCCTGATTGGTGTGCTGGCGAGCATTATGTCCAGTCTGCTGATCGGCAAGCTGGATGCCCTGGCAGATGGGGAATTGCCGGGTGCGATGCCTGCGGCTATGGACGGGCAGGACCTTGATTTAGTCAAAAAAGATCTTACGGACATTAAAAAAGAACTTGTCGCTCTGCGGGAGTTGTTGGAAAACCAATCCAAAGAGGATGAGAAGAAGTAGGCTGCCAGTCAGCCCGACAGGCAATAATCCAATTTTATTGCTGGCTGCCCGAATTACGCCGCCACCAAATCCCCGATTCCATAAAATGAAATTTATTTAAATAGTCCCCGTAGTTCCGACAACAGGATATGGAAATCAATCCGGTATTTTGGTAAGCACAACACGGCGCAGGGTCGTTTCCCCTTCCGGGAGGGAGAAGGTGATGTCATAATTACGGGGACCATCTTTATCCTGGAGGAATTCAGCCGGTAACGGGGATGATTCAAGCAAGTAAGTTTCCCCATTGCTTTTTATCAAGGTCGCCTGAAGGTCTCCAGCGACTTCGGCATCGATGCGCCATTTCCCGGGGGGAATTTCCAGCTCCTTGATTTTCGCCGGTATGCCTGCGGATATTGGGGTGACAAAATTATTGCTGTTATCTAAATGAGCAATGCTGTCCGGATTTCCATTAAATAAATACGCCGGGATTTCAATCCGCTCAGGTGTTTGTTTAATACCAATTTTTGGGCTGTAGCGCCTCACCCAGATGATTGATTGTTGGTTGTATGGACGGCGCCCTTCGAAAACGACCGGTGTATAGAGCTGGTGAAAGGTTTCTCCGGCGGTCATTTCTTTTCCACTGCGGAAACATGGTTCATAACCACCCCTTGGACTGCAGAAAACAACCAGATCTGGTTCCCGGCTGAGAACATAATTCCCATCCCCCAGTTCGTGACCGATATAACCCTGTCCGAAATCCGGGGGAGGGTTGCGGGGAATGTAATAATCATTGAGGCCCATCATGTCCACTGCGGGAAGCTCCGACCAGAATGGCAAACATCCAGCCGGATCTACAGCCAAAAGCGCCTGTTGTTTACCAAAACCATCCTTAAGCATCAGGCCGATCACCTCCCCGTCCCATTCCCAGAGTTCTTTTTTGGCACGCCTGTTTTCTAAATCATTGAACTGGGTGCGGATAAAAACGGCCAGACAAGCGGTTAGTACCAGAATGACAAGGGCTTTTTGCGTCCGGGTTGAGATCCGTTTTTGGAGCCAGATCATCCCTTCTGCAAGGAGTAAAGCCATTAAGCCAATAACCGGGGTGATATGCCGCCAACCAGGGAATATGTCCCCTCCCACCAGGGCGATGTAGCCAAGCCAGACAGCTGCCGGAAGGGAAATTAATAGTATCCTTTTACGCTGGTTCCTGTCCCAAAAGCAAACCAGTGTAAAAACACCAGCGATTAAAGAAAGGGGAAGTAATGAAAAGCCTCCTCCCCGGATATACTGGAGACCCTCCATCAGATGTATCCGGGAGAGACTCACCTTAACCAGGGCAGTATTCGGGATCCATTCCCCATAATAGAAATACCGAAAACCAATTTGTGCCAGTAAAAAGACAGCTGGGAGCAAACCAAGGAGGAATACAAGCCTGATGGATTCTTTGTTTATGCCGCGTACGATGAAGATAGTTAGAAGGGTGGTTGCAAGGAAAATTCCCCCATCCAGGCGGGAAAGAATCAGCAAGGCAAAACTTAAACCAGGCAGCAGGACCTGAAGCATGCGGACAGGTTGATTTTCAAGCAGTGGATAGCACAGGACAATCCCCCAAATCAGGAAAACGATAACCAGGGGCTGCTCCAATCCACCTATGGTCCAGATGGCAATTGGACCGGCAGCTACAAAGCTGATTCCTGCAATAATCGCCGGCAAGGATTGGTACAGGGAGCGGGCAGGGTGGCTGTAGGCATAAAAGAATGCTGCCAGTGTACCAGCCATGGACAAAAATCCGAGCATACGGACTGCATCGACCAGGTCTATGCCAGTCCAGCCCAACAGGGCAGCCAGCAATACCCACAGCAGGTTGGAGTAACCTTCGACCGGCTGACTGCCATCCGTCCAGGTTAATCCGAAACCCTGGAGCAGACGCTGCGAATACCGCAGACTGATCAGGGCATCATCGGAAATGAACGGCAAGTAAAAGCTGGAATGCAGCCAAAGAATGAGGAGGAGGAATCCGCCTATCCCGAAGATGAGCAAGCATGTCTTTTGATTTTCCCTGGACATTTCCATGAAGTTGATCTTTTACACCGAGTTTTCATCCTCAATTCGAATAACCTGCCAGGATTATAACCAGTTCTCATAAAAATTGGAGATCGTAAACACGCCGGGCTTCCGGTATGGTATGATTCTGGATCAAATTAAACACACACTTTGCATATAATTTGACTTTATATTTATTGACCATAACTGTCCATAGTCAACAATAATTACCAAGGAGATGGAAATAATGATAAAAATCGCTTGCGTGTGCGGGGCAGGGGTTGGAAGCAGTTTGCTGGTAAAAATGGCAATCGAGAAAATTCTCAAAAAACATGGATTTCCAATGAATAACTTGCAGATAGAATGTGCAGACCTGCAAAGCGGACGCGGGCTGGCGATGTTTTCCGATATTGTTGTTTCCACATATGCATTTGAAAATTCATTAAGCGATGTCAAATGTGAAAAAGTTCTCGTCCACAACATATTTAAAACAGATGAACTGGAAGCAAAGTTGGTGCCCATATACAGGGAGGTATACGAAAGAAAGAAATAAATCTTGCCTTTCTGCTTCAAATAAGGAGTATTTTGTCTAATAAAGGATAAGTATATTGACAGATTCAGGAGAAAAACTTACCGCAGCAATTCAGTCAACGCTGATTAACCCTGATGTGACTCGTGATGAGGTAATCAGGCATGTAGAATTATGTGCCCAATACCGCTTTAATGCAGCCATGGTTGCCATGTGCTGGGTTCCCCTTACCAAAGAGATATTAAAAGGAACCACTGTTAGAACTGCCACTTTTATTGAATTTGCTATGGGGAATGCCTCTGTTGAAGGAAAGTGTGCACTGATTAAGGAGTGTCGCTGCCTGGGTGCGGATGAAGTGGATTACGCACCAAATATGGGTTATTTCCTTTCAAAAATGTATGTAGAATTCCAGGAAGAAGCCCGGGAACTTGTCAATGCTGCTGAGGGGATGCCGATAAAAGCGATGCTTCAAATGGGGATGATTCAAGAATTAAATGAGAAACGCCGAGCAATACAATTACTGGAGGAAGCGCGTGTTGATTGGATCAAGAATTCAAGCGGTGGATGGGCTCCGGGGGCAACACCAGCCACGGTTGAAGATATCCGTTTTATTAAGCAGTCGTTAAAAGGGTACAGCCGGATAAAGGCATCGGGGGGTATTAACAACCGGGAAACTGCGCTGGCATTGCTGGAAGCCGGGGCTGAACTGCTGGGTACCAGCCATGGCATCGAAATTGTTGGGGGAAAAACAGCCAAGCCGGAAAACTATTAAGCAGGGATATTCAGCCCATCCCTTATTATCATCATAAATTGGGTTCCCATCTTTTAAATTTGGAATAAAGGAATTTTCCGCCGGGACCTTTGCCCGGCATACACGGTATTTCAGACCTTGACCTTGCATGGAAATATGCAAGATCAACCAGCACCAGAAAATAATTCCGGTGAGTTTATCAAAGTGCATGAAAGCGTTCGGGAATTAAATAACTTTTACTTCTGCTGCTTGCAATCCTTTGGGCCCTTCTTCGATAGAAAACTCGACTGCTTGACCTTCTTCAAGATTCCGGAAGCCTTCTCCTACGATTGCGGTAAAGTGTACAAATACATCCGGTTGGCCTTCCCGTTCTATAAAACCGAAGCCTTTTCGTCCGTTAAACCATTTTACTTTTCCGATAACGCGTTCGTCCATTGTATTACAATTACTCCTTTAAATTTATTGCTACCTTACCGGGTTGGGGGAATTAAAAACCGGTTTGGGAGCATAGATCATCCTAGACCGGTTCCCCATTTAATAAAATTGTTTTCACATCACTAGCCTGTTAAGGCAATTATCCTCTTAAATGGAATTTTGTCAATATTGGTTCTTTGGATAATTGGATAATTACAATGATACTAGAAACAATCCTCTGCCAGATTTGACTGCTATAATTTTCAAAATCCCATGAGCAGACTTAAGAAATCTGATTATATGGTTTCTTGCCGTTCATGATACGTTTGATATTCGTATATTCATCAATACGCTCATCTGGTTTTGACTGGTCCGATCCTGCGGCGATATGAGGTGATAATAAAAGGTTGTATTGCGGGTATTGGGCAAGGGATAACATAGCGTTACTGATGGGGAGTGGTTCCCAGGTGTATGTATCCAGGGATGCCCCGGCTAGTTTTCCGGACAAGATGGATTGCTGCAATGCATTTTCATCAACCACACCACCGCTTCCACAATGAATAAAATAAGTGCCCGGCTTCATGGCATCGAAAAACTGCTGGTCGATGGATTGGTCGGTTTGTTCTGAAAATGGTAAAAGTGAACAGATAATATCACAGGTGCGGATCAATTCTTCCTGCCGGAGGTACCATATTCCCAGTTCCGACTCGGCTTTGGGGGTGTAGCGGTGGCGTTTGTAATAGAATACTTCTACCTCAAATCCATTCAGCCGGCGGGCCAGTTCCAGGCCTGTTTCGCCAAATCCCAGGATTCCGAATTTGCGCTGCCAGAGAGAACGAACCTGTTTGCGGTTGGTCCAATTGTAAGCAAATGTGTCTTCATCACAACGCTGTGGTTCCCTCTCCCAACGTGCATTTCTCATGGCATATTTTGATGCCTCCGTCTGCTTTAGCAGACCCAGGGTTTGCATCACGATATGTTCAGCAACCGCTATACAGGATGGAATTGACCAGGTACAGACAGGGACTCTGGCAGTCCGGGCGGCCTCCAGATTTATATCCCAGACCTGGGTACCCAGCCGCTGGATCAGAAGAAGGTCTTTCCCGGCTTCTATGATATCTGCATCGATGATCCCCTCCCTCTCGCTGATTAAGAATTGGGTTCCTGGCAAATGCTGAAGTATTTCCACTTTCTCGGGACTGTGCAGCATGGTGATGTCTAAATTTCCCGGGGCAGCCTTCAAGGCTGCCTTTTGATGCCGTTCTCCCCGGTTGGTGATGAAAAGGGTTTGATAGACGTTCACAGGACCTCCAAAGATATTCCACTCAGTTTTGAAAATACCCGCAACTCGGTAAGGATATCACCATAGATGAGGCAGTAATGATGTTCCCATCCCTGGTCTAATAATTGGTGTACGACATCACCGGCAGGCATGTTTAAAGACTGCAGCCAGGCTCCGGCACGCTTGATTGTTACCGGTTTATCCAAAACCCGGGAAGCTACTCCCAATAGACGAAACTGGTGATCCTTCATGCCCAGCCGCAATAGAGTGGCAGGGCCCGGTTTAAGGGTGAATTCAACCTGCCGTCCATCCCTGCCAAAACGGATTTGACCGGGATCATTAGCCAGGCTGGGAGCGCCGCCGTAATGCCAACATAACAGGGCTGAGAGATCATCATCCCAGGCGCTTATGTCCGAAAAGAATGGCACCCCATCCCCAAGCAGTTTTGCCAGGTACATGGTTACCGCAGCATTGACATCACCTTCCGGTGCCAGCAGATAACCATCATCCAACAGCCAGCCAAGAGCCGGCCAGATGCTTCCGGGTGCATTGATATCCAGCAGTTCCGGCCAATCTCTAACGGCAAATACCTGCTTGCCGCTGGCTTCAAATACACCGTTAAGGGCAGCATAATGGGCTTCCATCCATTGGATGGTAGTATCAGGGAGGGCATCCTCTTCTGGAGTCTGAAAGGTTTTGTGGGGAGCTTGTTTCCGAACACCCGGATTAAAAGCCCTTTTAACCTCTCCCAGGTCTATATAATCCAGGGAAACACCCAGTATTCTCCTCAGCATTAGCTCATCAAAGACACAGGAGTAAAAACCGGGGGCATGAAATCCTAAAAGACCAATATGCAAACCATGCAGGGATGCCAGGGCCAAACCGGCGCGCACGTGTGCGGTTAATTCCGCCTGAACCTTTTTATCACCCGGATCACCGTGCACGAATGAATGGGAATGCCCGGTGGCTGAGAGGCTGTAGGTGGACAGATTGACGCCACATAAACTGTTCAAATCGATATTGTGCTCGAGGTCGGGTTCAGGAAGCGAGTGCAGAATGATAGGAATATTTAATTCCTCAGCCAGGACAAGGGGAAACTCACCATCGGGAAAAGTACCAATCTGAAGGACAAGAACATCTACATTTTTTGCCGGGAAGAACTCCCGGATGGCGTTATCAAGCATTTCCCTATTGGTAATTACAATTTCCGGACCTGAGACAAGCCAGTTTTTCCCCAAGAATTTTCTGGTGACCTGGAGATATTTCGCTGCACACTGAATATTAAAATAGGGCAGACCGATCGAAAGTAATCCTACCTTATTGGCTTCCCTTGCCTTCATGATTGGATCTCCTCGGCTTGATTGAGGAATGATAATACCTGTTCAAAGCCAGGAATACCTTTCCGGCCACCTACCCGGGTGCATTTTATGGCTGCAGCTGCACTGGCAAATCGTAAACACCGGCTGGCATCCCACCCTTGCAGGTATGCATGCAGATAAGCCCCGTGAAAAACATCGCCTGCGCCTGTGGTGTCCTGTACCTGTACCAGATATGCCGGCTGGTGAATGAATTGCTGCTTATCCAGGTACCAGCATCCCTTTTCACCATCAGTTATAACAACAAACTCAGCATTATTTTTTAACAGATCGAGCCCTGCCTTGTAGGGATCCTCGTAACCGGTCAAGTGGCTGGCAAAACGCCGGGCAACAATCAAGATATCCACAAATGGTAGTATATCCCTGGAAATTTCCCGTCTTTTTCCGGCAGACCCATCAAAAGAGACTATCGTTCCTGCATCTTTTGCCCTCCGGGCAGCTGTTATGGCAGCTTCTTTATGAGATCCTTCCAGGTGAAGAATCCGGGCACCCTCTATCAATTCCGGCGGCAAATTTTCCGGGAAATAGGCGGGGAGGCGGTTATTCTGGTAAAGGATCGATCGTTTGCCAGATATCTGTTCAACCAGTATAACGGAAATTGCTGATTGACCGTTATTTTCCATTATGCAGTAATCGTCATTCACTGCGTAATGTAAAAACTCATCCCGAATAATTTTTCCCCAATTGTCCTGGACAATACTCCCCAGAAAAACCGACCTTGTTCCTAAACATGCCAAAGTTACCAGAGCGGTGGCAACGGGACCACCACCCTGTACATCAATGGCCACTGCTTCAAAGACCTCATCGACCAGCGGCAGTTTCTCCACACAGGTGAGGATGTCCACGGTAGCAATCCCAATTCCGACAACTTCAAAGCCTGTCACAGATTCACCCCGGGATTGAATAATAGTTCATGACACAATTTCTTTTTCCGGCAACATTCAGAACGGCGAACAGGTTTTCAAACCACGTTTGTAAAGCTGAAGTAATTTCCTCACGGACGCCGTTTGGAAGACCCCATAAATTTTCTTTGAACATTCCCCAAGCATTAAGGCGGGAATGATAGTAACGTTGTTCCCGGCTTTGTGGTGGAGGCGACTTTATGGATTCAGCAGGCCTGGCTTTGCTGGTGAATAAAGATGCCCGCATGTATTCGATTAATTCAGCCGGAAAGGCTGGATGGTCAAAAACAATGTTCTGAATCTGGGTGCCCAAGTGGACTTCAATAACACCGCTTGCTGCCAGGCGGGCCAGATTGGGTGCACGAAGAGTGGATGCTCCATGCTGAACCAATCCGGCGATGTTGTAATCCTGGCGAAGTTTTTGGGAGAGCTGCCCAACCAGTTCCAGGTCAAGCGGCATGTCTGAAATTGAGCCATCCGTCCCAATAATTCCACCCAGGACTGTCCCGGTCCTGGCACTCACTTTATCCAGGCGATTGGCAGGACTGGAAAAGCCCCCGGAAAATATTTTCATAAATGCCTGCAGGTCCTGAATGGTTGTGTTGTTTCGCCCAAGCCCCCCCACTTCCCCGCCAATAGAGGGATGAATACCGGGGGGACTGTTATCCAGTGCAAAAGAGGTTAATTCAGCAATGATGCGTCCATTGCAACCTTGCTGCTCCAAAGGAGATTCCCCACCCTGATTGATCAATGGAGATGCATTAATATCCAGGTTGTACATTCCTGCACTAATGGCGGAAATGATCATCTCCTTAATATACGGCAGGTCATCCCCGGTATCTAACTGAAACAAATCTCCCTGGAGGAAAACCGGTCCAGCATACCCTTCATGGACTGCGGCTGCCTGAATGATAGCGCAATATTCCGAAAAGTCCTGGCTGCCTGAAATCATCTCAAATGGAGCCAATTCAAAAATGATGGGACCTGCCTGACATTTTTGAGCCGCCCTCCAGGCAGCGCAGGCGATATCAAATGTCATACCGCGAATGTTGATGGCCGGAACTGCCATTGATGGATATTCCTGCCGAAGATTGGCAGCGTAAAACTCATGGATGGATGCCGGGTAAACCCCGGCTGATCGGGTAATTTCCCTCAAATTGGCTGCTTTTTCAGATTTTTCTACTGGTAGTGCCAGTGCAAGATCTACTGCCAATTTTTGCAGCTGGTCATTATAGATTTTCATGACACTTTTTCACTTATCCAGAAATGGATGGAATATTTTTGAACTGCTTTTTCGTCCAAACTAACTCCAAGCCCGTATCTACCGGATTCCCGGATGTTTCCATCTGTATTTATGTTGAAGGGTTCGTCCAGCATGAAATCGCGTGCTTCAATGTTCCAAGCGGGAGGGTCGATGGGAAATTCAAACCAGCTGCAGTTCGGTAAGGCGCAGGCCAGCTGCAGATTGGCACCCAGACCAATGCCGTTGGACCAGGTATGGGGTATGAATGGCACAAAATGCATTTCAGTGTGAGAAGCAACTTTATGGAGCCGAAAAATCCCTTCAGCGATGACTGATTTGGCGTGTATGGAATCGCAGAAACCCTGGTTATCGGACCGGGAGGTTGCGTCAAATTTGCTGCTGGAAGCCCAGAATCGATTTACGTGGAATTCAAGGGGATACTTCAGCAGGAAGCAGACAACTGGTGAGTTCTTCATCCTTTTAATTTTACGTGCCCTTTACCTGTGAGACAATGCAAACAACCGGCGGTACTGACTTATCCAATCGATGGTGGCACCAGTCTTCCCATTAATTGTAATATATTTGGTGGAAACAACTATACCCGGTGGAAAAATCGGGATGTTGGAATGAGGGCGAACAATAATTCCCAGACTAATTGGAGAATTCATGTGGCTTTTCCTGTTCCTATACCTGCTCCTATACCTGAGCAGCGTGTACCATCTTATGCTATAATTAATTACCATGTAAACTATTAATTGAGTTCTATTCTGGGAGCAGTCTGATGGGATTGCACCGGAACAGACCTAAGATGGTGTTGTCAGACAACTTATATCCCAGAAGACAGGTTGTCATATAATCAAAATCTCATTATTTCAGGATGTATACCGATGAATGAACAAACTATGGATGACTGCGATTCCCCTATTTTTCAGGCTGCCGAGATGTTTTGCAAGACAGAATTGGATAATTCTGCCATTGAAAAAGCTGCCCGCCAGATATTGGAAGCCGTGGGTGAGGACCCCGAGCGGGATGGATTGAAACGTACTCCCCAACGGATTGCAAAAATGTATGGCGAAATTTTGGAAGGGTATCGAACTGACCCCATAGAACTGGTTAATGGCGCCCTGTTTGATGTGCCCTATGATGAAATGGTCATTGTCCGCGATATTGAATTTTACAGTCTGTGTGAACACCACACCCTGCCGTTTATTGGCCGGGCGCATGTGGCCTATATTCCCAATGGCAAGGTTATCGGTCTTTCCAAAATTCCCCGCATTGTAGATATGTTTGCCCGGCGATTACAGGTTCAGGAACGAATGACACGCCAGGTGGCAAATTTTCTCGATGTATTGTTAGAACCTAAGGGTGTGGCTGTGGTGATGGAGGCCCTGCATTTGTGTTCCATGATGCGTGGTGTTAAAAAGCACGATGCCCGCATGACGACTTCCACGATGATAGGGGCATTTAAAACCGACCAAACTACCCGCATGGAATTTTTGGACAACATCTCGCGCAGCGCAGAACCCCTGCATTTTTAGGTAAAAAAAACAACTTATAATAACTGCCCCCGCTCATCGGGGTAGTTATTCTTTAATCAAACCTTATTTAAAGACTGATTTCAGGGTGCAAAATGGCGCAGCCGTGACAGTGCAGTTGATCTGCAGTGGCTTTGAGGCTTAATCCAGTCATAGGGTTCACCAGGTCGGGAATGATTTCAGCAAATGGACCGCCAATATAAAGCCGCGACCACAGTTCCGTGTCAATCATCTGTCCATCAAAAATGATGATATCCAGATCAATGGGGCGCGGGGCATTTTTGTCGGCAGTGCGCATCCGTCCCAACTGGTCTTCAATGCGGTATAGAACCAAGTCTTTAAGGGTGATCTGACTGTAAGGAGTTTTGTAAACCAGGCCGAGATTAAAAAAGTTGGGACCATTTCTTCCCACAGCCTCTGTTTCCCAGATGCCTGAAATTTGTGTGACCTGGCCGACCATGCGCATCAACGCGACGGCTTTTCTTAGGTTTTCAATCGGATTGATATTGGAACCCAGGGAGAGGTAAGCTGTATGGTTGGGCGAGTCCATATGACCTACTTTGAACGTTCAATTTCCACACCGACAGAGCGCGAGAAGCGGACGGCGCCGGGTTTTTCAACCCTGACGCAAACACTCTGCACGCCTTCAAACTCGAGCACCATTTGAGCAATGTCATTTGCCAGGGCTTCAACAGTAAACCGTTCCGCTTTTTCGGCCAGGGCCAGTGCTTTTTTGGAAATAGTGCGATAGTTGATGCAGTCGTTTATGTCATCACTGAGGCCTGCTTTGTATGTATCGGCTTCCATGGTGATATTAATTAAAATATCCTGTGGGTTGGATCGTTCTGATTCATTGATCCCAATAATGCCGCGTGCCAGTAAATCGCGAATTATAACTTTATCCATTTTTCCCTGATTATTAGATAAGATGACGCCCGCCATCCAAATGAATGATTTCACCCGTAATATAAGATGGGCCGGTTAATAAAAATAGCAGGGTATCGCCCACTTCTTTAAGTTCTGCCCAGCGTTGGGCAGGAACCTGGTCAAGAATACCATCAGGAGATGCACCATCGCTGGGGGGCAGAATCGCGCCCAGGGCCAGCCCGTTGACAGTGACCTGTGGGGCCAGGGCAGCGGCCATGGATTGGGTCAGGGCGGCAAGCCCGGCTTTGCTGATGGTATAAGGAAAATGATCCGGTCCGGGGCGCAAGGCGCGCCAATCCAGAATGTTGACAATCCGCCCGGTTTGCTGCGGGCTCAGGCTGGTGGCAAATGCCTTACTGATCAGGAAGGGGGCAGTCAGGTTGATGTTTAAATGTTCCAGCCAATCCTTCAAAGAGGATTCCAGCGGGCCAACCGGTTTAAACACCGCAGCATTATTAACGACCATATCCAACGGGCCGTAACACGAGGCTGCAGATACCAGTGAACTGGCCAGCCCCAGGTCGTTTAAATCTGCCGATATCACGTGGGCATCCACCCCCAGTGAACGGATCTGTGTGCAGACTTCCTGGGCTTCATAGGCAGAATGGGCATGATGCACAATCACATTGGCACCGGCCTGGGCAACAGTCAGAGCCAGGTGGCGTCCAATGCGCCGGGCAGCCCCGGTAATTAAGATATTTTTACCTGCTAGAGGTTTACCCACGGGATCAGTTTCCATACATCCTAATTGTACACGGGATGAACATTATATTCCACTTGCAGTTTAGATGTGTTTAGCCGGGTGATGCAGAAAGATCCATACCAATCCAGATTAATGGGAGGCCCTGGTCGGAACCGGATCCCATCAAAGGGGAGTGTTCTCCTAAACTGATACATTAATGGAGAATCCTAGAGGATGTAAAAGAAGCCAGTTATACCTCGAAAGAAAATTGTCTGCAGTGGATCAGCTACACTAGGTGGACGTACTGCCACCGACCCAAGCTATATGGGAAACAAACGTCTCCAATGCTGGTCAGAAGCTGATTTTCTCTACCAAGAATGTTGATGGAGAATGGGTTTATAATCAACTCGGCCTTACCAATATTTGGCAGGGATATGGCGAAGCGGTGATTCTCTGGTAGGGTTAACAAAAAATCCTCCCATTTGTGAGAGTTGGCAGCTATAGAAATTCTATGCTCAAGTATATACGGTATGCAAGTGTTTGGCGATAAATTATCCTTATAAAGATTTGGTGTCAGTGCCTGTACCACCAAGAATCCTGTCAGATTTGATTATTGACCCGAGAATTTTAGAAATAACGTTCACGGGTAGTAGAGGAGACAAATATGAATAAGAAAAGAAATATCATTGGGAGCCTGCTTGTTGTTGTATTGGTGGTGCTCATGACTGCCTGTTCACCGGCAGAATGCACACCATCGCCTGCGCAAGAAACCGAAAATGCTGCAAATATCATTGCTGCCCATACCGAAGCAGCAATAACAGTCGTAGCTGAAATAACCGAGGAAGCACGATTAAACCCGTCTCCTACTATCACCGAAACACCCCTGCCATCACCGACTGCCACGTTGCAGCCCAGCCTGACACCCCTTCCTGCTTTGACCGCTACTTCCACTAAACCGCCGACAGCGATTGCCAAGACGCCAACCCTCAGCCCTACTCCAAGTGAGTTCGCCTGCCAGGTCGTGGAGAAATCCCCTGCGGATGGAACCACCTATCCGCCAGGTGGAGATTTCGACGGGGTTTGGGTTTTGAAAAATACAGGCACCGAAGAATGGGACGCTGAAAATACTGATTATGGATATGTCAGCGGAGAAAATTTTTCGCAATCTGATGAACGATACGACCTTGGGGAAACTGTAAAACCCGGGGATGAAATTAAAATCGTGGTGGACATGAATGCGCCGGACGCGAAGGGTGAATACCAAACCACCTGGGGGATCCTTTCGGGTTCTGAAACTTACTGTACCTTCAGCCTGTCTATTGAAGTTGTGGATTGATCTCAATGCCGGCAGACCCAATCTGGTGAACAATTATCATCATTCTGGGTAGTGCCGGTTATTGTATAATCACATAAGTATGAAGACTGTAAAATGGATTCCTGGTTTACTGGTCCTCTTGATGTTGTTGGGATGGTATTTTTACAGCAGGAATCCAATTAATCCTCAGCGCATCCTGTTATTCCGGAAATTTATCCGGGATCCTGAAGCATACACAGACTGGCAGATGCACCCTGGTGAACGCTGTACTGATGCACCCTTTGAGTTCCCGACACAGGGATTTGTGGGCTTTTTATGGGGAGATTCTTTTCGTCCAGGTCATGCCCACCAGGGGATAGATATTTTTGGCGGAAAGCCAGCAGGAAAAACTGCTGTCTATGCTGCCTATGATGGGTACCTTTCCCGCCTTCCCGATTGGAAATCATCCCTGATCATGCGCATACCCCGTGATCCTCTGATGCCTTCACGCCAGATTTGGACCTATTACACCCACCTTGCAGATCAGGAGGGGAAGTCTTACATTACCCCTGAATTCCCCCCCGGTTCAATTGAGATCCCCGTTTCAGCAGGGACATTGCTTGGCTACCAGGGTGATTACTCCGGGGATCCGGATAACCCCACCGGGGTTCATTTACATTTTTCCATTGTTCTGGATGACGGCAAAGGACGATTTTTGAACGAGCTTGAAATGAAAAACACCCTGGATCCATCCGCTTATTTTGGGATCGGTTTGAATGCAAAGAACAATCCGGACCAAGTCCCACTTTGTCCATCGGCGGTAAGGAAGACGGATTGATGCAAATGGAGACAGAGCGGGTTCAACCATTAATCGGACAAGTGGCAGTGATCACCGGTGCTGGAGGCGGACTGGGGAGAACGCTCGCCCTGGCTTTTGCAGATGCTGGAGCGGTCATTGCTGCTGCAGATCATACACCTGTCAGATTATTGGAAACGGTACAAACCATTCAAACCCAAGACGGTGTTATTAAAGGGTATCTCACAAAGCCAGGACAGGAAACAGCCCTGATAGAGGAGATACTGAGAGATTGGGCCAGGATTGATATTCTCATTAATATACCCACATTGCCGGACAGGATAAACTTACAGGACATAAGTAATTTGGAATGGCAGTCCCTTGTGGACCGGAATTTATCGGCACCTTTTTATTTTATGCGTGCAGCGAGTACATCCATGGCTCTACAGGCAGGGGGTGTCATCTTGAATTTTACAGCCGCCGAGAAATTGGGTTCGACAGAAGATGGATCAGGAGCTTTTTTTGCCTGCAACGCTGGAATTATTTCTATGACACGAACGGCTGCCAGGGAGTATGATGGAGATAATATCCGGGTGCATGCGATCTGTTCCGGGGATTTGGCGCTGTTTTCTGAGGACGTTGAACCTTTTGACAGGTTAGTTTCCCTTGAAATGCTCAACGGAATCACGAAACTGGCAGTGTATCTCTGCGGCCCGGATGCTTCCCATTTTACCGGGCAGGTATTACAGATCAATCTTGCACCAGAACCTTTAGAGAATGAGGTAGTATGATCACATTTCGGGATGTTGTCAGCGGTTTAAAAAAATTTGATGTTGGCTACGAACCTGTCCTGGCACATGTCTGGATGCCAACTTTTGGTGAGGTGCGCGGCGGATCAGCCACACTATTGGGGGGGCTGCTCACGACCTTTGAAGACCTGGTAATGCCAGCATTTACTTACCGCACCATGCTAATACCGGAAATTGGACCTGAGAATAACGGGATGGTATATGGGAGTGGGGATGAGTCCAATGAAATGGCGGAAATGTTCCATTTGGATCTACCGGTTGATGAAGCTGTCGGTGAAGTATCTGAATTGCTGCGAACCCATCCCCATGCATTAAGGTCTAAACACCCCATCCTGTCCTTTTCCGGGATAAATCAGGATATAGCAATCCAATCCCAGACTATACAGGAACCTTTAAGACCGATTGGCATGCTTGTTGAACAGAATGGATGGGTTCTTCTTATGGGGGTTGAGCCTAGGGCGAATATCAGCATTCATTTTGCAGAGTTACTGGAAGGTTACCCGGGATTTGTAAGGTGGGCGCTCACTAACAATGGGGTTGTAGAATGCCCTGCATTTCCGGGTTGTGAAGGCGGCTTTTTCAAAGTGAATCATTTACTTGCAGAAATAACCCAACAGGTTCCAATTGGAGACGTGCTTGTTCAGGGTATCCAGTTAGTACCAATGATGGAGGTGCTGACAGCCTATCTGCGGACAGAGCCTTACGGACTGCTTTGTTCTGATCCCGCCTGTTTACAATGTGATGCCGTCAGGAAATTATTCAATCCAAATCCTTCCAATTGATTTCTTGACCCTTACCCGAAAATTCACCAGGAAGTCAGTGTTACTCTAAGACACGACTATTAAGTGCTATACTGATTCAAAACCCTCATTACTCCTATTTAACATGAGATGAGAAGCAATGCCGAGAATGAATCGCCCATGGTCAGGAGAGGGTTATACAACTATTAGTGGCAGGATTTTCAGTGTAAGCAAACAGGGGAATATATTGGACGGATTATCCTTAAATTCGGTGAGGCTTTTATGGAAGTAATTGCAAAAAATATATCTATAGAAACAGGATTATCAGGAGTTACCCTGGGGGTAATCCAATGGCCGCATGGATTAATCCTTATTGACGCGCCGTTTCATCCAGACGAAGTCCGCGCCTGGCGTTCGATCGTATTAGCCCTGGGTGGAGGGGTTGAACGATTACTTATCAATTTAGATGCCCACTTAGATCGAACACTTGGCGGCTCCGCAATGGATTGTACGATTATTGCTCACCAACAAACATTAGAAGTACTTCGCAACCGTCCACTTACATTCAAACCTCAAACGGCTGAGAGTGGAGCAGATTGGGAAAATAAAGAAGGAATGATCAACACCCGCTGGGCGTCCCCTGAAATCACATTTACAAATGAGATGGAAATCCACTGGGATTCCAGCCGGCTCATTTTGCAACACCGCCCAGGACCGATGAATAGTGCTATCTGGGCGGTTGTTCCGGAGCAAAAGGTTGTATTTGTTGGTGACGCAATTATCACTGGTCAGCCCCCATTCCTGGCTGGTGCTAATATTCCCCGATGGATTGATGACCTAAAGCAGCTTATTAAACCCGGATTCCGAGATTATTTAATAGTCAGTGGTCGATCCGGATTGGTACCCTACGAAGAAATCCACCATCAAACCCGGTTTCTTGAAAAAGTTAATAACAAACTGGAAACCTTAGCAAATCGTAACGCAAACCCCCAGGAAACGCTTAAACTCGTACCAAAATTGATCAGTGAATTTGAATTCCCTGAAAAATTTACCCAATTATACGAAAAACGGCTTTCTTACGGTCTTTATTATTATTATGTCCATCATTACAGTAACGCCAAAGTTGAAATTGATAACAAATACTGGGAATAGAACCTTGCACACTGGTTGAAGGTTGGCTTTAAAAAAAGTGTTTTTCCAATTGGGTATTCTTGATCGGTTTAATGCTTGTTCCTCCAAAATAATAATATAATTTAATTAGAAATCCGTTTTTACAGGTCAGATTAAATTTGAACAACCACCTGATTTTGATTAAATAGAAAGCACTTATTCTGGTTATAAGGTATATTAATAAATCGTGGGGAAAAGGGAAATCAGACAATGAAAATAATTCAAAACCCCATTATTGGCATGTTGATAGCTATATTGCTAATATCCGGGTGCTCCTCTGCGCCAGAAAATCTTAAGGCTACCAACCAGGCGGCCATGCCGCCCACCCAGACCAGCACCCCATTGCCCACAAACCTGCCCACAGCCACACCCACCAGTACCATAACACCAACGGCCTCACCTTCGGCTTCGCCTTCCCCTACAGCCTCAATGACCATTGAACCACCGGGGGATCCAATCTCCCAATTTGTTGATGGGATGAAAATCATTTCGTATGATGGATTTGATTCCGGCACAGAAAATGGCTGGGAATTTGTTTCTGACAGGGTAGTGATTGAAGACGATATGGTGCAAATGGACAGTAAAATTTACCGGGATACCCGCCTGATACAAAACGATCCAATCAATACCGGAGAGGGCGTAATATTTGATTTTAAATTTAATTTTGGATCGCAGCTATATGCTTACCTTGACCATTCCATGTTTATCAAGGATGACTACAAACGTTTCGGGGTCGAGACGGGTACTAATACCCAGACCAATATTCGCAACGGAATAGAGCTTGTCTCCCCGGCTTTGCTGGTAGGAAATATTACTCCCAAGCCGGACACCTGGTACAGTATGATGTTAGCGGTGGATGAAGCAGGTGAGATGCTCGTCATGATCTGGGACCCCGAAAACCCCACATCGAAGATTCGATATTTTGGAAATTTTAATGAAGGCTGGGAAAATCTCCCCTGGCAATTTGCAGTATCCATCAATAAAGGCAACCTATCCATTGATAACTACCGCAAATTTACCTTTAATACCATTAACTTGCCTTAAAGATTTTGAAGGACCCCGTGTGGAATGGATACCCTAAAACCTGACCTACCTTTGTCTGGAAAAAAGCTGGAGATGGTATCTCCAGCTTTTTTGTGAATTACACAACCATATTAATAGGTTCAATAACATTAATGACCAAGAAAGGACTGAATGTGAATTATCCGGAATACCAACCTGTTGTAGAAGCTACCCGCGGGAATATTGTTGAATCAGTACATTTTGGTGCAGTTGCAATTGTTGATGCTTATGGGCGGATGATTGCCAGTCACGGTGATGCTGATACAGTCTCATTTTTGCGGTCTTCCTCCAAGCCCATCCAGGTGCTGCCATTGGTAGAGCAGGGCGGGGCGGACATCTACCAGTTATCTGATAAGGAAATTGCTGTAATGTGTGCTTCCCACGCCGGCACACCGGATCACGTGCAAACTGTGGAATCCATCCAGGCGAAAATCAATATTACCTATGAGGATTTGTTGTGCGGCTCTCATTTTCCACATGATGATGCGGCCAGTTTAGAAATGCACATGAAAGGGGAGTCACCTACAGAAAATCATAACAATTGCTCTGGAAAACATACCGGCATGTTGGCACTTTGTCTGTTGAACAGCCAGTCAACGGAGGATTATATAAACCCGGCTCACCCCACCCAACAGATGATCCTTAAGACCTTTGCGGATATGTGCGGACTTAAAACAGCACAGATTGAGTCCGGAGTGGATGGATGCTCTGCTCCAGTCTTTGCAGTCCCAATGAAGTCTGCTGCGCACAGCTTTGCCCGTTTATGCGATCCCCAAGGTCTTACAGAACAGCGTGCGAATGCATGCCGCAGGATAACCCGGGCAATGATCTCTCACCCCGAAATGGTTGCAGGACCGGGGAGGTTTGACACCCAATTAATGAGGGCTGCCAGAGGCAAAGTTGTGTCCAAATCCGGAGCAGAAGGTTACCTGTTGGTGGGGGTCATGCCAGGTGTTCTGGATCCCAAAAATCCAGGTCTGGGGATTGCAATCAAGATAGCCGATGGCGATCCAAGCGGGAGAGCACGCTCGATTACTGCCCTGGAAATCTTGAACGAAATGTGTATTTTGACCGAGGAGGAACTTGAAGAACTCTCGGATTTTAACTCCCGGCCGATATGTAACTGGCGAGGTATAGAGGTGGGTGAACTGCGCAGCACACTCAAGCTGGATTTTCCGGGTTTCCCTGCAGGTATGCCCCTGTTACCTAAATAAATCTCCCCTTGTTTGGAGAGCCTGTGATTAAACCTTCCCATCAACTTGACCTGGCTCGCCAGGTAACTAAACGACTGCAGGATTATTTTGAAATACCTGGTTGGGGAGATCCGCGCCCACCTCTGGATGAATTGGTGTGTACCATCCTTTCACAAAATACCAATGATATGAATAGAGACCGGGCATATACCCGCTTACGGAATCGATTCCCAACCTGGGAAGAAGTGCGTGATGCGGATGAAAAAGCAATTGTGGATGCAATCCGTCCAGCTGGACTGGCAAACCAGAAAGGACCCCGCATCCAATCTATTTTAAGGGAGATCACGCAAGAACGAGGGAATCTCGACCTAACCTTTCTGAAAGAAATGTCTACCCAGGAAGCGGGCAAATGGCTTTCCGGTTTCAAAGGTGTTGGGCCGAAAACAACAGCAATTGTGCTCCTGTTTTCTCTGGATAAACCTGCTTTTCCGGTTGATACCCATATTTACCGGGTTTCAGGCAGGCTGGGACTGCGACCCGAGAAGATGACCGTCGAACAGGCGCATGGCCACCTGGCGAGCCTTTTTCCCGAAGATGAATATGGAACGGCTCACCTCAACCTTATCCGTTTGGGACGTGAAATTTGCACAGCACGCAAGCCTGATTGCCCGGAATGTCCCCTCCAAGATATTTGTGAATATTACCAGAGCGGAATAGCTGCAGAGAACCTGCAGACAGCTGAAAAGAAATAATGACCCATACGAATTAATGGTGCAGGGCTGCCCGGATTATTTCCACCAGCAGCCCTGATTAGGTTTAATAAATTGATTTGTAAATGCTTATTACTGACTGTTTTTCAGATCCCTGATGCGTTTCTCAGAAGAGCAGCTTTTTCAGTGTTTTCCCAGGGTAAGTTGAGATCGTCACGACCAAAGTGACCGTAAGCGGCAACTTTTTGATAAATTGGCCGGCGCAGGTCAAGGTCACGGATAATGGCACCCGGACGCAGGTCAAAATACTCATTGATCAATGCCACTATCTCTTCATCGGAAATTTTTCCAGTACCAAAGGTTTCCACGTTGATGCTAAGCGGATGAGCGACACCAATCGCATAAGCAACCTGAATTTCACAACGCTCTGCCAAACCGGCAGCGACAATGTTCTTAGCTGCCCAGCGGGTGCCGTAGGCTGCTGAGCGGTCCACCTTGGTCGGGTCTTTGCCTGAAAAACAACCCCCGCCATGCCTGCCCATTCCACCATACGTATCAACGATTATTTTTCGTCCTGTCAGTCCGGAGTCACCCATTGGACCACCGATAGCGAAACGACCGGTAGGGTTGACAAATATTTTCAAATCACTATCAACCATCTCAGCCGGCAAGGTGGGCATGATGATATATTTGATCACGGCTTCCCGGATATCTTTTTGATGCATTTCCGGAGAGTGCTGGGTGCTGACCAGGACTGTATCGACCCGCACGGGTTTACCCATGCTGTACTCAATTGTGACCTGGCTCTTGCCATCCGGACGCAGCCAGGGAAGAATACCGTTTTTGCGGACATCAGCCAATTTGCGGGTTAATTTATGTGCCAGGTAGATCGGCATGGGCATTAGAACGGAGGTCTCATTGCAGGCATAACCAAACATCATACCCTGGTCGCCTGCGCCGATCTGGTTGACTTCATCCTCGGACATCTCCCCACTTTTTTCTTCCAGGGAATGATTTACCCCCTGGGCAATGTCTCCAGACTGTGCTGCAATGGCAGATATGACGCCGCATGACGTTCCATCGAAACCTTTTTCGCTGGAGTCATAACCAATTTCATTAACTACATCCCGGACAAGCACGTCGAAATTGACGAAAGCATTGGTGGTGATCTCACCCATTACCAGGACGAAGCCAGTTTTTGTAGCAGTTTCACAGGCCACGCGGGACCTGGGATCGTCCTTTAAACAGGCATCCAGAACAGCATCGCTGATCTGGTCACACATTTTATCTGGATGCCCTTCTGTTACTGATTCGGATGTAAACAGGTATTTCGCAGAACTCATAAACGAATTGTTCATAATTTGCCTCCATTAAAATATATTGCCCCTTACGGTAGGTTGGGGGCAATCATACATCAGGCTGCCCTCCTATCTACCAGAATCGGTCAGTTGCTGTCGTAAGATCTGACGGAGTTGGCACCTTAGATCAATGATCTGCATGAGAGCAATTTGATCCAGGTTGCCGAGGTTTCACAGGGCCGGTCCCTCCACCTCTCTGGATAAGAGTGCCGTTGGGGGCTATTGAATTGTTGTTGAGATATTATCACAGTAATATATGGATGTCAATTAATAAATCCCGGGATAATGACAATCTCAGAGATATTTATTCGGGATTAATTCAAGGAAATATTCGGATTAAATGGCTTTTTTGGGACGACCTATCCATCACGGCAGAATGGATGAAAGCCTTCTAAAATCCCATCCTGCAGAAAAACCGATCATGTTTCTGGTGGGTTGGAAATTCATGGATGGCTGCAAATGGTAATCCGGTTTTAGTCATGAATTATGCCATTCTGATTCCAGTACGGTTATAGAAGATCTCCTGGATTTTTACATGACTGTTGACCATTTGGCTGAGAAGCCCGCTAATGGATTCTTGAACATGCGCAATAAATTCTTCATCTGTAGACCCCTTGAGGTTGAAAAGAGCATTATTCAAGGATGCACTTAATGCCGATTCGGCTAAAAGGTTAGCGGTATTCAAATCGCAGATTGTGGAAAAACTGCCTTCCTGAATGCATATCATAGCCAGATTCAAAAGCTCCATACACTTCCGGGCAACCTGCAGCGGAATGCGGATGGTTTCAACCCTGGCTTTATTGAGTTCAGCGGAATGAAATTCCATCTCCTCATCGTTCTCAACGGGGGGGTGATTTAACGCAAAAAAGTTGGTATATGCATTGCAATCTTCCTGGACTGCCCGGAAAAGCTCAAGCCTCAATATCTCAGCCTGGTAACTAATCTCAAGCATACGGCTTTTTGCAGAAATATACTTCGGGTTTTTTGCAGTTATCCTGGCTGCCATCATAACCAGGGAAGCCGCGCAGGCGCCTGCGTAAGCAGCTGCTGCGCCGCCAGCCGGGGTTGGCCCGGGACTGGCAAGTTGTTCCAAAAAAGCCATGTCAACAGAAAATTGATTATCAGGAGCGTTATCAGGTGGGATTGGGGGATCCGGTTCCATAACTGCCGGCTTATCTATTTTTTCCATCAAGTCTGCGATGATCCTGCGGGTTTGATTTCTTTTTTGAAATCGTTCTGACTCTGGTTGATCAGACAACTCGATCCTCCCGGCGGGTTCCTAACGAATAAACCTGATAATAAAATTGACGTATAATTACCCGGCACCGCAGCCTTTAATTCCCGGACCGGGCTTATTCCAACTGTAAACGGATCCCCCCATC
>Ga0209254_10001170_pt1 | contig 23192 bp, 11 predicted proteins | sample FrelakmetDIP11DI_FD_187148 | JGI IMG/M metagenome (GOLD analysis project Ga0209254, IMG submission 187148) | Freshwater lake sediment microbial communities from the University of Notre Dame, USA, for methane emissions studies - DIP11 DI (SPAdes)... | ecosystem: Environmental > Aquatic >...
CGATCGGGCTGTTCGCTTCATCAACTACCCTAACCAGTCCCCGAAACGCTTGAGAGCAAATAGGCCAGGGACCGCTTTCGGTCGTCTTTCCGAGTACCCCTAAGCGACTGATTTTGCTGCGTTCAAACCGAGTGGGGCCAAGAAACTCAGGACAAAAGCGGGATCAGGCCAATAAATCGGTCGATCTCCCGCCTCGTGACATCGAAGCGTAGACCTAGCCCCCGGAGGGACACTGATCAGTCGCGGTGCGCCGCAGCACTCAGGACGACAGCTTTTGCAGGAAGGGTACGCGACCCCCGAAAACGGTTCGATACACCTCGAAAACGCGGGAAATCCTACAGGGAAAAACGACACCGCAATCAAGGGGACCCCTGCTGGAGCGCCGCCAATCCGTCGCCCGTCCGATGCGGCCATAGTAGACTTTTCAAAAGCAGCCCGGCATGACGGGCGCGGCGCCGATGGCAAGGATTCTCACGCCGGCCGGACCCACCGCGATGGGGTCTCGTGCGCTTCAAGAGAGTTCTCGCTGAGCGGGCTGTCGTTGAGGTTCATGGGCCTCAATATGGCAGGCCAGTATAATCGTCAACGTACATGCGACTTTGTCCTGCGGACGCTCGCCGTCTTGCCTTTTCCGAACGGGTAAAGCCGACCGATGGCTTCCTTATCCAACTCCGAGAGGGCCACAATATTGAATCCGCAGCTGAAGCCATCCAGCGTCCACTCCTTGGGAATCGCATACATCATGATCGATTCCGGATCGAACTCCTTGGGGATGGCCATGTCCGCCGGTCTGAACTTTCTGAACACGTTGACGTCGACCTGATCCCTGGTCCAGTTGTTGGGTGGACCGGCCAATTCGTTGAACACCACCTTCTCATTCCACCGGATTGCCGCATTAGGGCTTTGATGCTCGTTCATCAGCGCCAGCGCCCGACCGAACTCGTGCAGCACGACCTGGCTCATATCCGGGTTCGGAGTGTCGGGCGTCAGCCAGCCGAAATTCATGGTCGGCTCGTCCTTCTTTACGATTCTCGCATCAGTACCCAGATATGACCACGAGCCCGAGCCCGGGCTGAACGTGATGCGGATCTCCGAGTCGGGGTCATCGCCGAACTTGAACCGGATGTTGGCGTACTTGGTCCACTCCAGTGCGGCTTCCATGACCCGCTTCTGCACGACCGGATTCCCCCCCAGGAAACGGACGCGCAGGACTGTACCCGGCTTCCAAAGCTTCTTCTTCAAGCCGAAGCTGGGCTTCAGCTTCCGCAAGCGCCGCGCCTCCCGCTCGGGATCGATGGCGAGCGAGGGATTGATCTTCTTCGCCTTCCTGAACAGCGCGATGGCAGCCGCGGTCTTGCCTTCCATCACCTTCCGGCGGCCCTGTTGAACCATCTCCCGCGCCTTGACCTGTGCCGCCAGCTCCTTCGCACGGGCTGCGGGGTCGAAACCAGCCTGGGGATGAAGCTTCAGGACGGTACGGAACGCGTCGGTCGCGCCCTCTACATCGCCGCGGCCAGCAAGCTGGCTACCCTTCTCATAAAAGAACGGCGCGGCGCGCCGTCCGGCCTCAACGGCCGGGTCGAATTTCGGGTCCGGCGACAACTCCGCTGCACGACGGAAGTGGCTCGTGGCCGTCGGCACATCGCCCAGCGCTGCGGCCGCATCGCCTTCCTGCAGGAAGAAGCGGGTCGCGATCTCGGCTGCCCGGCGGGCCGGCTCGATACCGAGGGTGGCGTCGTACTGCATCGCACGCCGGAACTGGGTTGTGGCTGCGCTCACCTTCCCGCTGGCCGCCAACCGCTCTCCCTCTTCGAGGAAGGCGGGCGCGGCCAGCTCGGCCAGTATGCGCTCCGGGTCGATGGCTGCGGACGGGTCGAGCGTCCGGGCCTCCTCCATCGCGGCCACGGCCTCTTTGACCTCTCGCTGACGGGCCAAGCAGCGGCCGTACGCGACGAGGTCGCGCGCCCGCAACCGTCGCGCCTCCAGTTCCGGGTTCAGGACCAGCGTCGGGTTCTTATCCAGCGCATCGTTGTACAGAGCGACTGCTTCCTCCAGGTTGCCGGCCCGGGCAGCGCGGCGGGCTTCGCTCACCTTCGCGTCGCTCTCGTAGATCCGTTGCAGCCTGGTCAGGTCCGGGAAGATGTCCGGCACTGCCACGCGCACGGCCGGGTCGCCGACGATGGCCCAGCTCCTCATTTCGACTACATTGGTCCGCAGCCCTTCGATGTCGGACTGGCTGGCATTCCTCCGCGCGGGCCCGCTGTTGTTGTGCTCAAACAGGTCTGCAGCGAGCACGGCATAGCGTCGGTTGATCGGATCGAGCACGGCGCCGACCGGGAAGCCGTTCAGCAGGCGCTGGAGCATCGGGACGAATTCCTGTTCGCCGACGGGGGCCCGCGCAGGGTTCCCGGGTCCGGTCCCGTCGATGGACGGTTCGATCCGGCCGATGACCGCCAACGCGCCGCCGGCCGGATGGCTGAGCAGCCGCTGCGCCAAGCGCGCCACGAATGGCTGGTCGACGTCGCGTTTGCGCCGGCCGCGCTTGAGAAGCGCAAAGCCGTCGTACTGTGGCGTTCCGACGCTGTTGTCACATGCCAGGACCGCCACGAGCCCCTGCACCTGGGAGTTCTCGGCCAGGTCGGCGGCTAAGAAGTAGCGGTTGGGGTCATTCTCCTTGCTGGTTGTCTCGCTGGTGCCCGCAACGCACCACAAACCGCCGTCATCATCGCGGCGGCGGCCGGGCGACTCCTTGAGGCGCACGCCCTTGCCGGACGCGAACAGCACGGCCGGCGCGCGGCCGTCGGACAGCAGCTCGCGCAGCCGCTGCTTGGTAGCCTGGTCGCCCGCCACGATCTCGACGGCCCAGCCGCTGCAGTCGAGTTCAAGCTTCCCTTTGATATCGGGGAGGCTGCTTTCGCCCACATAGTGTGCGAACGTAGCCTCACCGTGACTCGGTAAGACAGGTCTCGCGGTTCCCGGTCGCGTCCCTTCCTCGGGTCTTGTTACCACAACGCCCGCGCCATAGTTCGCGCGCTCTGAACCGCTGTATTTGGGCACGAAGAAGCTCGCAGTCCGCGGTCGCGTCACTTCTTTCCGCTCTGCGGCCACGACGCTCGCTGCATAGCGGCGATACTCGTCCAGCGCCTCGAAATCGACGCGGCCGACCGCATATTCGACGTCGAGCTGGTACTGGAAGCTGTACGAGATCTCCTCCGGGGTGCCCACCAACAGGAGGTAGTAGGGCATGTCCCCTGTGGCGGCGCCGTGCCGCTCCAGGAAGCTGCGGGCTGTCTCATCGGGGCGGCAGCCGTCCTTCGGCCCGTAGAACTCGCGGTAGCGGTTGAGTTTCTTAGCAGTCGCCTGGCCACGACGGTAATCCAGCAACTCCTTTATCGCCTCACGCACCGCGGGATCGCCGCTGCTGGGAAAGATCACGCCCCACCCCGTCTCCGAGAGGTACTTCTCGCGCTCCAGCAAGGCAAGCCGTTGCGCGGTGATCAGCTCGAGACGCAGCTCCTCCGTCTTCAGGCTCGCGCGCACGAACTCGCGCTCGAGGTCGGAGAATTCATGAGGGTTTTTCTCGAGCTGTTTCTGGAAGCTGGCGAGCGTCTCGCCCGAGGCCGCCAGCCGTGTGCTTTGGCCTTCGGTGCTCCAGCGCTCGGCCGCCATGCGCAGCGGGTTCTGGTGCTGGCGACGCCAGTCGCCGTTCGCAGCCACGATCGGCCCGATCATGCGATCGTGGATCAGTTCGAACCAGGTGTCGCCGGCCCGCACCACCGGCCGCAGCAGGAAGCGCCGCGCCAGCACGTCGATCACGACGTTGGGCAGCCCCTCGGTGTCGTGCGGGCCCTGGTATACCGTGCCGCGGGTGCCGGCCTCGGTCAACAGCTCCTCGTCGAACCAGGTGCGCAACTGTTGTTCGCTGACAGCGTCTGGCGCGGCCTGGAGCGCGGCGGCCAGCGCCTCCTCATAGAAGCGGCGCAGGGCGAGGTCCACGTCGCCCAACTGGTGGAGGTCATCCTCGACGATCTCCGTCTTGCCCGCGGCCCGGATGTTTTCCCAGATCTGGTAGCAGACGACCTGCAGCTGCACAGGCTCGACATATTCACCCAAGACGCTAGCTTGCTGGCCCTGCAGTCGCACCTGGCGCAGGTTGTTGACCAGCTTGCTGGCCGCGGCTGGCGTGAAGGGCCGGCCGGCCTGCGCAGCCGGCTCTGTCACCGCGTCCAGAGCGGCGTCGACGCCCATTCGTTCCATGTAGAAGCGCGTGCGCAGCCGCCCCGGCAGGAGGCGGGCATACGGGTCCAGCGCCGCCACGAAGTCCTCGCGCATCACCAGCACCAGCCAGAGCTGCGGGTGGTCGATCATTGCCTGGCTGAGCTGCTCGAAGAAGCCAGCCCGATCCTGCCAGCGCTCCAAGTGCGTGGTGACGATCTCCTCGAACTGGTCGATGATCAGCACGGTGGGCTGCACCTGGAAGGCAGCGTCGTTGCTTTCGGCGCCTGCCGCAGCGGGCGGCTCTTCGCCGAGGAACCGCGTCAGCGTCAGGCCAGCGAGCGAGATCGCGGACTGTTGATCCTTTTTTTCCAGCCCCTGGTTGATGGCCAGCAGCAGGTTGAATACAAAGATGTTTTTGATCTGAGCCGACTCGATGTCGGCGGGGATTTCGCCGCTGACCCGCGCAAGCGGCAACGTTCCGAACTTCTGCTCCCGCAGCCTCGGGATCAGCCGGGCGTTGATCAGGGAGCTCTTTCCTGTGCCCGACTGAGAGTAGAAGAGTACCTCGCGCTCCGCCAGCACGAGCGACAGGAGGTCAGCCGCCTCTTGCTCGCGCCCGTAGAAGCGATCGCTGTCCGAGCGCGTGAAGGTACGGGGCCCTACGTAGGGGTTGGTGTTGATGTCCACCTACACTCCTCCCTTGCACAGTCTGGTCAGCGCGTTGACGCACGTGAGCTCGTCGCCCCAGTAGACATCGAATTGCGACCTTTCGAAGTAGGTCTTGAAGTGCTCCTTAATCCGCTGCCGCAGTTCATCAGCGCCGTCGGCTGGGTCCATCTGCATGAAGATGCCTCGCGGCACATTGGTATTGCTCGTGCGACCGCCGCCCATGCCCAGGATCAGGCCGCGGAAGAGCATGCGGAATTCCCAATCGTTGACGCGATATCCAAGCAGCAGCAGAGCGTGCGTGCTCAGGCTGGTGCGGACTTGGTTCGGGATGGTGCGCGCCCGCGCTTGGGGACTCGACACGTTCACCTGGCCGCGCAACTCCGAGAGCTTGATCAGGCAGTCAAGATAGTCGTCTTCGGTGAGTACCAGCGATTCCGGAAAGGCATCGCGGCCGGAGATGTGATAGACGAGTGGCCGATCGACGGACGGCTTGTAGTCGGGCTCGGCATCGTAGATCGACGGGATGTTCTCTAGTGCCTGATCCCAATAGAGGATCTCCGAGACTGGCGGTTTGGGCCTCGTGTTGGCCAGTGCGTGCTCCAGTAAATCATGGTGGCTGGTCGTGATGTACAGGGGGAGCGGCAGCTCGGCCAGCAGGCGCAGCGGGTTCTCCTCGGGCCGGGCGAAGCGGGGATAGCCCAAGCATCGTGCGAACTCCGAGACCGTCATCTGCATGAAGCGGGCCTTGTCTGTGTACAGATCCTCGCGTAACTGGGCGTCCAGCGCGGGATCTTCCTCGGCTTTAGCTAGAAGCGCCTCTCTGAGCACGTCCAAGTAGGCGTTCTTGGTTTCGCGGCGTGCTTTCTGCCGCACGCTATAGAACTGGGCCACGCGCGCCAGGTCTCGGCATTCGTTGGGTGCCAACACTGATTCGTCGCCCGCCCACGACTCGGCCACATCAGCCAGGTCGGCGCCCACGAGTGCTGCGGTCATGAAGCTACCCACGATCGGCGTGACCGCCTGGCGGTCGATCAGGCTCTTCGTATCCCGCCAGAATGTGCCGCTGACCGGCGCGGTCTCCGTGATCGCCACGCGACGCAGAAGTCCTGGCATCTCGTCCTCCTCTTTCGCAACTACAAATCCATCGCCACGCGGAAGCCCCGGCGGGTGTGCCGGCTGCTGGCGTCGTAGCGCGCTCGCGCGGTGCAGGTCACGCGTTCCGCAGCGTCCGCGTAGGAGCCGCCCCGGCAGATGCGCAAATCAGAGGCTGCCACCGGGGCGGGGTTCTCGCGGCCATCGTCCGCGTTGTACGGGTAGGGGTACTCGGCCTTCGCAGTGTCGCGACCCCAACGCGTTTTGGTCCATTCCCACACGTTGCCGGCCATATCGGTGCAGCGCTCCGTGCGGTCGTCTAAAGGCGAAAACTGGCCTACCGGGGTCGTTGCGCCGATGCCGGCCGGCTTCGCATTGCAGCGAGCCGAGTCGAAATCGTTCCCCCAGGGATAGAGCCGGCCGTCCGCACCTCGCGCCGCGAACTCCCACTCGGCCTCGCTTGGCAGGCGATAGCCATTGCCGCTCATCTCCTTCAGCCAGGCGCAGTAGTCGACCGCGTCATACCAGGAGACACCGACCATCGGGTGATTCTCTTTCCCTACGGGCGGCTGCCGACCCACCGCGGCCAGCATCCAGCCGGCCTCTTCAGCCACGGCGCGTCCCGTTGCACGCACGAAGCAGAAATACTCTGCGTTGGTGACGGGACAGCGGCCGATGCGGTACGCAGGCAGCGTGACAGGCGCGGACGGCGTCTCAAGTTCGGGAACGCCAGGCCCGGGGTCGCGACCGATGCGGAAGGACCCGGCGAGGATCAGCACCGTCTCCGGCTCGAAGGACCGGCGCTTGATGTGCCAAGATACATCGCCCGGCCAGACCTGCCCCGTCTTCAGCCGGGAGAAAAGCACTGGCACCCGCCACTGCTTGCGGACCGCCTCCTCGGCCGATGCGGTACGCACGTCGCTGCGCGCAGCCGCCATGGCCCGCTCCACTTGGCCATCCTTCGCCAATTCCCGGAAGAAAACCGGCATGAAGGCATCGACCGTGCGCATGAAAACGTCGCCCTGCATCGCCACCACGGCCAGGACGTTTCCTTCCTGCACTAGCCTGGGCCCCAATGCCGCCAGCATCCCCTTGTCATTGCTGCTGTTGCCTGCGCTCTGGCACGAGGCCAGTACCACCAGACGCGGCCGGCGCTCGGGCGCCATGTCGCGCAAGGCCTCCACCAGCCGCTGCGCCGCCAACGGCTCCTCGTTCAGCTCATCCAACCACAGGTACGGCCCAGGAGGTTGCTTGTTCTCCAGAATGGCTCCGTGACAAACCACATAGAGAATCTGGTAGGACTCTGCCTCCGTGAGCTTCGCCAGCAGGCTCGCAAGCGAGACTTTGCCTGGCTGCCCGGTCAGATCGTAAAGCTCTCCCGCGACCAGGCTGCCGAGGCCCTCCCGAGCCCTTTCCAGCTCCCCTTCGACATCCACTGGCCGCAATTGGCGAGAGCCGATATTGATCTTACCGCTTGCGAGTTTCGGGGGGTTTGCGATGACCACCAGTGCTCGCGGTCGGCCCTGCAGCGCGCCGCCGGCAGGCTCACCGCCGGGCAGGAAGCGCGCGAAGTAGATGTTGTTGTTGCTGAGCAGTGGCTGCTCCGCGCGGGGATCGAGCAGCGTCTCCCAGCTCAGGTCGTGTAGCCTGTCTGCTGCCGGATTGAGCCCCGCTGTGCTCGTGGGCAACCGCAGGCAGATGCGCAGAGGACGGGGGGGCGAGGCAGTCAGCGTGGCGTTCAGGGCCCCAAGAAATGCATCCCGAACGACCCCAGTCGAGAGCAAAGCATCCCGCAATGCCCGGCCGTGGCTCTCGGGTTGTTGCGCTGGATCGGGCAACTGTGCGGGAAGTGCCAAGTGGCCGAGCGGCTCGTTGGGCGTGACGCCGGAAGCCGGGTCATCGAAGCGCAGCCGCACCTGCGCTCCGCCGCCCGGCTGAGGGTCGATCGTGATCTCAAGGAGTGGGTATTCGCTCACGGTCATCCTGGTGCCATGTCAAGAGACATCTCGCCTGTCTGACGGGAGACCGGCATCTCTGCTCTGCAAGTCATGTCGTTGCCATCGCCTGCAGGCGGCGCCACTCATGCGGAAGCGTCTTGACGATTCTGCTCCCGGGCCAGTCGTAAGGCGCCGAGTTTTGCCGGCAGCGCGGGCTTCTGCCGGCGGGGAAACAGTGTCCAACTATTCAACAGCAGCTCCCGGCTTCGATTTCGCATCGAGGATGGGAGGCAAGGCGCCTGTGCGATGCGGAACCAGTTCTATGGTTCCCCGGTCGATGACCTGTTCATCATTGGCGGCCACCGCGAGCTTCACCGCGGGATCGCCGATGATCGCGTAGCCCCTGGCGTCGTTGTTGCCGGTCCAAAGATCGGCCAGCAGGTTCGTGTCCTGGTCGAACTCCCAGTTCTCGAGCGTGTTGTTGAGTTGCACCGATATGCTCGCATAGCGGCCGTTCATGTACTCCAGCGCATGGCCTACCGGCATCCCGCGCATCAGGCGCAGGAGTGTGCTGTAGAACGAAGTGGTCTGCTCTGCGCTGGTGCTCCACTTGAAGGAGTGGGTCCAGGCCCGCTCTACGTGACCCACCACCGCCAGGGCTCCGCCCTTGGGGTGACCCAGCAGGCGCCGCGGCAGCTTGGCCAGGAACGCGTAGGGTGCGATGGGGGACCGCGTGCGGTTTAGGCGGCGATAGAAATCGTCGTAGTATGGCGTGCCGGCACCGTAGCAGGCGAAGTGGAAGTCGATCATCCCCAGGACGCAGGCATCGTCTTTCACGTCCTCTCCTGCCAGATAGTCGTCGCGCCGGACACCGCCACCGTAGGGTCCACCCCAGTCCTGGCACAACAATGCCCCTTGGTACTCCAACTGCTCGACATCACCCGGGCTGAAACCCATCCCATGGCTGGCGGTGAACAACAGCGCAGGCGACTGATCGCCGCCCATCAGTTTTAGCAGGCATTCCTTGGTGGCTTTGTCACCCCGAACGCTCTCGAACTGCCACGAATCGATCTCCTTGACGAAATCGGGGGAGTTCTTCTGTTTCGCCTTCTCGAAGCGCTCGGCGAGTGGCTGAATAAGATACTGGGTGCTGAGCTGCGTTGCCCGGTCGTCGGGATTGGTCACGCCGAAGAATACGGCCCGCGGAGAGCGGGCCACTTTGCCGGTCTCCGCCGCCACGACGCTGCGGGCGTAGCTGGCGTATTCGTCCAGAGTCTCGAAGAAGATGCGCCCTACTGCCCGATCCACATCCAGCTCGTACTGGAATGTGTACGGTATGCTGTTTGGATCACCGACGATCAGCACGTAGTACGGTATCCCCTTCGCTGGGTTGACCGTGCCGAGATCGGTGCCGAGACGGTTCAGCCACTTCTTGGTGGACTCACCGCGGCGGTACCCATCGGGACCGGTGAACTCCCGATAAAGGCCTCCCTCCTCATAGGATCCCCTGGCTTGCTTCTTGCGGTGCTCGAGGAGCTCCCTCAAGGCCTCGCGGAGGGCATCGGCAGTTGATCCATCCAGCGCGGCCGGGAATACCACACCCCAGCCCGACTGAGCCAGATCGGAAGGGTCTTTCCCTTCCTCGATCGCATAGGTGCCCAGCCTCTCCCGCTCGTCACGGTCCTTCAGGTCACTAAAATGGTCAGCATCCCAGTCCTTCCTTTCGTCACGGATGACGGACACCAGCCGCTGCGCTGACATCGGCGCGATCAGATATTGCCCCGTCCTGCCATCGATGCCGTTGAACACCAACAAGTCTTCCGGGATGGTCACTTGTGTGGGCATGGATATTCCTCCGCCTGTGGGAGTGGTGAGCACTAGTACCGAGCACACCACGATGGTCACGTCCCGCCGAGTGGGGTACGACTCGCGAGTCCTGATCTGTCTGGACTCGTGCTCAGCTGACCACGGCGGACAGCCGGGCGGGTTGATTGTCACTCGGCGCCCGCAGCGCCTCAAGGCAGACGTAGCGACACTGCAGTTGCGGATTCCAGGCTGGTCGGCCACTGATTCCGGCGCATGCCGGGACGGCGTTCAACGCCATACCTGGCCAAGGGTGACAGGACGCTGAGACTGTCGTTCGGCTCCTGATGTTGGTCAACGGCCGCGCAGGGTCTTCGCCATCGCGGTGGTCTACTACTTGCGAATCGAATCGCCGTACGGTTTCGGCGAGCGGCGCCAGCCCAAGGTTCTCGGTGATGAGCAGCTCGGCGTTGGCGATCCGCCGGAGCAGAGTCTCTTACTTTGCGTCGCCGCATAGCGCGCGAGCGCGTCCTTAAGCTCCACTGGCCCGAAGACGCCTGAGGCTAGACTCTCCCGGTCCGGTTCAAGGACAGGACTGGTAACCCAACCTTAAGGCAGCGTCCATGATGGCCGTCTGCCCGGCGGCCCGACAGGCCAAATCCCCGGCGACGATCGCGGTCGACGCAGCCTGTGACTCGTACACAACGTCCGGGAACGTCATGCCCGGCTGCAGCTTTCGGCCCCCGGAGCCACCAGGTCGCCGCGGTTAGATCGCCGCAGAAGCCCGCACTCAGAAGTTCGACTGGCGACGGCTGCCGAAAATCACCCGTTCGGGTGATTGCGGAGACCAGAATTTCTCCTATGCTGCCAGTCATTGCCCCGCCTGAGATCTGCGATGACACGGCTGGATGCTGCCAACAGATGCAGTTGGTCGACTTGACGGCTTGTCACGGCCGTATGCGGCGGCCGTGTGCATGCGAGACTCCTTTAGCCTTTGTGCTTTTGTGACGCATTACGGATAGGGTGCAAGACCATAGGTTACCAAGCGCAATTCCACGAACTCGACGACATTAAGGCCAACCTGGCATCGTACGAAGCGAATCAGACGTGCTACCGAATCGATTGGCAAGAATCGGTGACGGCAGACTTCAGCTTCTCTCAACTGTTGCGCGACATTGAGGTTCGCGCCAGAGCACTTTTTTGTTTCAGATCATCTGGTCAGGCCACCCGCCTGACGGAGGTGCCACGTGAGTAACTGTCCTGACCCTGTGCATTGCATTCTCCCGCCGTACGTCCTCGACAAAATGGCGGAGTCGAGTGTACCGGCGGTCCGTAAGCTGGCTGTCGAAGCGATCGCACGATCCGCAACGCTGCGTGCCACCCGCACGGCCCTCGCCCAGATGCCCGTCATGGCCGCCATGCCATCGCCGGAGCGCAAGAAGGATCGCCTGATCTACGACATGAAGGGGAAGGGGTCCAGCTTCCTTCCCGGCAATCTCGTGCGGAGCGAAGGTGGCAAGAAGTCCAAGGATCCGGCCGTAAACGAGGCCTACAATCACTCGGGCACAACCTACGACTTCTACAAGAAGATCTTCAACCGCAACTCGCTCGACGACCGGGGCATGACTCTCGTGTCGAGCGTACATCTGGGACGGAAGTACAACAACGCGTTCTGGAACGGCGAGCAGATGGCCTACGGCGACGGCGACGGCGTCATTTTTGTCCGCTTCACGAAGTCGCTCGACGTCGTTGGTCACGAGCTCACGCATGGCGTCGTCACGCATACGTGCAACCTCGACTACCGGAACGAGTCGGGGGCGCTCAATGAGCACTTCGCCGATGTGTTTGGCTCGCTCGTCAAACAGTGGAAGCGGAAGCACACCGCCGCGAAGGCGGACTGGCTGATCGGGCCGGACCTCATGGGCCCTGGCACCACGGCGACGTCGTTGCGCAATTTCAAGGAAGGCCCGGCGTACGAGAACGATCCGATCCTGGGGTCCGATCCGCAGCCCAAACACTTGAAGGACAAGTACACGGGCGGCGCCGACTCCGGCGGCGTCCACATTAACTCCGGCATCCCAAACCACGCTTTCTATCTGCTGGCAACTTCTCTCGGAGGATACGCATGGGAGAAGGCGGGCCGAATCTGGTACCAGACGATGCTCGCCCTCACGCCAAGCAGCGTATTCGCCGACATGGTGGAGCGCAGCGTGCAGGTGTCTGGCGGACTATTCGGGGCCACCAGTACGGAGCAGAAGGCTGTGGCCAAGGCTTGGAAATCCGTCGGCTTCTGAGGCGCTTTGGAGATCAGCCGAATCCGCTTCCGCCAGTCCGGCGGTTTCGCGGGCCTCGTGAGGGGCTGCGAGATCGCCGACACGGACTTGACCGAGGCGCACCGTCGTGCACTCAAGAAGTTCCTTTCGGCGCATAAGACCGCCGACACCGCGCCTTCGGCCGCCCGGGATCTGCAGGTCTATGAACTCGAGATCGATACCGACACCGGACCCACGCGATTGGAATTTGATGAGTCCAGCGTGCCGGACGAGTTGACGTCGCTGGTGGAACACCTACAAACCCTCGCCCGGCCGATGCGGCTTTAGCAGGCTGTTGAATAGCGGGCTGATATGAGGAGCACAACATTAACCGCGAGGACGTTGGCAGCGGCGGAGCCCGCCGCGGTGCCTGTGCGAACGTTGCCGCGGCAGCGCCCGGTAGCCGACCCTGAGGTCGGCTACGAAGCTCATCGTCACCAGCAAGCCGCACAGTCTTCGCCTTGCAACGGTCCGAGCAGCACCGGGGCGGCTGAGCTGGATGCCGGGAATCAGCGGAGAAAATCTGGCTCGCCCGTCTAGTCTGTCGTCTGATTCAGCGGTGCCTGCCGAGATATCGTTCAGGAGGTTCACAATGGCGTTCGCGTGCAAAGATCCTGCTCTGACCTTTCTCAACAGATTCGGCTACAACGTCGTCAAGCTGCCGCGTACTGGAATCGAGCCTCTGCTCGTCCTGGGGCGTGACAAGGCGCTTGAGCCGATCGGCACGATCAGCACCGTGTGGAGCGCCCCCAATGCGCCCCCCGTCCCGTGGTCGCCGCGAGCGGCGACCAGCATTGAGGGTCAGAAGTCCGACAAGCTCGATCTCTCGATCGGACTCAAGATCCTCTCTAACGCCTTGGCGGCGTTCGGCGCGACGACTCCTTCTCTGGAGTTCGCGTACACCCGCGCGCGCAAGGTGCAGTTCACATTCAGCAACGTGCAGTCCGTCGGAATCGAACCCTTCACAGTCGGCGAGTACTTAGCATCGGGCGACCTCAACCTTAAGAACCCCTTTGTCTCGCGCTACTTTGACGGTGACGACACGAGGACGTATATCGTCACGGAAGTGCTCAAGTCGGATACCGTCACCGTCACGGCAACCGACAGCAATGAGAAGGCGATCGCCGTCGATGTCCCGGCGATCTCTGCGGTCGTCGGCGCGAATGTCAAGATCAAGACCGGGGGCGACTCGAGTGCAACCTTGAGCTACCAGGGACCGGAAGCGGTGACCTTTGGTTTCAAGGCGTTCGAGATCGTCTACGTGAACGGTCGCTGGTCGGTGAAGGGAGTGAAGCCCAGCGGTGATCTCGCGTTCTTCCTCGACGATGAGGACAGGGCCGAAGTCGGGGAGCTGTTCAACGCCGGCGGACTCGTGCGGCTGTAGGAGTCATCACATGCAAGATTCGGCGGATGACGTGGACCCACCACTTCCTTTTGGGATCGACGCCGATACGGGACGACCGCTGCTCGGCCTGACGGCGGCGGAGATCGACTGGCTGGTCGCCAGCGGACGCCCTGCGCCGGGAGAAGAAGCCGTCCTCGGTGCCCGTGCCGAACTGTCCGACACAAGCTTCGCGGTGATCGGCGACGTCGACGGTAACGATCTTGCACAGACCGGCTGGGGCGTCATTGTGGCTGCCGACGTGAGCGACGAGGTTAGGGCTGCCCTTGAACCGTTGTTTGCGCGGCGTCGATCCCAAGTCGGGGACGCCCTCTTCAAGATCTTCGACGGCGCACTGGCGCCCCGCGCGGACGAGTTAGCGTCCAAATGGCTTGGCCGTCAGGGCGTTTCCATGAACGTCGTAGATCCCTACTTAGGGGTCCCGTTCTTTCTCTTGATCGTGGGCTCCCCCGAGGCGATCCCCTTCGAATTCCAATACGGTCTCGACATCTACTTCGCGGTGGGACGTCTCCACTTCGACACGCCGGCTGAGTACCGGCGCTACGCGGAGAGCGTCGTCGCCTACGAGGACGCCGCAGAGCCTCCGACGACAAGGCAGGCGGCGCTTTTCGCCACGACGCACGATTTCGACCGGGCCACACAGCTGTTCACCGCAAAAGTCGCTCGTCCTCTGGCAGCCGGCGAAGGGGATCAACTGCCACTCGGCAAGCGGCAGAAGTTCCGCGTCCAACCGTACATCGGCGAAGATGCGACGAAGCAGACCCTTGCCAACATCCTGTCTGGCTCGATGCCCGGCGGGGCTCCGAGCTTGCTGTTCAGCGGCACGCACGGCATGGCCCTGCGCGCCGACGATTCACGGCTGCAAGAGGCACAAGGTGCACTCGTATGCCAGGACTGGGGGGGCTACGGAAAAATCGACGACACGCACTGGTTCGCGGCTCACGATCTGCCCGCGAAGGCGCGAATTCATGGGTTGGTCCACGTCCTGTTCGCCTGCTACGGCGCCGGGTGTCCGCAGTTTGACAACTTTCGGCGCGCCGACGGGACACCGAAGCAGATCGCGCCTCACGCCATTGTTGCGCGGCTCCCACAGGCAATGCTCACCCACCCTGACGGTGGAGCGCTCGCCGTCATCGGGCACGTTGAGCGGGCATGGGGCTATTCCTTCGTGTCAGAGAAGGGACACGCACAGACTCAGGGATTCCGCGACATCATGGGACGGCTGATGCGAGGCGAGCGCGTCGGCCTCGCGATGGACCAATTCAATATTCGGTGGGCGGCGCTTTCGACGGAGCTGTCGGACACCCTGGACTCGATCGCGCACGGCGACTCGGTACCGGCGAACGAACTGGCCAACCGGTGGGTCGCCCGTGACGACGCCCGCAACTACATCGTGTTCGGCGACCCAGCGGTGCGGTTGCGGGCGACCGAGATGCCGGAACTGACCTAGAGGTCGTCCATCTCGCCATCGCGTTCATCCGCCGCCAGTACCGCGTCCAGATCGGCCCCCGGTGTTCCGCGGGTGCCCGGCGGTGCAACTTCCTCGATGATCCGGCAGATCGTCTCGCCGTAGGTGCTCTTCCCATACGCAGCGGGATCCTGCTCAAACAGGGTTCGTGCCGCCGCCACGTACTCGTTGGCGTAACCAAGACCCGCGCTCCCGCGTCCCTTGATGACTTCAACCAGAGCTCGGTCAATCGGCCGTCCTTTAGCGTCCTTTCGGTAACTCAGAACGTCGGTCAATCTCGCGGACCCGGCGACTTCGATCGGCTTGTATGGCCCGGCGAGCACGGCACCGACCACCAGCGGAATGTCAGACTTGAAATCAACGTTTTGCGAAGGTTCGCCGTACTGAAGTCTCCACGTCTCCTCGGCGGTGTTCCCCTCGACTGCAAAACCGGTCTGACGGAGTGCTTCGGCCGACAAGGCCACACGCATCCAGCGCGACGGGTAGAGTCCCCACGGCTCGGAACGATTTTCCTGCGAGACCTTCGCGGGATCGGTGGCGAGGAAGTCCGTCAGCGTGGACACGAACGCCGGACCGCCCGCCAGACACCCAAAAATATCGGCAAAAGTCTCACGCCGCCATTCGTACCATGCGGCGCGCCGCTTTATGTCCAGAGCTGCGATCGCGCCCTCAAGACCGGCACTAAGTCCAAAGTCGGTCTCCACGACGTGTCCCATCTCATGTCCGAGCACCAGCGCATCCGGCAGATGATTCACTTGGAACCATGGCACGCCGATCATCGGCACCGGAAGTTTCTCGATGAGGCCTCCGAAGTCATCCGTGTTGAGCCACGCGACGGCCTCACGGTCGACGGCGAAGCCCGGCCGATCCATCCTGAAGGAGAGATCGCGCGATACCGCGAACGGGCTCCAACCGCCGTTGAGGAAGACTAGCGGCGGCTCTTTGACGACCGGCTGTCGCGGCACGCCGGATGATGCGTCAGGAGCGACAGTCGTGGGCCGCGCGGCGCCTGTCCGACGAAGGAACGGCTCCCAGCACCGCCACGCGAACTCGTCACAAGCACTGAGGTAGCGTTGGAGGTAGTCGTCCGCGCGAAGCGCGATGCGACTTCGGAAGAACTCCCACACCAGATGCACGGCCAGGAGCTTCTGCTCCATCTGGACGCCACGGGTCAGAAGCTCATCATCAGAAAGCGCTTTGATCTCCGCGGCGATCTTCTTGAGCGCGCCGCCGAGCCGGGCTGTGATGCGCCTGACTTGCGACTTGTGCTTCTCGAAGCGACGGCCTGCTTCGGTGATCTCAACCCAGTGCTGGAACTCGGCTGCGAGAGCGGCACCCTTCGCCTCGAGCTCGAAGCGCTTACGATCGACGAGCCGTGTCATCACCATTTCCCAACAGGCACGGCAACTCGGGTTCGGACGAGAAGAGCGCAGTGCCTCGAAACGCCAAGCGGCGACTCTCGTCATCGCCGCTACGAAATAGACTCTGAACTGCCGTCGCCATCTCTTGCTGCGAGCGCATGGGCTTGGCGTAGTTAGCGATTTGTTCGCTAAGCTCGTGAATGTCCCGCGAAGACGCCAATCCGGTCGCCAGCACGCCGCCGATCCCGTCGATCGCGAACAGTTCGGACGCCAAATGGTTCCGCAACAACATGCACCGAGCCGCATCCCAAGCGCTGGACGGCCGCGCCACGTCGAGCACGATAAAGGGCCACGTACGTTTCCTGGACTGCAGCACACTCGCAAGGGATCGTGCAGTCACGAACGACCGGGTGACCATCGTATCTGAGCGGCTGCGATCGAAGGTCAAAGCTGGGAGACCGCCCGTCTCCGTGACCGCACAGACGAAATGCACCAGGGCCGGAGCTGTCCTCTTCATGGCATCAAACAGCGCCTCCTGGCCTGGCGACTCGAGCACGCTAAGATCGCGTCCGCCCGCACTGCGATAGAAGTCCTCGATCGACACGCCGGCGCGAGACTCGTGGGAAACCGATGACACTTCCTCGTACTCGGTCTTCGGCTTGACGACGAGAATACGAACGGACGCGCCACCATTGCGATCAACGTCGGCGCGCAGAGCGGCGATGACGCCTGGTCCCATCAGCTGCGTGTCTAGGCGCTTGTCACGAGCGTAATCCAGAATGGCGCGCTCGGTCTGCGGTCCCAAGAAGCCATCCATAAGTATTCGATAGCCGAGTTTCGCCAGGGATTGTTGTACCCACAGCACGAGCTCGCGGGCGAAAGGACCGTCCTGCCGGCGCCCGCGATACACGGTACCCGGTGGGCACAGCCATTCCCAAGGGAGAGCCGAAGGTCGCCCTGCCGGTAGCTCGAGTCTGAACTGTGTGCTCGGAGCAGACAAGGCATCAATTCGAGGCTCCAGCCAGTCGCCGAACCAGCTCGCGTCGCCAGAGGAAACGATCTGTTCGGCAAAGCTGTCGTAGCTTCGCCGCTCGCCATCACGTAGAACGCTCCCGGCGGCACCCAGCTGTACTGTCACTCGCCGACCCGCGGTGGGCGTCACGTCTTCCCTAGCACCTTGCGACGACCTGGCATCAGGGATTGCGGCGGTGACGCCGCCTTCGATGGCGGCGACTTTCTGAGGGTTCCCAAGATCCCCGTACAAGTCCTGCGCCATGCTGGCGAGCGCCGTCGAAAGTACTCCCTCGTCGAGGTTCGCTGCCACCTCGGCGCCGCGCGTTGCATGCTCCGCATGCCATCGCGTTACAAAAGTCTCTTCGTCGAGTGCCGGCCGTACCCGCTCAAGCAGTTGCTGCAGACCACGCGCGTTGGCGCGCGTGACCTGAGGCGGGAACAACTCAAGGATCATTGCAGCTTCCGCAAAGGACTTAGGCGGCGGTCCGAATGGATCCATGAACACGTGCGCACGTTGAGGAAGGGCGATAGTTCGATCGATCCGGCGCAATGACCGCCAGGCCTGGATTGCCCCCCAGAAGTTGCCGCCAGCGATCGTGTCGTCGAGGGCTGACTCAAGCAGTTCACGGGCTTGCTTCGATGCTCCGAAAGCGCGATGAACCTCACCGACATGCAGTGCCGCGACCGCGAACCCACGCGTGCCGCGAGAAGGTGTCTGGAAAAGCGAAAGCAGGCGCTCGCGACCCTTTGCCGAAGCGGCCACCTCCTCGCAGTAGCGGAACGCGTCCACCAGAGGAGTACGGGCGGAGGCCGGTTCGACACTCAGCAGCAGATCGATGAGCTCATCCAGGGTTGTGTCATCTGGCGAGACCAGACCGAAGGCGAGCCCATGGCACAGCACTCGGGCACGTAGCACGGCCGGCAAGGCTGGCTCCCGCGACTCCGATAGCAATCGGAACGTGTCGCGCGAGGCGTCGCGCTGGCCGGTCTGGATCTCGACGAAGAGTTTTTCGAGGTTTACCCGGGTAGCGATCTCGACATCGCGCATGCCGGGCAGCTGTCCGATGAGTAGCAATGACGCGCGTGCGGCGGAGTGGTTCTCGGCCACCCGTCCCTCAACCGTCATTCGATCGAAGATGCAACTTTCGATCGCGTTCGGCGCAGGGACCTGCGTGAAAAGCGCGATTGCCCGCTCCCACTCCGCGAATGCGACAGAGAAGTCCATCCGTTCCGCATGAGCCTTGGCCAGAATGTCTCGGGCCCGCGCCTCGTCCCCTGGATCACGAGCGTCATCGACTGCCTGCCGCGCAGTGGTCACCGCACTTTCGGGATCCCCCGAAGCGAACGCGAGCCAAGCGTCGAGCCGCCTGAGTTGGGGATCGTTCGGCGCCTGGTACCGAGCCGCGTCGGCCAGGCCGGACGCGCGGTCGAAGTCCCAGAGACGCAGCGATGACCAGGCAGAGAACAGGAGCACCCTGACGGTCGCAGGTGCGTCCCCGGCTTCGCGTGCCGCCGCCAGTGCGGATTCGAACACCTCCCCCGCGCGTGAGGTCTGCCCCTCTGTCAAGTACCAGTGCGCCAGTTCTAAGTGCAGGTCAACGAGTCCGACCCCGGTCACGGAGGGGCCCGGGTGCGACTGGATCGCGGCAAGGTAGTGCCCAGGCGTTCGCGGATCGCGCAGCGCCCCTAGGACCTGGGCGAGTTGCAGACGCAAAGCGAAACTTCCCGGAGCGTGTTCGACCGCCGCCGCGCACGACAGTATCTTTTCTGCGGAGCCATAGTCTCCGCGCGCGACACGCTCGGCGGCATCGAACTGCGCCACAGCGACCGATCGCCCAACGACTCTGCTGTCGGCCGCAAGCCGCCGTGCCGCCAGGATGTGCCGCCGAAATTCCGGCCAATCGGCCGACCCGGGCGTGATAGGCCCCAGTTCGGTGAGCATGGCCTGCGCAGTCTCAAGATGCGCGCGGACCAGCGTGGCGGTCGAGAGCAATTCCTCAGGTGGCTCTCCCTGAAGCCGCGGATTGACCCCGTCTTCGGCATACTCCAGACGCAACACTTCGCGAGCCACCTGCCGCGGCCACCCTCGGTGTCCCTTCGTTCCCGCAACCCGCAGTTGCTCCTCCCAATAAGGCGCCGCCGAGTCGCGCTCCAGCTGGAACTTGTGAAAGATCGCCTCGCAGATCCAGTCTGCCCACCGTCCCGGCTCGGCGTGCGCCAGTTCCTCAAAGTAGGTGACAGCGCGGCGCTGCAGATCCGGGAATACGGGCTGGGTCGACAGCAGATCACGCATCGGCTCGACGACATCACCGTGGAAGCGGACGGCCTGCTCGGTCCCCGGCTCGCGCCAGATCCAGCCCCGCGGCGCCTCGTAGCGACAGAGCTGTTCCCAAAGTCCGCTCGTCCCCGCACTCAGATCCGGTTTCCACAGGTCCGTCTCGCGAATCTCAGACGTGCCGCGGGTTTGTACACGAAGCACATCATGCGTGAACTCGCCGCGTAGCGCAGCCTCCAGCGGCCCACGCAGGACCGCGTCGATGAATCCAGGGGTGAGTCGTCGCGGCAACGCACCGTACCGAACTACCCACCTCAACGGCTGCTCGGGGATGCGCTTGATCACACGCTCTACCAGATAGACGAAGTGCGCGCTGGGCAGCCGGCGGACTTCGTCGGCGGTGATCGCATCGCGCCCGAGGACAAGCTCCGCAAACAGTGACAGATTGAACGGATTAATGCCCGCCGCCCTCGAGCCTTCGCCGCCAGCCTCGTGCACCTTCGCAATGATCGCCTCGACGATCTCTTTCTGGATGATGCCCCGCGAACGCAGGTATTCTTGAGCCTCCTTCTTCGTGAACCGTCGCAGCTCGAGCGACAGGCTGGACGCATTCAGCTCATTCAGAACGCCGGTTAGCGTCTCTACGTCCGTCGTTCCCGGCAACACGCTGGGGCCTCGCTGCTCGTCCGCCTCACGCAGCAGCGCCTTAATCTTGGAGGGGATGTTGTAGCGGCCGGATAAGATCACCCGAACGTTCGGGGCCCTTGCGCGCACGTCCCGAAGCAGACTGAAGATAGGCGCGAACTCGGCAGTGACCGTCACTCCTTCGAGCGTATCCAGGACAAGCACCACTTGTGTGTCGGACTCCCTGAGGATCGCGGCGAACTTCGCCACAAACTGCGCGCCATCGACCCACTCAGGTCCTGAGGTCGTGGAGAGCTGCTGGCGTGCCACGCTATCGGGCAACGAGAGTTCCTGCGGCAGCCGCAGAAAAGAAGCGAACGGCGTCAGCTGTTCGATGAGATCCAGAAAGAACCGCCTCTCCATCTGCACGTTCAACTGTTCCGCGAAGGCCAGCAGCAGGAGCCAAGGGAACCGCGTCACGTTCGAGGCGTTGACATCGTCGAAATCGACTCTGGCGCAGGCGCGGCGCTTGGCGAGCAACTGGTCGGTGATGAACCAGCGGAGGAACATGGTCTTGCCCATGCCGCCGGTAGCGTGCAGGTGAAGGATCCAGCGCGTATCGCTGGCGAAGACCTCTTCAATTACCGCGAGCACCCCAGCCCGTTGCTGGTAGGTGCGCGTGCGGTAGTAATCCCCCGCGAAAAGCGCCAGAGCGCGATAGCGCTGTTGATGAATTTCGCGTGAGAGCGTCAGCTCCGTGCCGAGATGAGCCTGCGCGTGCGCAAGCACCTCGAGCAGAGCAAAGCATCGCGACAGATCGAAGCGCGCATCAGCCTTGGCAAACTCCTCCTCGAAGAGCTTCTTCGCCCCATGGATGTCGCACCTGACAAGGTAGTACAGCCGAGTCGCAACGTCGTCGGGATCGTGGTCTTTCACGAAATCAGCCAGCTGTTGATTCCAACTGACGTACTCCGGAATCTGTCGCCATTCCTGGATCAGCGATTCACGTGCCGCTTCTGTGACGGTATAGCCAGCGCGGCGCGGAAGTGGTCGAACTTCGGGCAGGGCGATCAACTCCTTGAACGTGACGTTCTCAAGCCCCTGAGTAAGCAGGGAGAATAGGTCCGCGTCGAAATGCGGAGTGAGGGCGGCCCGACGGAGCGCCTCACTGAGGTCGGTCGCCCGCCGGTCCGCTTGCCAATTTCGCAGGAGCGCATCTGGATCGACATCGTCCGCTTCGAGCTGCGCCAGGAAGGCGCGGAGCTCTTCGGGCGAGCGTTTCATCCGGTTTCCGGCGCTCACTTGCTTCTGCCTACGCGTCTACGGTGCGCGCTGTCCGGCACCACTTTGTCTGCAACTTCTACGAGAAGCTTCAGCCAAGCCGCTGTGGACCGTCCCTTCCCAAGCTTTTGCTTAAAACCTCGAGCGACGTCGTCCAATCCGGCGAAGTCGTCCCTTTCGTCTACTGCTAGATCAAAGTAGCCGAAGAGCTCGTCGACGAGGTCATCGAACTCGTCTTGCCGTAAGTCGTCGATGCCGAACCATTGTTCGCGTCCGATCTTCTCATGCAGACGATAGACATCCTCCGCCTCACCACGGCGCAGGACCAAGGCGACATGCAGGTTCTGCACCTCTCCCTTGTAAATGCGGTCGAAGAAGGTCGGCCATAGGAAGTCCCTGAACAAGCTGTCCGGAACCGCAAGACCTCCGCCCTCCTGGGAGAACTGATCGAAGACGAGAAAAAGCGGGGCGGCGGGCGTAGCAGCGCCGCGGAGCGCGTCCAGCGCCGCGTCGGCCAGGAGCGTTCGCGCGTTCTCACTCCTCAACTGCGAGGGATCGAAGTTCTTCGGCTCGTCGACGTTGCTGGCGCCGTCCCATGGCGTGACCACGCCTCGCTGGATGATCTGTTGCGCTCCCCACTTGAACCGGTTGAACGCTTCGGACAGTTCAGGGAACGGCGGGTCCCCCTGTTCACGCCGGAACATGTCGAGAAAGAGTTGCAGCTCGTTCTTGGTGCCCCTGTCGGCCACCTCCACGTACTGGGTATTGTGACCGCGGAGCGTCAGGCACTCTAGACAGCGCTTGACCAAGTGGGACTTGCCGTGGTGCGATTCTCCGACGACGATTAAGAGATGGCGCGGCTTCTTGTTGGTCGTGATCGGACACACCGCAGTGCGCAGCTGACGCCTCTCGTCGACGCGGCCGCTGAACAGGCGCACATCCTGAAAGATCCTGCACTGCTCGATCGCGTCAAATCGCGTGTCGAGGGCGGCCGGCCGTTTCGGCAGCAGATCGGCAGGGGACGTGGCCAGTGACAGCACTGGAAACGCCCAGGTCTGTGGCACTTGAGCCGAGTCGATCGCGTCACGGGAACGACGGACGGCATCGACGATGTCGGTCGAACCGTCGGCGAGCTGCCGGTACACGGCCGCAGCGAATCGTCCGGCAAGATCCCCAGGGACCGCTCCTTGCATTGTGACGGTGGCGGGGACGTCGGCCGCCGAAAATACGTCCGCGATCGCGTAGGCATCGAGACGACTAGCCGTATGACACGCGTTGAGGAATACTACTCGAGGCGTAACCGTCGAATCGGTGAGCACAGAATTGATCTTTGGCGCATCGAGTTCCCACGGCGTCTTGGCGTTGATGAACAGCGCCGGGAGACCGGAGGCATTGCTCTGGCCGCTGTGACCGATGAAGTGGAGGATGTGCGGGCGGAAGTCGACTAGTCGATCCTTGAACGCTGTCACGTCGGCTGGCACGCTCACGTCGATATCGACGCTGTGCCTGTAGTTCAGCAACTCGGCGCGGATGCGGCGGATCTCGTCGGCTGCATGGACGGATGGCTCATCGGTCCCCTTGACAATCCACAATCGGAGCGGCCAATCGTCCCCTGACGTCTGGGCCGTTCGGACGGAATGAAATCGTGCGATGCGGTGCACGCCGAAGATCTGAATGAACCCGTCCGCCAGCAGTTCCCATGGCAGGTCGGCAAGCGCGGTATCGACCTCGAGTAC
>Ga0209254_10001171_pt1 | contig 23181 bp, 20 predicted proteins | sample FrelakmetDIP11DI_FD_187148 | JGI IMG/M metagenome (GOLD analysis project Ga0209254, IMG submission 187148) | Freshwater lake sediment microbial communities from the University of Notre Dame, USA, for methane emissions studies - DIP11 DI (SPAdes)... | ecosystem: Environmental > Aquatic >...
CCGGTGCGGTCTCTCCACTATTACAATCGAGGCCGGATGGACAATCCACCGCCACAACCGTGGGAAGGGGAGTTATGCTGGCTATTTGGGTTAAATATTTTGCCAGGTCGATTTCAAGGGGTAAATGTGTCCCTGTGCCAAGAACACCATCAAGGAGGACATTGCTCCTGGATATCCAGGCATCCAATTTTTCATTGGATGAATCCTCCTCAAGATATAGAACTTCTGCCCCCTTATCAATCACCCTTGCCAGTAGAGTGTCTTCTCTGGGGCGGGGTTTGAAAAGAACAACGGAAGCATCCCATCCATTTTTTTGCAGGTCTGCAAGTGCTACCAGAGTGTCCCCCCCATTATTTCCAGAGCCAACCAATCCAACCACTTTCTTATCCCTGGATTCAGAAAATTTTTCCTGGATAACCCTGGATAAGCCCAATCCAGCCCTCTCCATCATTAAAGCGTATGAGGTACCAGCTGAGTCGGCTTGTTTTTCAATATTACGCATTTCTTCAACACTCACAACTTTAATCATAATATAACCTCTTGAATCATTCATCTTTGTATTATTGTACGATTAAGTACGCAAGTGTCATAGGTGATAGCCTGCTGCTTACGGTATAATTTTTCCATTCCATTATCTCTCAGGATTAATCGATGCAAAAAATCCTATATTTGGCAGTTTTTGTCTCCGGAATGATCACCCTTGCCATTGAAATGGCAGCATCCCGTTTGCTGGGAAATGTATTTGGAACCAGCAATCTGGTCTGGGCGAGCATCATCGGACTAATCCTGATCTACCTCGCCGTCGGAAACTATCTTGGTGGAATATTGGCAGATAGATATCCCCGGTTCAGCACTTTTTTTATAATCCAGATTTGGTCTGCAGTAGCTATTGCCCTTGTACCCGTCATTTCCAAACCCATATTGCGGATGTCTGCGGATGCTTTTGACCAATTACAGCTGGGTGTGTTGTTTGGTTCATTTCTGACCGTATTCATCATTTTGTGTATTCCAATCATTTTGCTTGGAACAATCTCACCATTTGCCATTCGCCTGGCAATAAATGACACCCAGACATCCGGAAGATTATCTGGAAAAATATATGCTACTTCAACCATGGGGTCCTTTGTTGGCGCCTTCCTCCCGGTGCTGGTTCTAATCCCTACCCTTGGCACTTATCGTACTTTCCTGGTACTTGCTGCTTTGCTTGCAGTTATGGGATTGGTTGGTTTAGGTTGGTCAAGCGGCAGAAAGGCTGTGTTTTATTACCTCTGGATACCTATTTTAATTCTGGCATTATTCATCTGGGGATTATTCGGTAATACAAAATCAACTCCGGAGTTGATCTATGAAACTGAGTCTGAATACAACTATATCCAGGTACTTGAAGTTGATGGATACCGGCTGCTGAGATTAAACGAAGGCCAGGGTATCCATTCCGTTTATCATCCAGAAATCATCAATTATTACGGTCCCTGGGAGATCATGCTTGTTGGACCATTTTTCAATTCTGTCCCCTATCCTGTGGAAAAATTAAATAAAATCGCCATTATCGGATTGGCTGCAGGGACAACCGCACACCAGGCTTCCATCCTTTTTCCAGGGGTCGAGATAGATGGTTTCGAAATCGATCCGAAGATTGTCGAGATTGGACAAAAATATTTTGATATGAATCAGCCCAATCTGAACATAATCATCCAGGATGGTCGCTGGGGCTTGGAACGTACGGATGGCAATTATGATCTCATCAGTATCGATGCCTATCGTCCACCTTATATTCCCTGGCACTTCACAACCAAGGAGTTTTTTGAACTGGTACACCGGAAGCTCTCATCACAAGGAGTGATGGCAATCAATGTCGGCAGGTCCCCTGAGGACCGGAGATTGGTTGATGCACTTGGGACTACCATCCACTCTGTTTTCCCAAGTGTTCATGTAATGGACGTCCCCAATTCGTTCAATACAATCATATTTGCTTCCGTAAAGCCAACCATCGAGATGGATCTTGAATCGAATTATGCCAATTTATTGAATCAGCCGGAAATAAATCCTTTGCTGCTCGAATCCATTAAGACAACTTTAGATAATATGCAACCACAACCGGAATCCGGCCCGATATTTACCGACGACCTGGCACCAGTGGAATGGATAACAAACAATATGGTTCTAAATTTTTTACTCACTGGTGATAGGGAGGTGTTGAAATGAATCTCTTTACACGATCAGCTTCATTATTTATTACAATCATCACTCCGCTTTTCTTGATCATGACAGCGATTAATATATTAATTACCCCCTACTTTGCCTGGGTAGAATACCACCTCCCGGGTTTCCCGGAAGATACGTATGGCTTAACTCAATTTGAACGCATAGAAATGTCAAAATTCGCAATTAATTATTTGCGAAACCAGGAAGGGGTGGAATACCTGGGAGATTTAACCTTTCGCGATGGAACCCCGCAATATAATGAACGCGAACTGAGTCATATGGTGGATGTCAAGGTCCTGGTGAACCAAATGATCCGATTTTGGTATGTGAGCTTCGCAGCCATCATTTTGATTTTGATCTTTTCAATTTATCAGGGTTGGAGGAATGAATTCCTGTCAGGTTTACTTAAAGGTGCATACCTCACCCTCGGATTGATCATCGCTATCCTGCTGGCTGTCTTCACGAATTTCAATGTTCTTTTTACCGGATTCCACAGGATTTTCTTTGAGGGAAGCACCTGGATCTTTAATTATTCAGATACCTTAATCCGTCTTTTTCCCCTGCGTTTCTGGCAGGATGCTTTCATTTTTGTGGGGGGATTCACCGTACTAGGGGCAGGCTTGATCATCCTGTTCAGCCCAAAGTTACGAGCACCCCAGGGATAATTCGATATTAAACCAATAACATGGGAAAGCATACCCATGTTATTGGTCCATGTTTTCAATCAACTCTATTTGAGAGCCTGGCAGACAGATTCGTCATATACCATATAGGATGTTTCAAAGCGTGTAACCCACTCACCACTCCCGTGTGATTTATGATTGATGAGGTTGTGGAGGAGTCTGGCTGAATCTGGTGCTTCCCATTCACCACCCTCTAAAGCTCCATCCAAACCGACCTGGGATAACTCGGAAGCCTCCCAAACAGGGGTATTGAGTGGAACGAAATGCACCCAGCTTTGACCAGGTTTTAGCGGGAAAGGTTCCCCATTTTCATCAATGAATCGAATCGGGCGTAGTTTTCCGGTTGACTTCTCGTAATCTTCATTTTTTGTCGTCCAGAAAATCCGGAACAACTGGCCATCCCTTAGCAGAATCGCAGGCGCCTTATTGATATACATCAAATCGAGGTCAAAGGCTGTTTCCGTACAGAATCGATGGTTGGTAAACAGGATTACCACATTTTCATAGGATAAGGGTTCGCCATTCAGGAGATCTGTTGCCTGGATGAATGTTTCTCCATCAGCATTATCCTGGTACCTGCTATAGGATCCCGTGTCTTGAGAATACTGCCAGACGACCTGGTCGATCGAGTTATATATAAACCATAAACGGGGTGCCGGTAGGCCGATTGATGGTGGTTCCAGGGTAAATTGATTGACCTGCATACTCTCTGGATCAACTTCCTGCCTCATGGATTTCGCCATGTCTTCGATCGCAGTCACCGGTATCATGGCACTGTTAATATCATCTTCTTCCGTGCCATAAATATTAGTAAATTGGCTGAGGTTTTTCAATACCCCTTTATAGCCAGAAGCCATCACAAGAAATCCATTATAGGATTTCTGCAGGTGATCGTATGGCAGCCTCCCTGACCTGATTGGTCCAATGGTAACCTGGTTCGAATCGTCATTGTCTGAATTACTGGTGCCGGAATCCTCTGATTTATGTTCCTCCGTGTCAATGGTCGGAAAATCTCCATAAAAAAGGGCAACAAATCGGCTCATGCCTTCACCAATAAATAACTCAAACACCAATGGACTGAATGATAAACCGGCTTGTGGACGGGAGGAAGCAGGCCAATTTGTTATAGAGACCAGAGCAGGTGGAAGCCACAAATTGTCAGGATTTTTAATCACCAATCCAGTCAATGGATTTACATCTTCAGGTAGTTTTGCCTTTTTGGAAGAGTCTGGATCGTTCAACCTGTGGGATGTTTGTTCTGTGATATCCCCCATGGAAATTTCAAATCCTGGCAAGAAAGCACTCACGAACACCACGATGAGCCCTGCCGACAGTATAATTTTTATTGTATTTAACGACATAAGATATCTCCCATTTCTAGGGTAATTTCCGATTCGGGAACAGGTATCCCTGTTTCGCCATTGTACCATACGTTTTTGTCAAGGTATTTTTCTGAATGACCATTTTTTTAATGACCTAAAACCAGGATCATCAGGGGAGGATTAAATAAAGGGATAGATTGTGTCCTACTGAATTTTTTTATTTGTTTCGCACGGGTTGCAGAATGAGCAATTGGTCCTGCTTGGATGCCTTCATGACAAAATTAAAACAATCCAATTTTGAACAACATTCAAGATCTTCATTCAATTTTTGCAGTATCTCAGGTTGTGAACTGATTTTCTCGGGTTTCCAAGAGCTGACAATTGATAAATAATCGGCGGAATTAGCTGCATTTCCATTGAGCGAATCAATAAAATAATCGGCACAGGCTTTGTCTTCCAGGCTGCTTGATTCGGAATGAACACCTGTCATCACGAAATTAACGCTTTCCGGTTGATTGTCGCGTAAGTATTGAATTGTTGCTCCTGCATTGACAAACGTTCCGGCAAGCAGCATTGGAGTATCGCAGTAGGCTACCATTCCCTGCGTACCAGCAGTTGTCCTCTGGATGATTGTTATTCCAGTGAGATTTCTCGAACGGATATCGCTGGGAGAATTCCACAGATCAAATCCTTCAATTGGTAATCCGTTACTTTCCCCCAACACAAGAGCATCACTAAAAACATTTTTTAATTGAAAGGCTTCTTGAATAGTCCTGACAAGGATAATTTTTTGTGCCCCTGCAGAAAATGCGTATGCCGCTGTTGTAAATGCCCTGCAAACATCAATCACCACAGCGGCTTCGGATTTTGCTACCGGATCTTCGAGAATCGTCCTAAAGAGCTTCATTAATAAATAACCGGGATCATTTTCCTGATTGTGATGAAACGCATTTGTCAAACCCGGTAGTGATCAGGCTCCAAATTTAATTAATCGGTTGGCGTGGGCCAGGGCAAGCGGCATTACATCTAGCGAATATATATTTCCCAATCCTCCCTGGGAACAAGCACGCTCACCAAAATAAGATTGCATATCTGGCCGGACTGTTGCGGGTGCCCAAAGAAGGAATGGCACTGGATGCCATGAATGGCTTTTTAATTTTGCGGGTGTAGAATGATCTCCGGTAATCATTAGTACATCCGGTTTGAGCTGGAGCAGCTCTGGAAGCGCCTGGTCTACACCCTCTATTATCTTGACTTTCCCTTCAAAGTTGCCATCTTCTCCATAGCTGTCTGTCTTCTTGATATGAACGAAGAAGAAATCATAATCATTCCAGGCTCTTGCAACTGCTGAAAATTCATCCGATGGTGTTTCCCCCTCAAATTGAACAACATCCATCCCCACCAACTTCGCCACCCCCCGGTACATGGGATATACCGCCACACAGGCTGCCCGTAAACCGTACATCTCCTTGTAGCCGGGAAGTCCAGGGTCTGTGGCATATCCACGGATGGTGAGGGCATTGGCTTTGGGTTGATCAGCTAAAATTTTCATCGCTTTGGAAATCCACAAATTGAAAAGATCTGCTGTTCTCTCCGCTTCAGGACTTTTCGCCTTTACCGGCAATGGAGCAACTCCTGTCCGCTGAGGATCTGTTTCAAAAAGCTCAGGCGACAAATTTTTCCCCCGCATCACAAGTGCAAATCGGTACTCCTTAACATGTCTGATTTCAGTTTCAACGCCTTCAATTTTTATCGGTTTTAGTTTTTCAACCAATGAAGCCCCCACTTCACTTGGAATCCTTCCCGCACGCCTATCAGTTATATTACCAAGGGTATCTACAGTGCAGAAATTTCCACGGACAGCAACATCCCCTTTATGAACATCCAAACCGACTCCGATGGCTTCCAAAACACCCCGACCAACCTCATGCGCCACCGGATCAATTCCGAATAATCCTAGATGAGCAGGACCAGAACCGGGAGTAATTCCAGGGCTGATTGGATTTGTTTGGCCAAGTATGCCTTCTCTGGCAAGTTGATCCATATTTGGGGTTTTTGCGGTTTCCAGTTCCGTCAAACCATCCAGGGAAACTGGTAATCCACCCAGGCCGTCCATTATCATCAGTACAATTTTTGTATCTGCTGTGGTGGATAATGCAGTAATTTGTTCTAGTTTCATGTTAGACCTCTTGTATAGTTTTGACTTAAAATAAATTTTAGCCTAATTTATACGCTTGTAACAGAATTGATAGGATTTTCTAATTAATTGTTATGCTATCCTGGGAGGGTTTTCTAGATCTTGCAATGGGTCAAAGAGATGGATCCGATCCGTATCTAAGAACACCTGTACTTTCTCACCCAGAGGAAAATGGCATTCCGGATCCATCCTGGCAATAAATCTATCCTTCCCACTTAACATAAAATGAATACACTCCCCGGTTAATAGTTGCGTTGCTTCAACTTTGATATCGATTGCTGCACCATGATTTTTATTTGGCGGGCAGCTGGGATGGTAGATATCTTCAGGTCTGATACCAAGTATCAGCCGTTTTCCCAGATATGGCTGCAGCCTTGCAAGATAATCAGGGGATAATTTAATCGTGAAAGAATTTGCTTTTATTGACAAGCCTTTTTCAGATTGGCGAATTAATACATCAAAAAAATTCATTGCGGGAGAACCAATCATTTTTGCAACAAATATATTTTCTGGACGTGAATAAATATTCTCTGGAGAACCAATTTGTTGAAATATGCCGTTGTTTAGAACAACAATTTTAGTTGCAATCTGCATTGCTTCCATAGAATTGGAACAAGCATACAGGAATAAGGATTGGGATGCCTGGTGAATTTGTTTTACCAGGTCATTAGGAATTGGGAGTTTTCCAGGCCGTGATTGTGTGAAGCAGGAATTGATAATTGTTATGGGTTTTTTTGTGAGTATTGCCTGGCCAAACGCGACCATACTTCGTCGCCTGGGTGAAATTTCCTGGAGTTTATACTTCAAATGCTTGTGGATGCTCAATAATTGAGCCGTCTCTATAACACGGTTGTTGATTTCGCTCTCCGTAAGATTGAGGGGATAAAGAGGTAATGCCAGGTTCTCAAAAACTGTTAACCCCGGTTGGAGAGTGAGCACTCCAAACAATTCAACTATTCCGCGATTCATATGCCCGGACGGATTTATGATTGCATCATTAAAAATAATCCTGCCATTGGATACATCCTCAACTCCTTCAATTAAACGAAGGGCAGTCTTATTTCCGCATCCAGGTGGACCAAGGAAAACCAGGAATTCATTAGCATCAACGGAAAAATTCAGATCTGATAATAACCGTTGACCTCCCACAGCCCTTGTTACATGGTCAAAGATGAGTTGGGGCATCGTGAACTCCGCCTTTAAGGATAGATATTCTGGAATTATAGATGGAATTTTATTATTTTATTGTTTTCTGTATATTCGTTTAATAATCTCACATAATCCATCTAGGTGTTTCTTTTTTTTAAAACGCGATTATTTGGTAATGCACTAAACGAGAGAGTACTATTTATCAGAATTCCCCGGTTATATCTGGATATTCAAGGCTAAATTCGCCAAACCTATTGACAAAACTGGGTTAAATACTATATTATTGGTGGATGCCGGACTTGGAAGATACTATTAAATTTAAATCCACATCCAGAAACATTTTAGTAACTGCCCTGTTGGGTGCTGGGTCTATCCCAAGATTAATCCCATATTTTTAATCATATCAGGTAAGAAAACACAGGAAAACCTTCCTGTAAGATTACTTGTATTTGACAAGGAGGTAATACCAATAAAATCATACTAATATTAGAAATTGGAAAAATTTGTGAAATTAAAGAGATTTTGGATTTACTAAACACACTATAGGAGAAGAATAAATGAAAGCCAAGTTAATATTTTTTGTAATTATTATCGCCACCTTATTACTCACAGCCTGTGCACCTGCAGCACCGGAGTCGAGTGTACCCGAGGTCTGCGCCAGTGATGAATTAGGCTGTGCGGCGATCCCTGATGGTGAGACAATTAAAATAGGCATGGGTGGCCCAATGACCGGTGACTACGCCATGTTCGGCCTTGATATCTCTCAGGGAGCCCTGATTGCATTTGATCAGCAAAAAGGTGTCGACAAATGGAAGTTTGAACTGGTAGTGGAAGATACCCAGGCTGCCCCAGAAAGCGGCGCAGCCGTCGCCAACAAGTTTGTATCCGATCCAACTTTTGTGGCTATCGCCGGTCATGTCTTCTCCGGCGAGTCTGAAGCAGCCATGCCTATTTACGAAAAAGCTGGCTTGCCCATGCTTTCCGCATCAGCGACCAACCCACCCCTGACCACCCTTGGTTCGAAAGTTTTTAACCGCATTGCCTTCACCGATGCAACCCAGGGTTCAGCAGCGGCAGATGTCTTGTTTAATAAGCTTGGTAAGAAGAACATTGCTGTCATGCATGACGGGTCAACTTATGGACAGGGTCTGGCAGATATCCTCAAGGTTGAATTTGAAAAACTTGGTGGCACCGTGGTTGCATATGAAGGCGTAACCCCTGGTGAGACTGATTACAGTGCTATTTTATCCGCAGTTGCTGATAAAAAACCGGAAGCTATTTATTTCGGTGGTTATATTGCCGAAGCGGTTGTCATCGTCAATCAAATGGACCAATCCGGTCTGGAAGGCGTCACTTTCTTTGGCTGTGATGGAACATTTGGAAAAGAATTTATCGATAAAACCGGCGCTAACGGAGAGGGTGATTTCGCAGCATCACTGGTACCCCCTGAGTCAGCAGAAAAAGATGCCTTTGATGCTGCCTATAAAGAGAAATACGGTGAAGATCCTGGTGTGCTTTCAGCTTACACCTGGAGTGCCTTTGATATTGGCAATGCCCTGATGGAACAGGTAGCAAAAGTCGCTGTTGTTGGTGGTGATGGCAACCTTTACATCCCCCGAAGTGCGCTTGTAACCGCCGTTCGGACCATGAAAGACGTAAAAGCAATTACCGGAACGATTACCTGCAGTGATACCGGTGAATGCAATACTGCCGGTCCGATACTATACTCCGTAAAAGACCAGGCATGGCAGGTTGTTGAATAATTGGTGTCTGTCTCCTAATTTTTCAAAATAATATTAATTGGTGGAACAGGCCGGATTGGCTGTTCCACCAATTTTAAATCATCTATAATTAAATACTAAACACCCCAAAATATAGATTTACCGGGTATGGGATTTGTTCTAAATGACAACCTCTGGAAAGAAATCTAAAACCACGTACACTAGACCTGCAACCAGTAAAATCATCCAGCTTGTTGTTGGGGTAATCGTCTCCCTCTGGTTATTCTGGCGTGTTTACCAGGTAGTAATTATCCAACAGGCATTTACCCCTGAAACCTGGGTAAGGCTGGGCATGTCAGGATTAATCATCGGCGGAATGTACGCCTTAATTGCAATTGGATATACCCTCGTTTATGGTATCCTGTTTATGATCAACTTTGCTCATGGGGAAGTGATGATGATTGGCGCTTTCGGAGGCTACTTTGTACTCGAAGCCTTGAATGCGGTTTATATTCCAGGATCAGATCAGGCTTTAGTTAATGCTTACCCGGTAGTATCCATTATCCTTGCCTTTATCCTCGGTATGACAGTTGCTGCTGCCAGCGGCTACTTCCTCGAAAAACTGGCCTACCGGCCATTGCGAAACGCTCCTCGCCTGGTCCCTCTTATCAGCGCAATCGGGGCATCCATATTTCTTCAGAATGCCAGCCAGCTTCTTTTTGGTCCCAGGAGAAGAGATTATGCTAACCCAGAGGTGTTATCCAGGGGTTCAGGATGGGTAATCCAGATCGGGGATAGCCAGGTGATGTTTACCTATACCGGAATGCTATCCATTGCCCTTTCAGCCGCTTTAATGATAGGGCTTTACCTTCTTGTTCAAAGAACAAAACTTGGAAAGGCAATGCGGGCAGTTGCTCAGGATAAAAAGACTGCTGCACTGATGGGTATTGATGTAAACGATGTGATCAGTAAAACATTTATAATCAGTGGAGCATTAGCCGGCGCCGCTGGTGTGATGTGGGGAATCCATAATGGAGTAATCAACTACTTTACTGGATTTTTACCGGGTATCAAGGCTTTTACCGCTGCTGTACTCGGCGGTATCGGGAGCATACCTGGTGCCATGCTGGGGGGATTCTTCCTTGGGATTATCGAGTCGATTGGACCAGCTGCCCTGGGAATAGATTTTCAATTGAAGGATGTAATCGCTTTTTCAATCCTGGTTTTAGTGCTAATCTTCAGACCTTCCGGAATTTTGGGTGAAGCGCTATCCGAGGAGAAGTTATAATGGCTGAGTTCATAAAAAACAGGGTAAATCGAGGAATTGTTTTTGCCATTGTTATCATCTTCCTTGAATTGATCGGTTTCACTGTCACAGTAACAATAATGATCGGAAAATTTGCTGATGTCAGGCGTGCAACCGATCCGATCTTTTTGATGATTTTCTTTGCCATTCTTGGATTATGGAATGGTACTTGTGGTAAGGATCTTCCACAAAAAACAATCAGGAATTTTATCCTGGGCGGATTTATATCCGGATTGGTCACAGGCATCCTTGTTGGAATTACGGCTTTTATCCTGGGATATTTAAATATTCAAGGGGTAGACCTCCGTCAATATCTGGTCCAATTATCATCCTTTACGATAGAACTATTTTTATATAATCTGACCCCGCCAGCGGGTGCTTTTGCCCATATCCTAATATTTACAATTTCCGGACTTTTGGGTGGACTGCTATCCTACGTTTCCGAAAAGGGCCACTATTTCAAATTCCTGAAAGAAAAGACGACAGACTTTTTTCAGACAGTTACAAACCACCCCCTTATCCAGCAGATATGGGGCAAAAGATATACCCGGTATATCCTGTATACTCTGGGCATCGCTGCCCTGATTCTCCTTCCACAACAAATTGGTTCTTATTGGAATTTCATCCTGGGCACTGTCGGAATTTATATATTGCTAGGTTTGGGACTGAATCTCATCGTAGGGCTTTCCGGCCAGCTGGTTCTGGGATATGTTGCTTTTTTTGCAATTGGTGCTTACACATTTGCACTGCTCAGCGCGCCAAAACCCTATGATATTAATATGAACTTCTGGCTTGCATTGGGTTTTGGTATCCTTGCAGCCACTCTTACTGGTGTCCTCCTTGGTTTGCCAATCCTTAACCTGCGGGGCGATTACCTGGCAATTGTCACCCTGGCTTTTGGTGAAATCATCCGGAATCTAATTAGAAGTGACCTGTTGACACCTTATACACTGGGGCCACGCGGGGTGCGCGAGATCGCAGAACCCACCCTATTTGGACGATCCTTTTCTTCCGAAGTGGATTACATGTACATCATCATCTTGACGGTGTTTCTATTGATTTTTATTACAGATAGGATTCAGAACTCCCGCGTTGGCCGCGCCTGGTTGGCAATTAAAGATGATCAGACTGTTGCACAGGCAAATGGTGTCAATACATTCAAATATAAGTTATTGGCGCTGGCTTTGGGTGCAGCATTTGCAGGATTAGCTGGAGGGGTCTTCGCCGCCAGGAATCAGTTTACTGGACCTGAAGATCATACTCTCATGGTTTCAATCAATGTCCTTTGCCTTGTTATTGTAGGCGGAATGGGCAGCATTCCAGGCATTATCCTTGGAGCTTTCGTATTGAAGGGGATACCCGAAATGCTGCGTGATTTTGAAATTTACCGGATGCTTTTCTTCGGGGTACTCCTTATCATCATGATGATCGTTAGACCAGAGGGTCTTTGGCCTGCCAAGCGTCCGGTGTTGGAAAAAAGAAAATCAGCCCCGGGGGGCGATATGGATGAAAAGGCGGGTAAAACCATAGAGGGGGTTCAGGATGCCGGTTAGTATCGAAACCCAAAAAGTTACCAAGTACTTTGGGGGATTAACTGCTGTGAATGAAGTGGACCTCATTGTCCCAGAAAATTCCATTTCCAGCATCATTGGTCCAAATGGGGCTGGGAAAACGACCCTGTTTAACTGCATCTCCGGCTTTTACACTCCCAATAAAGGGAAAATCTTTTTTCAAGGTCATGAAATTCAAAACTCATCCACTGAAATTGTGGCAAAACTGGGAATTGCACGGACATATCAGAATATCCGCCTATTTGCGAATATGACTGCCATTGAAAATATCCTGGTAGGTCATCACCCAAGACTTACGGTTGGTTGGATGGATGCAGTTATTCATACAAAAAGGTTCCGGAAAGAGGAAAAAGATTCAATTGAAGAAGGCAGACGCCTATTAAAATTTGTAGGACTGGAAGGATTGGGAGATAACCTTGCCCGAAACCTCCCATACGGAGCACAACGGCGGTTGGAAATTGCCAGGGCTTTGGCTAACCACCCCGCTTTGTTGTTGTTAGATGAACCAACAGCAGGCATGAATCCCCAGGAAACCGACCAGATGACGAGATTCATCCGCAACCTTAAGGATGAACTGGGAATTACCATTTTATTAATTGAGCATGACATGCGCGTCGTAATGGGTATCTCTGACCAGATTACTGTGCTCGATTATGGAATGAAAATTGCTGAAGGTAATGCAAAGGCGATCCAAAGCAATTCAAAAGTAATTGAAGCCTACCTCGGTCCAGGTGGATTGGCATTATCCGAAAAATTTAGACATAAGAAGACTAAAACGCTATGATGCTTGAAATTAAAGATTTGAATGTGTATTATGGTGCAATCCACGCTTTAAAAGGGATCGATTTTTATCTCAAAGAAGGCGAAATTGTAGCCTTAATTGGTGCCAACGGGGCAGGAAAATCAACCACACTCAACGCGATTTCTGGATTGTTGAAACCTCGCAAAGGACAAATTATATTCAATGATGAGAATATTTCCAACACCCCCCCACAGGATGTAGTAAGGAAAGGAATTATTCAAATACCAGAGGGTAGAAAAATATTTCCTCCCCTCACAGTCTATGAAAATCTGGAACTGGGTGCATATACCCGGACAGATAAGGATGCAATAACTGAAGATATTAATCGCATGTTCGAAAAATTCCCCCGCCTGAAAGAAAGAAGAAAACAAAAAGGTGGAACGCTATCTGGCGGGGAGCAGCAGATGCTTGCAATGGCCCGTGGATTAATGGCTCACCCTATATTACTGCTGCTGGATGAACCATCCATGGGACTGGCACCAATCCTTGTTGAGCAGATATTTGACATGATTCGCGAAATAAACGACCAGGGGACAAGCATTTTATTGGTCGAACAAAATGCCCAAATGGCACTCTCCATTGCTGACAGGGGTTATGTGTTGGAAACTGGAAAAATTACACTTGAAGGTGAAGGCGAAGAACTGCTTCACAATCCAATGGTAATAGAAGCGTATCTTGGTGGGGATCATTCAGGGGAGTAAACAGGAATTCTGGGGGTAATAAAATACCCCGCCGTGTCGTGTGCAGTGTAGTTTTGAACCTGCTTTCGCAGGAGTGGGTTTCGACCTAACAAATCCGCCTTGGCTCAGGCCTATCGCGTCATCGTTATGGATAGAGAAACCCTTTTGATACTTGTTGGCCCAAAACTGGATGTTACTGCATCGCGATCACCGCAGGGCAATTTCCTTATACCATAAATCGAGGTTATTGTATAGGAGTGAGGAAAAAAATCGGTGGATACTGACCTGTGTATGGCTCCTGATTAAGTAAACAAATCCAGCATTCTAAAATCAAGCATGGTGTTTTAGAATTTCCTGCTTCTAACCTGGCGCGTAAGACCAGATTTATACTACATATATAATGATAATAACCTTGATACAGATAATTGCAAACCAGGTACCATGATGAGCAAAAAAATCCGCTGCTTTATTGCAATTGAGCTACCAGCAGAGATTAAGGCGGAACTAGCCAGGGTAATTACAGTTCTCAGAGAAAATATCCCCGAGGGGATTCGGTGGATTCCCGTAGATAATATTCATTTGACGATAAAATTCTTGGGCGATGTAAAGATTGACCATATCGATTTGATCCAGAATGCCATTATCAAGTCAGTTATATCTATCCCGCCTTTCACGGTATCTTTAACAAAAGTTGGGGCATTTCCAAATATCCATAGACCGCATGTGATTTGGCTGGGATTGGATGCACCGGGATATTTAGCTGATTTAGTGGATACTATTAACCTCCATACAGAAGACATTGGTTATCCCTCAGAAACAAGGCCATTTTCTCCCCACCTGACCCTGGGAAGGGTTTCGAAAACCATTACCTCAAACCAAATGCAGCAAATATGTGGTTTTTTGAAAAATAGTAAATTTCAAATTACAAAGTCTGGTATCCTTATACGTGTGGTACTTTTCCGCAGTGATCTGACACAGACTGGCGCCATCTATACACAATTATTCTCGAGTCATTTAACGAATTCTTGAATAACAATCTATGCGCTTATAATTGATAATAATATATTTTGTGAGGTAGATTCTGAATACACTTGAACTTGCGCACCAGATAGTAAATACAATTGAAGATAAAAAAGGCGAGGATATCTTAATACTGGATATCCAAGGATTAAGTTCTATCGCAGATTATTTCATCATTTGCTCAGGAATGAGCGAACGGTTATTAATAACCCTGGCAGATTCCATCCTGGAAAATGTGCGGAAAACCGAAAATCTCAAAGGTCGGCTTGATGGTGCCGGGGAATCCGGATGGATTGTGATTGATCTAAAAGATATTGTTGTTCATCTTTTCTCGCCGGATAAGAGAAATTACTATAAACTGGAAGAATTGTGGGGTGAAGGAAAAACATTGCTCAGGCTCCATTAACCAAGAATTATTGATAGTCGATCTCTTTTCCTGCTCTGATTTTTTCCCAGGCCTTAAATGGACATAAAATAATACCCGATCACAGGGATGTAATCCTGCGGTTTTGTTGGAATATGTTTTATGGGTCATTGAATTTGCCCGGGAATTTTCCAGCAGGTCTGGAGATAAAACCCGGTTTTAAGGGTGATTTACCCGCTCCATCAAAGCAGCCATCCCCCGAATATTGAGTTTCTTTTCGAAAAAATCTGCGGGAACAAGTATAAATATCCTTTTGCTTACGGAGGAACGACCACGCTCTGCTGGGCAACCAGTTAATTGCCGGGAAAAACCAATTTACTCGTATTATCCAATAACCCAGGGGTTTGTCATTTATTCCAAAGCTGGCTTTAATATTACGTTATATACCCAAATTATCGACTATAATAAGAAAGATTTACCAAGACTATAATACCCAAAATCATAAAGACGTTATCCAATTAATTTTAGGATATATGTCACCGTACTGGATCAATAAGGTTGAGTATTTTTATAAAAATTACAATAACGGTGAAGAATGTTCAGAATTAGTAGAAAATTAGAATACGGTATCCTGTTAATGACAGCCCTTGCAGAGGATCCGGGTAATACAGCGAAGTCAACGGCTTCTTTATCTGATAAGCTGGAAATTCCCCTGCCGTTCCTGCATCAAATTGCACACGCTTTAATGCATGCAAAAATGATAATAGCCACTCCAGGTCCGAAAGGTGGTTTAAAGTTGGGCCGGTCTCCACAGGAAATCACTGCATTGAACATTGCAGAAGCTCTGGATGGACCAATTTCGCTAAACCTCTGCACTGAGAGTCAAAATGGGAGCTGTGCAAAACAGGAAGATTGTCCCTCAAAGGATTTGTGGTGCAATGTTGAAAATAAAATTATCCAGGAACTGGCATCTGTCACTCTGGCTAAAATGACCAAAATCTAAACTGTGAAATCTCAGGTTTGCCCACAACGGATTGAGGGAAAACCTGGATGGATCAAATTACTCTCTATGATTTTAATGCGGCAATAACCTCTGAACTGTGATCCTTGGGTTTCACATTCTCGAAAACTTTGTTGATTTTCCCTGAATTATCTATCAGGTATGTTGTGCGATGAACACCAAAATATTCGCGGCCCATCATCTGTTTTTTACCCCAAACCAGGTATTTTTCACAAACAGCGTGGTCTTCATCTGCCAATAATGTAAAAGGAAGATGATATTTTTCTTTAAATTTTGCATGTGATTTGGACGAATCTGGACTTACACCCAAAATGACAACACCAGCCTGGTCATAGGCGCTGTAATCATCCCGAAAATTGCATGCCTCAGTTGTGCATCCCGGAGTATCATCTTTGGGATAGAAATATAATAAAATGGGTTTTCCAAAATAATCAGATAGTTTTCTTTGGGTTCCCGTTTCATCTAACAAGGTAAAATCAGGTGCTGGTGTGTTTTCTAATAATGGCATTTTATTCTCCTTTTATATTATCCTTCATCATCGACAATCTTCCCCATGTCCCTGGTATCATAACCCGGCATGCTGGATATCTCCGAACGGAATTGTGCGTTTTGAGCCAGTTCAAAGATCGGATCTAGAAAATCATTATCCAAAAATCGAATCGGGATGACCAGGTCATACCGTTCTTCAAAAAGGGGAACGAAATCCAAATGAAGCGCTTCTGCTGCTGCTGCAATCCCCAGCCCGCAGTCCGCTCTACCAGAAGCTACCGCAACGCCTACGCCAAGGTGGGTATATTCTTCATTCTCGTATCCCTGCATATTTTCCATTTTTATTCCCAATTTTGTTGCTTGATAATCGAACAAAACGCGGGTTCCGGATCCACGCTGCCTGTTCACATAGGTTAACCCCTGCTTACTTAAATCTGCAAGTGTATAAATATGCTTCGGATTACCTTTCTTAACTATCAATCCCTGCAGCCGGTACAGCCACACCATCAATCGCACGGGTGTACCGGATAAATATTGCTGGATATAGGTTGTGTTGTAATCCCCGGTTTGTGGATCAAGGAGATGACTCCCAGCCAGGTGTGTTTCGCCTCGTTTAATCGCATGCAAACCTCCCAGGCTGCCAACATTGGCTGATACCAACCGGCGGTTGTATTTGGATAAATGTTGCGAGAGGATATCCAGAGAAATATCATGAGACCCAATTGCCAATATGGTGTTTCTCAGTTCTGTGACCGAGCGATAGAGACGAACTGAAATTTCAGACCCCGCCTCCAGGCCCTGTTTGCCGCGCTCAATAATGCTGATGCCATCGGCTTTGACCAGCGAAGAGATCACACCAGCCCCACGAGTAAGCGGTGCAGCAATGAATTTGCCATCAATTTCACCGACAGCTACGCGCAAATAATCGTCATCCCCTGCCGGAGATGTTACTTTTTTTGTCAAATTCGCTTTGATCTCCTGGGGGCAAAAAGGCTGCCTGCCTGTCCACTGGGCCAATAATGGCTCTACAAATATTTCCCCAGTTAATGCAGCGGATACCGGATACCCCGGAATGCCGATTACTGGAACCCACTTACTTCCTGATTGGTTAACCACCATTCCAAGGATTACCGGATGACCAGGGCGGACTGCCACTCCGTGGACAAGGAGTTTGCCCAATTCTGCAACAACACTTGCTGTAAAATCCTCTGAACCCGCCGATGATCCAGCATTAATCAGCACCAGGTCAAATTCTTCTGCAGCTCCTTGAACCACATTTTTAATCTGTTCCTTATTATCAGAAACGATTGGAAAACGTACAGCTGTTCCACCCCACTGCTCAATTTGTCCGGCGAGGACCAGGGAGTTATACTCGATGATCGTTCCTGCTTTAATATTTCCACCTATTTCAACCAGTTCAGAACCGGTAGGAATGACTGCCACCCTGGGTTTCTTACTGACCTCTATCCATTGTTCACCAGAAGCAGCAATGACCCCAAGATCGACCGGGCGCAGTACATGACCTGCCGGTAAGACAAGTTGCGTTGCAACAATATCTTCTCCCATCGTCCGAACATGCATCCAAGGGGTTACTGCCGTCCGAATACCTATTCTAGGGATAGAAGGAAAATTAATCTGTTGTCCGAAATTCTGGGTTTGCGGCTCAATTTGTTCAATTGGAATAACTGCATTTGCCCATTCGGGTAGAGGATCACCCGTATCCACATACGCTGCCTGTGATCCAATCACCAGAAAAATTGGTTTTGAAGGCAGCGCTCCGACGGTTTCCCCGGCTTTAACTGCATAACCATCCATTGCTGCTGCATGATAATGGGGCGAGGATATCCTTGCCCAAACCGGAACCGAGAGAACACGCCCAAGAACCTTGACATCCAGGGCAACTTTTTCATTTCCAAGGATTCCAGCTAAACCATGCTCCACCAGTGAAGCTTGAAATCTTTCCCTGGCTTGTGGTAGGGGAATATCATGCAAGTAGATCGACATATCCGGTTCCAGGTATCAGCCTTTTCCAATCATGGTGTTGCGGTTTGCTCAGGTTGATTTTCAACTACAGTTTCGCTGGTTGACTCTGGGGTAGGAGTACCTTCTAGAGATTCTATTTGCCAGGGAATCAGGGCGTTGAGTTGTTCCAGGGTCGTTTCTGTGGTAATTTCCAGCCTGCTCAGATAGAAGATCGAGTTCAATCCATGTTCAACCGATTTTCCAAGTCCTACCGCCCCACGGTAACCATATTGGATAACCTTCCCCGCTACTTGCTCATCCATTGCACCAAATGGATAGGAAAATATATTAATAGGAAACCCTAAGTTTTGCTCAAGCGTGCTCTTGGATAACCCGGCTTCCTGCCCGGTTTTTCCATAATCATTTGTCAGGTTTATACCACCATACATACCTTTACTGCCGATTTCCCAGCCGGCATCTGCTAATTCCTTTGCCTGCTCGACTGTGATTACACCCCCGCCTTCCATTCTCCCTGCAAGTAGAAAGACATTTCCAACATAACCCAGTTCGTTTAAAATTGGAAACGCCTTCTTGTAAATTCCGGTAGTAGAACCATCAAAAGTAATCAGGAGTGGTTTGGGTGGCAACTCGCCACCACTATAGATCGTGTCAATCAGCTTGGAAACTGTAATAGTTTCATAACCTGCATTCTTAAAAGCCATCATTTGCTTTCGAAAAACATCCGATGGGATGTCCAGTGTGCTGTCATTCTGGTAATACGGATTATCCTTTTTATCATCTGTGATGTGAGTATAGAGCAATATCGGTGCTTTGATATTCCCCGCTGGAACGACAGCCCAGGGCTCTGTAGGGACAGATGTTGGTAATGGAGTCGCTGTTTCGGTCGCTGTCGGTTCAGGTGTCATTGTTACCGTAGCCGAGGGTGTCATTAAAAAGACATTGGTTATCTGAGCCTGTACGGTTGCCGCTGCCTGGGTGTATATCAAATTGGCGTCTGTAGTCGGGACTTCTTTAAACAGGTCCATTGATGAACAACCTGTTATCAATAATAGAAAAACACATAGGGTTATCCATATTGTTTTCATCATAAATCCTCCTCTTTCCCGTTCTATTTTAAACCTAACACAACGAAATTACGTTGAAATTATAAAGATAATATGTGTACATCAACAAGTGTTCCAGCTGCCAGTCCATTTGCATCAGTCGTAATACAAATCAATCCATCAGCCCTTGAAAGATTGAATATCAAGTTGCTTTTAAAAAAAATCGGAACCGCAATGAGCCGCTCATTAACAAGATTTAGGTGGACAGGAAACCAGTCTTCCCTACCCGTTTGTGAGGGTAAATTAGTACTTAAGGTAGCCAATACTGTGGAGTGCCAGGATTTATGAGAGATTTTTAGAAACTTGTTGAGCAGCGGTAAAATAAACCGCTGGGCGATAACCAGGGCACTCACCGGATTTCCCGGTAATCCAATTACAGGAATTTGCCCACATACGGCTAGAATAGTGGGTTTTCCGGGGCGTACATTGACACCATGAACAATAACTCCAGGATTTCCCATTTGATTGATTACTTCTGCTGTAAAGTCCCTGGCGCTTGCGGAAGAACCTGCAGTGATGATTATAATATCGCATTCTTTTAATGCGATGGAAACGGCTCTACTTAATTCCTTTACCTTATCAGGGATGATTCCATATTGAATAGGTTCTCCCCCGTTTTGCTGTATTAAGGCGGCCAAAGTAAAACTATTAATATCCCGGATTTGTCCTGGCTTGAGAACAGCAGAAGGCGGCACAATTTCATCACCACTTGAAATAATCCCCACCAACGGAGGAATGATGGTTTTTACTTTTAATAATCCTAGAGCGAGCAGACCACCCAGGTCACTTGGTTTCAGCCTGCTGCCTGCTGAAATTATCTCATCCCCAATATGAACGTCTTCCCCAAATAACAATACATTCTCACCTGGCGCAGCAGGACGAAAAACCTCGATCTGATTTTGGGCCAAAGTTTGTGTATGTTCCAGCATTACGACGGCATCAGCATTTTCCGGGAGCATGCCACCAGTATGGATGACGGCCGCCTCTCCCGCATGAATCAGGAGCATCGGCTCAACCCCCATTGGGATTTCCCCAATAATATTTAAATAAGCAGGTAGCGATTCAGAAGCGCCAAAGGTATCCCTGGCCGTTACCGCATACCCATCTACTGTACTACGGGTAAAAGCAGGCAGTGATTCTGGAGCGTATATTGACTCTGCTGTCACCTTCCCGGCTGCTTGCCTGGTATCCATCCATTCGTCTGGAATATCACGAATTGGTACGGCCTCTAAGAAAATCCGCAAAGCCTGGTCAGGTGGATGTAGTTTTAAGAATTCTGGCATGATATTATCCGACCCACAATGAATAGGTGACAAGGTAAATGTTAAGCACAACCAGGGCATAGGCGACAAAATGGATCAACCCCCATCGTGGGACTGCTCCATCCAAGATTGAAATGAAAAGCCAGATTTGAAAGCCCGCCAATGGCAACGTTGTAAGGAAAGGCCAGGTTAATATCCATGGTAACCCCAGTAAAGCAGCAAGACTGATCGTAAGGTAAGCAGCTAATGCCAGGAAATTATGAAAATGGATTCCCCTTCTCCAGCCCATCCGGGTTAATATAGTTTTCCTTTCAAATTTAATATCCAATGCATAATCTTTCAGAGATAGCGCCATTGTCATGGCAATAAATAAAATCGTTATTGGCAAGGTAATCATTACAAGCAGCCGGTGAAAATCCCCTGTCTGGAAAAGCAAAGCTATAGCTGGAGTTAAATTGGTTAGCATGACTGCCTGGATAAGCTCCCCATAACCACTATAAACCAGGCGAAAGGGTGGGATTGAATACATTAATGATAATAAAAATGCAAGTCCCAATAAAATAATTATTGAGGGGTTCAAATATCCGTTAGCATATGCCATTACGAGTAGCACCGTCCAGCCCGTCAAAGCAGCCAGGGATATGAGGAGCAAAGCCGAACTGGTTTGGTGAATTATATTTCTATTATCTTCTTTTTCGAAAATTGATTTGTATTGGCGGCGAAATTCTCCGGGATCAAAGAAATCAAAGTATCCTTTGAGTAGATAAGAGAACACAAGCAACAGAAATACAATTGATAGGCCAATCCAGTAGCTGGTTTGATCAATAATACCTCCCAGGAATATGACAATACCACTCCCAAGGGCGTAAGTAAAAAAAAACACTCCCAGGTAAAAAGGGTTCATTTTCTTTATGGATTCTGTCAGAGGTATGGACATATTTTGGGTGAAATAGTTTTAGAAGATTGAGGAAATTATGAATTATTTTAAGGATACCATAGACTAATTTTTTAGAATAATTTCAGATCAAGTAATTTTCTCAAATCGTCGATTTTCGATATAATCATTTCAAATTGGTCTTCAAATTTCTAATTTTCAGTCAACTTTTGGGAATGGATATTTCCTTCCGAAAGTATAAACCTTACGGATATATTTTTGATATCCACTCAAAAATGGAGAAATTAGTTGGCAAAAAATGGAGAAATTAGTTGGCAAAAATGGAGAAATTAGTTGGCAAATTGTAGGATTGTCAAACAAATTGGACAGTGTTAAGTAAGAATTGTCTAGGAGAGATGAAACCTAGAGGACGCATCGGAATATTGTTAGTGCGCTGGTTATGATTCTTCAGTTGATGTCTAAAATCTTCAAAAGAGTAGAACCTTGCCGAGTTATACAATCGTTTTTGATCTTCCCGATGACTCCTTTCCACCTTCCCATTGTGGCGGGGTGTGTAAGGTCTGATATATTTATGTCGAATTCCAAATCGCTGCAAAAGGAGCTCAAATGAGGTTAGGTTCTCTTCGTTACGAGTTCTTAGCAAACGTTTTGTGAATTCAACACCATTGTCTGTTTGCACACATTCGATCTTGATCCCACGCCTGGCAAACCAGGCAACTGTATCATTCAGAAAGAGCATCGAAGTATGTGTTGTTGCCTCATCAAAAGCTCCTAAATATCGTAATCGGCTGTATTCATCGATGGCCGTGTATTGATAATATTTTTGGCTTTTATCCCCAACAATACAGTCTGTAGGGACCCATTTCACATCCATCTGGATTCGTTCTCCAGCATGGCTCATCTGTTCATATGGTTTTGGTGTGTACTTTCGTTTGCGGTCTTCTTCCCTTACAAACAATCCCATTCGTATCATCAGTCGAAACAAGCTGACATAATGTCGCTTATATCCTCTTCCCCTCAACTTGAACCAAAATTCCATCAATCCAAGGTTTGGGTTCCTTCTTCGCATATCAGCTACCAGTTTGATCTCTTCGCGATTCTGCTGGTTTGGATGATAGTGGGGTCGCCTGGATCTGCTTCCCAGTGACTCTAGAGTGCCATCGTATCTTACCAACCAAAAATAGATATACGACCGAGTCTTGTTGTACTTTCGGGATGCTCTGGTAACGCCATTGTCCTGGGCATATCTGACTATCGAGTTCCGATATTTCATTTCTTGTGTTATTGTATTCATAGCAGGAACTGGAACCTCCGTTTTGTTTGGTTTGAGCGCTATAACAATAACGGTAATTTCCTTTTCCTGCTATTCTTTTCTCATCCTTTGTCCAACATGTAGTGTAAACCTACA